>Ga0265323_10000388_pt1 | contig 25379 bp, 35 predicted proteins | sample 41225metaG_FD_193580 | JGI IMG/M metagenome (GOLD analysis project Ga0265323, IMG submission 193580) | Rhizosphere microbial communities from Carex aquatilis grown in University of Washington, Seatle, WA, United States - 4-12-25 metaG | ecosystem: Host-associated > Plants > Roots > Rhizosphere...
ATTCTCTAAATTCCTGGAATAACCCATTCATTGCAAAATTTATCAAAGTTCCCGAATCAAATACAATTGCTTTTTGAACGGAAGAGGTTAGGGGTTTCATTTGAACATATCTTCTGTGAGTTTAATTCTTGATTTGACGTCGATAGTTTGTGTAAGAGGAACTTCATAAGTTTCTGGTTTCTGTCCTGCATAGCTTGCTAATTCATACAAACTTACTCCTAAAAGATGCGCAGTTTTTTCCATTGAAATTCCGTGTTCATAAATTTTGGAAGCTTTGTTTATCTGAGCTTTTCTAAAAACATCCTGAATATAAATTTTAAGTGCTCCTGAAAGTTTGGAATTTATTTTTTGAATCAGCGTCAGAGAATCCTTCATTTTTTTATCATCCTTTTTCTTTATTGCATTTAACAAATCATCAAAAGCAGAAATAATTGCCTTGTAAAAATTATTCCATCCCGGAAATTCTTGAAATTTTCTTCTTTCAACAATTTTACTTAAAGAATAAACTGCAACTGCGACAGCAATATTATCTGGGTCTTGTGAAATTGAAGCAGTGTGAATTGTCTGGTCGCTTAAATCTTTCAACTTAAATGAATCATTATTCTTAATTGCGTCTTTGGATTCCTGAAGAATTCGCATCACATTCTCTTTTTCTTGCATATTTATATAAAGAAATTATAATTAATAAATGTTAAGTTTTTATATTCCATTTCATTAAATAATTTATGAAAGATATTCTTTTAGATACGAATTTTATTCTCTCTTGCATTCGAAAAAAGATAGATTTTTTTAATGATTTAAAATTTAGAGGATTTAAAATTTTAATTCCATCTGAAGTGATTGGAGAACTTGAAAAAATTTCAGAAACTGGCGGGAAAAAATTTAAAGAAGAGGCGAAAATTGCATTAAATCTTTTGAGAAAAAATTCTTTTGAAAAAATTCACTTGAATACAAAAAATGTTGATAACGGAATCGTAAAAATTGCAGGAGAACATAGAGAATATATTATTGCCACTTTGGACAGAGTTATAAAAAATAAGATAGAAAATCAGAAACTCGTGATAAGAGGCAACGGAAAATTGGAGATAATCTAGGAGATAAAGTTTTTAAACCAATTTTTGTTATAATTTTTAATAAAATGTTCTATTTAATTGAGGTAGAGGATTACATTAGGGTAGAACCTAAATTGTTCGGTTTGCCTACTCTTGAGTCCGTCGACAAACAGTTGAAAGAAACTTATGCTGAGTATTATGATAAAGATATTGGAAGGGTTATCTCAATAATTGAAGTTCTTGAAGTTGGTGAAGGGGTTTTGATTCCTGGAGACGGCGCAACTTATTATCGTTCTAGATTTAAATTGCTAGTTTGGAAACCTGAATTGCAGGAACTTGTTTATGGAGTTGTTTCTGAAATAACTAACTTTGGAGCATTCATGGATTTAGGAGCAATGAAAGGAATGATTCACATTAGTCAGACAATGGATGATTATGTAAGTTTTAACAAATCAAATTCATTAATTGGAAAAAATTCTAAGAGAAATTTGAAACAAGGGGATTTATGCTTAGCTAGAATTGTTGCAATAAGTCATAAGGGCGGAGAATTAAAAATTGGATTAACAATGAGACAACCTGGACTTGGAAAACTTGAATGGATTAAAGAAGATGCTGCAAAGAAAAATAAAGCTGCACAAAAAGAATTGAAAGATGAAGAGAAAGCAGTTAAAGGAAAATCTGAAAAACCTAAGGGAAAGGGGAAGAAAAAATGAAAGCAAATCAAAGATTTTCATTCATTCGAAATAAATGGAGAAATAATTTCAAATGAAAATAAGAGCTTGTAAAATCTGTAATACAATTCACGAAGAAGAAAGATGTCCGAAATGCGAATCAAAAGAATATACAGAGAGTTTTAAAGGAAGAATAATTTTGTTAAATCCTGAGAAATCAGAGATTGCTCCAAAACTTAAATTAAAAGACAAAGGAAACTTTGCAATAAAAACTAGATAATGGAAAAAATTGTAATAATAAACGAAAAGAAAAATCCAGTATTTGATAGAAAAGAAATTGAAGTGAGTGTTCATATGGATATTAGTCCAAAGATAAAAGAAGCTGAAGAATTAATCGGAAAAGAATTTTCTGCAAATCCTGAGAATGTTAAGATTAAGAAAGTAAAAGGAAGATTTGGTTCAAGAAGTTTTGTCATTACTGCGAATATTTATTCTTCAAAAGAAGAAAAAGATAAGATTGAAACAAAAACTAAAAAGGAGAAAAAGAAAGTAGAGAAGAAATAAAATGGGAAAGAAAGCAAAAGCAGTCAAAAAGGGTAAAAAACCGCATAAGAACAAACCAACTAGTAAGAAATATACTAAGTATAAGATTGTTGGAGATAAAATCGTAAGAGAAAAATCTTGTCCAAGATGCGGGCCTGGAATATTTTTAATGAGCAATAAAGGAAGACTTTATTGTGGAAAATGTCATTATTCTGAATTTGAAAGTAAATAGAATTCTGAATTAACTTGAAGTTAATAGGTTATATTAAAGAGAATAATCTTAAGAGATAGTGAATATAACCCTAGGAGGTTCTTCAAGTTGATCAAATAGATAACCTGAAGCCTCTCCTGGGGAAAAAGAGGTGATAGAAATTAGAGCAATTAATGCTATTTAAATGTTTCGCTAATGTTACCATCACAAAATGACAAGCATGGATTATCTAAAAGTAGTAAATCAGAAAATAAAAATTTAACATTTTAGGCACTACAAACAAATAATTTAGGTACTACAACTAGATATTTTTAGGCACTACAAACAAATATAAAACCTATTTCATTAGATATTATATGGAAAATGAAGAGGGTGAGAAAAAAACTTCTGTAAAACAAGAACAAATTCAGGATTTATTGTTTAATCGAGAGCTTGGATGGCAAGAAATTATTTATGATTTGATAAATACAGAACAATTGGATCCCTGGGACATTGATATAATCATTCTTACAAACAAATATCTTGACAAAATAAGAGAATTTGAAGAGACAGATTTTTTTGTTTCGAGCAAAGTTCTTCTTGCAGCTTCACTTTTACTGAGAATAAAATCTGAAATCTTGCTTAATCAATATGTAAAGAGCATTGATGAAATTCTTTTTGGAAAAAAAGAACAAATTAGAATTCCTTTAGAAAGAATTGAACTTGATGAAGACATTCCTAGTTTAATTTCAAGAAGTCCTTTACCGAGATTGAAGAAAGTTACTCTGAAAGAGCTTATGGAATCATTGAACAAAGCAATAATTACTGAAAACAGAAGGATAAAAAAAGAAATCGTCAGCAAAAATACTCTAAGAGAAAGTTCTTTCTCACTTCCTAAAAGAAGATTTAGCATAAAAGATAAAATAACTGAAATTTACAGAAATTTAAGTGATATATTCAAGGAAAGAATAGAGAAAAAAATTCCCTATAGTGAGTTTATTAAAGAAAGAGACGAGAAAATAATTTCATTTCTTCCATTGTTATATTTAGAAGATCAGAAAAAGATTTGGCTTGACCAGAAAATTCCTTTTGATGAAGTTCATATCTGGCTTAGAGAGGAATTTTTGAAAAATAATCCTGATCCTTTTGCAGATTTGAGAAAAGAACTTGAAGAATTTGAGAAAGTGGGTTCTTTTGAAAAAGAACCTAACATGATAGAAAACGAGGAAAACAAAATAGAAGAAGAAATAGAAGAAGTTCAAGAGGAAGAAAAATGAAATTAGGAATTTTATTTTCTGGTGGAAAAGACTCAACTTATGCAGTTTATTTAGCAAAAAAATTAGGTTATGAAATTGGTTGTTTGATTTCTATTTATTCTAAGAACAAGGGAAGTTATATGTTTCATACTCCCTCAATAAAAAAAACAGAAGAACAGGCAAAATTGATGAAGATTCCGATAATAACTTGGGAAACAGAGGGCAAAAAAGAACTGGAATTAAAAGATTTGGAAAAAGCTATAATAATTGCAATCAAAGAATACAAAATTGAAGGAATTGTTACGGGCGCGATTCAAAGTGTTTATCAGGCTTCCAGAATTCAGAAAATCTGCAACAGATTAAATATCGAATGTTTTAATCCTCTTTGGCAGAAAAACGAAAATGAATATTTGCGAGAATTAATCCATGAAAATTTTAAAATTATAATTACCGGAGTTTTTGCTTATCCTCTTGATGAAAAATGGCTCGGAAGAGAAATCAATGAAAGATTTGTCAATGAAATTGAAATTTTAAATAAAAAATATAAAATTTCAACAATTGGCGAAGGCGGAGAATTTGAGACTATCGTCGTAAATTGTCCTCTTTTCAAAAAATCTCTTAATATAAAATCATTTAAGGATTTCGAAGAAGGGAAAAATAGCTGGGTGAGGGAATTAAAATGATTCTTCTGATAAATGTCTGCAAAGAACGGCTCCATTTTTTTGAATTTGTAAAACCAATTAAGAAAATTTTATCGGGCAAAGAAATTCTTGCAAAACATTATTCAAAAATTAATGAAGGAGATTTAAGAAAAGCAGACAAGATAATAATTTGTGGAACAAGCCTGAAAGATAATGAATTTGTTAAAGATATAAAAAAATTTGAATGGATTAAGAATTACAAAAAACCGATTCTTGGAATTTGCGCGGGAATGCAAATTATTTCATTAGTTTATGGAGCAAAAATAAAAAATGAAACAGAAATAGGATTTTATGAGGAAAATTTTGTTCGAGAATTTTTAGGAATATTATCAAAAAAAGAAGTTTATCATCTTCATAATAATTATACAACTTTGCCTCAGGATTTTGAATCGTTTATTAAAAATGAAATTCCTCAGGCAATAAAACATAAAACAAGAGAAATTTATGGAGTTTTATTTCATCCTGAAGTTAGAAACGAAAAAATGATAACGAACTTTGTTGGGAATTAATTAAATCTTCAACGCGCTTTCTTTTCCCTCTCCTCGCGTCCGCTCTCGCTTGAGGAAGAAAATTTCCTATTAATTATTTTATTTACTAAATTTTAATTCGCTCGTGCGACCGCTCGCCATATCCTTCACCTTAAACTTCTTTGCTTTGACTTCATCTTTTCCGACGAATATTACTTTGTTTATTTTATACGAATTAGCATATTCAAGAGCTTTGCTTGGCTTTCCGTAAAACATTACAACTTCTTTTTCTTTTTCACGAAGTTTTTGTGCAATCTTAATCGCTTCTTTATCTTCATCGAGAGAAACTATAAGATATTCAACACTTTCTGGTTTAATTTTTGAAATTAAAAATATTGGCTCAATTCCAAATGAGATTCCTGTTGATTCATTTTTGTTAATTAGATAAGTTCCTCCTCCTGTAATTGCGACATTAATGTCTTTAGACCAAACTTCAAATACACTTCCTGTATAATAAGAAAAACCTCTTGCAAGATAGGGCCTGAATTCTACTTCAACGTCGAATAATTTAGAATATTTTTTTAATTCTTCAATTTCTTTATAAAATTCAAATTTTTTAAAAAATTCTTCTGGTTTTGTAAAAACATCAACGAGTTTTTCTGCTTTGAATTTTTTTAAATTTTCTTTTACTTCTTCTTTTGAAAGCTTGTCTAATTTATCAATTTCCCTCATAACTTCTACAGAATCTTCTTCTTTTATGCCTTCTTTTTTTATTATTTCATTCATTAATTTTCTGTTGTTAATATAGATTATTGAATTTATCTTGAGGTCATTCATAATTTTTTTTGTTAATGAAAGAATTTCTGCTTCCTCTTTTTTAGTTGAACCAATTACGTCTACGTCGCATTGAATAAATTGTCTTGTTCTGCCCTTTCTTATTGGTTCGTCTCTGAAATTATAACCTATTTGATATCTTCTGTAAGGAAGTTTTTGATTTTGGGCTATTCTTTTAAGTTGAAATGTAAATTCATATCTCAAGGCGAGTTTTCTTTTACCTCTATCTTCAAGCTGAAAAACATCTCGAACTGCATCATCTTTTTGATTTTCTCCTTTAACAAATTCCAGATTTTCTATTATAGGAGTTTCTGCAGGTTCAAATCCATACAATTCAAAGTTCTCTCTAATTATATTCATTATTTTCTGTCTTTTTCTTGCATCTTCTCCGAGATAATCATTAAATCCCTTAACTAAATCCATGTTCATTTTTTCTCCAACGTTTCGTTTAAATTCTCAACTCTTTCTTTAATTTGGAATATTATCTTCTTGATATTATTTTTGTTTCTTCTCTGCTCATCTTTAATTTTCCAAATAATAAGTTTTTTCTTTAAAGGAAAAAGATTATAATTAAACATCATTTTTGGGACATCGTTTGCAACCACAACAATTAAATTTGCTTCAAGAAGTTCTTTTAATTCTACTGGAAGAGGTTTTCTTTTTGCAATATCAATTCCAAGAATATTTTTTGATAATTTTATCTGTTCATTATCTGCTGTTCCATCCATGATAAATCCTCTACTAATAATTTGGATTTTTTTATTTTTGTTTATCTTTTTAAAATATTCTTCAGCGATTCTGCTACGAAATGCATTGTATTTACAGATAAATATTATTTTCATTTTGTTTTCTCCTTTTTTGTTAAGGGCGAGGTCGAAACAGGAAGTTTCTTTCTCGTCCTCCGCTTCGCGTAGGGCGAATGGGGAGAATCGAACTCCCGTTATGCGAGCCACAGTCGCACGTTCTGCCACTGAACTACAATCGCCATTATAGTTAATAAATTTAGTTGAGAATGGTATAAAAAACTTATCAAGGAAGGCACAGCTAGAAAAATTATTCTTAATCGCTGTGGGGACAACCCCAAAGTTTAGTTGTCATAAAAACATCAAATTCAGAGAGTTTTTAAATTTAATTGAGTGTATAATTTTATGATAACGAAGCTAAGATTAGTGAAAGCATTAGTCAGACATAATGGAAAATATTTATTATTAAAAAAATCACGAGACAAATATTTTCCTGAAAATGTTGGAAAATGGGAATGCTCTGGGGGATTAATTGAAAAAGGAGAAACATCTCGACAGACAATTTTAAGAGAAGTTAGAAAAGAAACTGGGCTTGAAATTAAAGTAATAAAAAAACTTCCAACATTAAGGCAGACAGATAAATTTTATGATAGTAGATGTGATGTTTATCTTATTGATGTTAATTCGGAAGATATTAAACTTTCTGACGAACATACAGAATATCAATGGTTAAGAGCAGATGAAGTTAGAAATGTTCAACTTGTTCTTTATGCTAGTTTGCTTTTAGAATTCTTTAATAACCCCAAAAAATATTTAGAATAATGAAACAAAAATACGAACTTTTAGCACCAGCAGGAGATTTTTCTATGTTATCTGCTGCAGTAAATGCAGGGGCAGATGCAGTTTATTTTGGAATGCAAGAGTTTTCAATGAGAGAGGCAGCTAAAAACTTTACAATCAAAGATTTAGATGAAATAGAAAAAATCTGCAAACCGAAAAAAGTCAAGAGATATCTTACTTTGAATACAATAATTTATAATAATGAACTTAAGGACATAGAAGAAACAATAAAAAAAGTTAAAGGAAAAATTGATGCTATAATTTGCTGGGATCCTTCTGTTATTCAATTCTGCAAAAAATACAAGATTCCTTTTTTTATTTCGACTCAAGCTTCTGTTTCAAATATTGAATCTGCAAAATTCTATAAAAATTTAGGAGCAAAAAGAATTGTTCTTGCAAGAGAATTAAATCTCAAACAAATACAAGAAATTTCCAAAATTGTAGATATTGAATGTTTTGCTCATGGAGCAATGTGTGTTTCAGTTTCTGGAAGATGCTTTACCTCTCAGTTTTTATTTAATAAATCTGCAAATCGTGGAGAATGTTTGCATCCTTGCAGAAGAAATTATTTAGTTAAAGATGAAGAAGGAAATGAATTGAAAGTAGAAAACAACCAGATTTTTTCTGCAAAAGATTTGTGCACTTTGCCTTTTATTGAAAAAATGAAAAAAGCAGGAATAAAATCTTTCAAAATAGAAGGAAGAAACAGGGACGCAAGATATGTTGATACTGTTGTTAGAATTTACAGAAAAGCTCTTGATAAAAAATTAAGCGAAAAAGAAATTGAAGAGGGAATAAAAGAGCTTGAAAAAATTTACAACAAAGGATTTTCTTCTGGATTTTATTTAGGAACTCCGACATCTGATGATTTTTCCAAAGTTCAAAGCAATGCATCAACAGAGAAAAAACATTTTGTTGGAAAAGTTGTTCATTATTTTGACAAAGTAAATGTAGCAGCAATTAAACTTGTTTCTGAATTAAAAGTGGGAGATAAAATTTCTATAATCGGAAATACAACAGGAATTATTAATTCAAAAGTTGATTCAATTGAAGTAAAAAACAAAAAAGTTGAAAAGGCAGGGAAAGGAAATGAAATTGGAATAAAGGTTCCTGAAAAAGTCAGAAAGAATGACGAAGTTTATATAATTTTGAAATCTCATAATTAAAATACATAATCTTTATAAAATTCTTTTTTGATAAAGAGTTATGAAAAAATATATTGTGTCTTATAATGAAAGAAGTGATGGATCTAGGTGTAATGGAGATTATGTTCATCTGATTGAATCTGAAGTTGCTCCAACAATAGAACTTTTAAGAAGGAATAGTTTAATCGTTGATGGACATTGTACTAATGTCTCTGTGCAGGATGTGAAGATTGTGAAGGTTCACACATAGAAAATTTTAAAGTGGAAGAATATTCTGAACAAAAAGCAAAAGAGAGAGGATTGGAAAAAGTAATTAAATTAAAACTCTAATCTAATAGAATGAAAGAGTATTTGGAGATAGCGCCTGACTCACATGTTTATATAAAAATTCCTTCTCGTTTATGCAGAAGTCTTTACATTAATAATAATATTCTTATTGAGAAAGATATTTCATCGTGTAATAATCTTACTTTTTTAGATAGAAGAAATCTTGATAAAATAGCAATCTGGCAATTTAATTCTAAATTAATATTTGATGATTCTGAACTTACTAAAGTTCTAAAAGAATTTAGAGAATAAATTTAACCAACAAAATTAAATGAAGTTGGTTGTGGGCATAACTGGATATTTCCTGAAGTATCTTTGAAATAAGGAGTTAGTTCAACTGTATCTATTGCACTAGTTTTTGCAATTCCACTATCTTTGCCTGTTAATCTTGCTCCTGCAATAGGAGGAATATCTCCAGGAACATCAATTGCAGCGGGGCTATTAATTCCAGATGCTACATTTCTAAAAACTAATTTTACTCCAGTAAATGCATCAGATGTTGTTCCACTTCTTGTTACTTGAACATCACATATTTTATCTGTTGTTCCAGCGCTACAGTTTGCTTGAGTTATCTGCAAATTAATTCCTAAACATTTTGAATTAATATCAACTCCTGCAGTTCCAGTCTTAAGAAGATTGCTAACAACAACCCATACAACTCCAACTGCAACTAAAGATATTACTATTATAATTAAAGTAACAACAATCGTAGATAATCCTCTTTTATTCTGAATCATTATAATATTAATTACCTCTTTATTTAAAAACATTCTTATTTATTAAAATTATCAAGAAGTTGGAAAAATTCTTTTGAGTCCATAACTTTATCAACTTCACTTAATCCGCGCTGTTCTATAAATTTGGAAAATGCTTCTGGCTTGTATGCTCTTTTTCTTAATGAAGCCAATGTTGGAATTCTTTCATCTTCTTCTCCTGAAAATTCTCCACTTTTAATTGCGGCTGTTAATTTTCTTTTTGACATTACTAAATCTGTAAATTTGAATCTTCCAATAAAAAATACCCAAGGAAATTTTTTCTTGAAAACATTAAAAATCATTCTCTGTCTTTCTGCATTATCTCTGTGGTCTTTTCCTCTGATTATGTGAGTCATTTTCAATTCTATATCATCAACTGCGACTGCAAGATTCATCAAAGGCCAAACACGATATTTGCTTCCTTGTTTTGGATGTTTTGTTTCATCAATTCTTGCGAGAGGAAAATCTCTCATTGCAGGATTTTTATTTTTCATGCTTGATTTAAATCTCAAAACTGCTTCGCCTTCTTTAAATCCTTTTTTGTCTAGCATTTTATTCCATCTTTCAACATTTTGCTTGACAGTTAATTTTCTGCATGGACAATCTTTTTTTTCTTCAGCAAATTTTTTGAATTTTTCTTGAGAACATGTGCAAACATAAGAAGCTTTTTTTTCAATTAATTTTTCTGCGTATTTGTAATAAAGAGCAATTCTGTCTGAAGAAATTAAATATTCAGAAACATTTCCAAAAATCCAGTCGCAATCTCGAGGAATATCTTTGTAAGCACTTGCTAGAGTTGTTTTTGGATCTGTATCATCAATTATTACATAAAATTTTCCGCCGTATTTTTTTACATAAAGTGAAGCGGCCATATTTGAAATTATATGTCCGAGATGTAATGGTCCCGATGGTGCTGGGCGAAATCTCATTGTTACTCCTTTTTCTGCATCAGGCAATTCATCGAGTCCTTCGTGTGTTTCTCTTTCGCTAACTTCTTTTTCTAATTTTTCAAATTCTTTTTTCTGTTGCTCTTGGCTAAGGGAATTTATTTTAAAAATTATTTCGGAAATTTTTTTTGCATATTTTCCAACTTCATCTTTTTTCAAACCTTCAATAAACAAAGAAGAAATCACAGGACCTTGCATTGCTTTTCCTTCGTGAGCAATTGCGTTTTTCAGAGCATAAGCACGTGTTTTCTTTTCCAAATCTTTCATACTAAAATAATAGGAAATAGATTAATAAATTTATTGCGAATAGAGTTTATCGCCAGTATTCCCATTGAGTATACATATTGTAATGATTAAAGTCTGGTTTTTTTCCGTTTCTTTTTTCGTAATCTTTTCTCCAGACTTCATTTAATATTTTGCTTGCTGTTTCTCCTGAAACAAATTCTTCTTCCTGATCCTCTGGAATAAACATCCGATAAAGTTTTGCTCTTTCTTTAGTTCTTGATTCTACAATTAATTCGTCTGCAGAACTTCTATCTCTCCCAGCAGTCCAACTTTTTACTGGAGTATAAATCCACTTTCCTATTAAAAGTCCTGCTCCTCCTGCTATAAGTGCAGAGAGAGTTGAAGCGAAGATAATTCGTTTAGTTATTTCATTCATAAAAAAATTATTTATAATCCCTTAATAAAAGCTTCTATTCAAAATTAATTTTCAACTTTTTTTCTAAAAGTTCAATTCTTTGTTTCAAATGATAAATTTGATTTGACATATCTTCCATTTTTTCTGTCATATCAAAAAGTCTTTTTGCAAGTTTATTTTTTTTATCTCCATATTCCTGCGCTGGAGATTCATTATCCCATGAAACATTATCAGAAGTTGAAACAGAACTTTCAGCCATGTTTCCCAAGAAACCCAAATCACCTACTGTTTCTGGTCTTGAACTTGAAGGCTTTGGAGGAATTCGTCTTGCAGAATTATATCTCCCACTCCAATCAACCACCTTATCTTTTTTCTTCCCGAAAAATGTCATATATTATTTAGCGCTTATTTGTTTTTAAATTTAATGAAAAGTAGAAACATTTTTTAACATCTTTTGTTTGTTTATAAAATGGTGGCGAGTATTCCTCAAATAATTGGAAAAATAAATCCTAAACTTTATGCACAAAATGGGAGTGAACTTCTTAAAAAATATGGTTCTGCTGACAAAATCCCTGCAGAAGAAGTAAAACCTCAAGCGATTAAATATTCTGAAGGAAGTAGCGGATTTAAATTAGGGGGAGATATGGAAGCAACTCATACTTTAGTTTATGATTCTTCATCTGAAACTTTGGAACCGATTTATTTTTTTATTCTTGATTTAATGAATGATATGAGACTTCCTCCCGAAAAATTGGTTGACAATTTTAGTTCAACTCCTGGAAGCGGACATTTTTCTGAGATGGGTTCAAAGGCGACGATGATGCAGCAGCAAGCAGGAAAAATTATGGGAGATGTGAATACTGTTTTGAGAAGTGTTTTGAATATTGTTTATGATTTAAAAGAATTTAAAATTAGATTGCAAAGTTATGATGGATTGAAATCAAAAAGCAAAGAAGAACAAGATGCGTCGATTCTTTCTCTAAAACAAATCTGGATGGATAAAGTTGATATTGCAAAAGGAAATTCAGGGCTTAAAGCGATGGCGTTCGGGCAAGGAGGATTTCAAACCTTGATTGACGCATTTCTTGCTGCAAAAGATGAAAAAGATGTCGACAAAATTGATTTAAATGATAGAATAAAAAGAATTTTGAAACCAAGACTTTCAGAATTTAATATTTGGCTCGGCGAATCTGAAAAAGAATTAAGAAAAAGATATGAGATTGAAAAAACTTATTTGAAAAGTCAAGTAAATAGTTTGAAACTTTATTCAAGATGGGCGAAACCTTATCTAAAATCTGCAAGTGATTTGGAACAAAAAGATAGAGGAAGAGAACCTGCATTAGTAAAAATGTTTGATACAATTATTCTTGAATTAACTTTACTTGGAAAAAATAAATTTGATATTGCGGATTCGGCATCAAAGGGGGAAGTTCCTGCAGATTTTTCTAAACCTAAATTTTTGAAAACAGTGAAAAGAAATTATTACACTTGCATTCTTGTTGATTTTATATTTAGGGGAATCCCACAAAAAGTTCAGCAATCACATTATGCATTTGGGGGAAAAGCTGAGGTTACATTCAAAGCTTATGTCCTTAACGACGACGAATTGAAAAAATTTGAAGAAGAATTCAGCAAATCAGAAGTCAATGATGTTTTGAGTTTGATTGAAGGAGCAACTACAGAAAGTTTGGGGCAATTGGAACAAGACATTAAAGAATTTCTTGAAGAGAAACCTAAAAATGAAGAAAAAAAATCTTATGATGTTTCAAATCCTTTCCTTGCTTTAATCGGAGCTTATGAAAAAAAACCAGAAGCTCCAAAAAATAAAGAAGAAAAAAAAGAAACTATTGTTCAGCCGGATAATTGGATTGAAGCAAATCATTTCCGTCCATTAGTTGCTAATGCTGCGAAAGATAAAGCTTTTGATATTTTTGATATTTACAAAAAATCTCACGGCATGGTTAGCTTTACTTAGTGGGTTCTTTTTAAAAAAGAACCTAACCTGGTAGAAAACAGAAAAGGGAATTGAAACGAATTTTGCTTAAGTAGAAAAAGAATCTAACTTGGTAGAAAACCTGAGGGAAATATTAATAAAGAAATTCTTCTTTTATATTTTAAGATGGTGGACTATAGCATTAAAGATATTTATCAGGGCGGAACTTCTTCTCTTACTCCAAAATATGGGAGCATCTTCGGAGATTACAGAGTTAATCCTGCGTCGTTCGGAATGACGACAGACCCGAGGACAGCAGATATTTTGAAAGATGCGTCAGCAAAATTAAATGTTGGTGCAAAACATATTGAACTTTCTGCAGTTACTCCTGAAGTTTTTGAATCAATTCCGGATCAGCAATTAAAAGAAATAAACAGATTAAGCAAATTAACTGGTGTTACTGTTTCTGTTCACGGACCGATTTTAGAACCATCAGGAATGACCAAGGAAGGATTTTCTGATTCAAATCGTCAAGCAATAGAAAGACAAATGTTTTCTGCAGTTGAGAGAAGTCATATTGTAAATCCAGAAGGAAATGTTCCTGTAACTTTTCATTCATCTGCACTTTTGCAAGATGAAATTCCTGAAAAAGGAAAACCTGCAGAAGGAGTTATGGTTATTCGTCCTGAAGATGGAAAATATGGAATGATTCCTTTGAAAGAAAGAACTTTTCCAGGAGAAGAAAAAAAGAGAGACGGAAAAACAGAAATTGCAAAGGCTAATGAAGAACAATGGATGCAGGAAATAGACCAACTTGGACAGCGAATGAGAATTGGTGGAGAAATAATTGACAAGACTGCGACGACAGCTCTTCTTGCAGAGGCAGAAAGAAAAGCAGGGAGAAATTTAACAGGAGATGAAGACGCAATACAAAAAGAATTTCGACAGGGAACAAATTATCTTAATAGTTCTTATATAGATTTAAAACAACTTTTTGAAAGAGCCCAAAAAAATTCATCTGAAGTTGAAAAAGATAAAATAAATAAATTTTACAATGGCATTCGGGAAAAAGCAGAAAGAATAAAAGAAAACCCAAAAGATATCAAAAGTGCGATATTGATGAAAGAAATTATTAATGAAGGTGTTGATGTTTTGAAAGAGGTTCAACCAAAAATACTTGTTGACTTGAATGAATTTGCTATGGACAAAACTGCAGAGACAATTTCAAATGTTGCTTTTAGTTCTTACAAAAAATTTAAAGACACCTCTCCAATATTGAGCATTGAAAATCCGCCAGCAGGAGGAGCATTTGGAAGAGGAGAAGATTTAAGAAAATTAATTGAGGACGCGAGAAAAAAATTTGTTGAGAAAGCAATTGAAAGTGGAATGGGAGAAGAGAATGCAAGAAAACAAGCTGAAAAATTAATTGGAATCACTTGGGATGTCGGGCATATTAATATGATTAGAAAATATGGTTATGAAAGTTCTGACGTCGTTAAAGAAACAGAAAAAGTTGCACCATTTGTAAAACATATTCATCTTTCTGATAATTTTGGATTTGAACATACTGAATTGCCGATGGGAATGGGAAATGTTCCGATAAAAGAAATTTTAGGAAAATTAGGTAAAGAAGGATTTGATGCGAAAAAAATTATTGAAGCAGGAAACTGGTGGCAACATTTTCAAACTTCTCCATTCAAAGAAACTCTTGAAGCTTTTGGTTCTCCAATTTATTCAATGCAGATGGCTCCATACTGGAATCAGAATTTAGGATTGCAACAGGGATATTATTCTGGATATGGTTCAATGCTACCCCAAACAAATTATGAATCATTCGGTGCTGGATTTTCACATTTGCCGTCGGAACTCGGCGGACAAAGAGCAGGAGCAGAAGGAAGCAGAATGTCTGGGAAAGGAATGGAGTAAAATATATATTTAAAAATATATAAAACATAATAATATAAAGATGGTGAAGAAAAAAAACGAAGTCAAGAAAAAGAATTCTAAACATTCTAAGAAACATTATCCTACATTGCAATTGAAATTAGAATCAGAGATAGCAATGGATTTTGCGGTGAAAGTTTATGAAAGATTTAACAAAATTGTAAAATCAATTGTTCTTTTTGGAAGTTCTGTAAAAGGAAATGCTGTTGCAGGTTCTGATATTGATATTATAATTATCATTGATGATGTTGCAATAAATTGGGATCAGGAGTTAATTGCTTGGTATAGAGAAGAACTTGACAAAGTATTGAAACAAAATCCCTATCAAAAAAGTCTGCACATTAATACAATAAAATTAAGCACATGGTGGGAAGATTTGATGAGAGGAGATTCTGTTGTTCTAAATGTTTTGAGATATGGCGAAGCAATGATTGACTTCGGTGGATTTTTTGAACCATTGAAATTTTTGTTATTGAATGGAAAAATAAAATCAACTCCTGAAGAAATTTATACCTGCCTTCAAAGAGCACCGACGCATTTTCTTAGAAGCAAAGCAGCAGAATTAAATTCTATTGAAGGATTATATTGGGCAATGGTTGATGCTAGCCACGCTGCATTAGTTGCTGCTGGACTTTCCCCTGCATCTCCTGAACATATTCCAAATGATTTGAAAGAAGTTTTTGTTGATACAGGAAAATTAAAAATAAAATATATTATTTGGTATCGGGATTTGTTAATGCTTCACAAAAGTATTACCCACGGAGAAATAACTGATTTGAAAGGTGCAGATATTGATGCATGGCAAGAAAGAACTCAAGAATTTATGAGAGTAATGGCTGAATTAGTTAACAAAAGTATAAGTGAATAATTATTTTTTATAATCTCTTGTAGAATTTGAAGCAAGATATTTTGTTATTATTTGCAAACTATCCTCGGGATTTCCCATGCTAGCCGCATAAAAACCAGTTAACTCTAAATCTGATTGTTCTTTAGAAAAATTTATTCTTTCTTTAATATTTTTTAAAATTTTCGAGAGAGAAATAATTTTAATTTATTTTATGTATTTAGTAGAATTCCAATCTTTAACTGCTCCATATATTGCTGATGCAATTCCTGCGCCTAAAATTATTCCACCTGCAATTATTGTGGGTTCTAAATTCTTAGCTGAATAATTATCAGGATTAAGCATAGAAAGAATATTATTAATGCAAACTCCGATGGGAATTGAAACTCCAACGAAGGCTAAAGCTCCGCCTAAAATCATTGCGCCTTTTGCTTTTTTGTCGTTACCTATTTCTATAATTTTTGTTTCTAATTTGTTTCTCATTTTATTTATTGATAAACCCCTGAAATTATATGTTTGCATATAAGAGTATCAAATTCCTTTTTTTCGTTAATGGGTAATTTTACTATAATATCATTTGAAATTTTTCCTGAATATTCTCCAGAAAGTAATGCTGTTGCTTCTCGTTCTAAAATTTTTTCTCTAGCAAAATGAGAAAGTCCTTTAACACTATTTTCTAATGCTCTTTCTAAAATTGCTCTTGTTATTGGTTCTGTTATTGGTTTCATTTTAATTCTCTCATTCTTTCTTTTCTTGTTTAGGATATAAGGTTTCAAGACTTTGTTTAATAACACCATTGTAAATATCCAAACTCTTTGCTCTTAATCTTCTATCTTTAAGCAAATTTATGGCTTGTATTGCTTTTCCAAGAGATTCTTTATCTTCTTTTGAAAGTTCTTTATCTTTAGATTTTTCAGCGATATCTGCAATTGTTAAATCTCCTAATGAAACTAAAGCTCCTTTAACTTCATCTGAAACTTTGTAACTATCTGTTAAGTATTTTGTAATATCAGATATCTTTGTTGTAGCAAATGCTTTTTCATATTTCTGATTATAAACTTGAATTGCTTGAGCAATTCCTAAATTTGTTATTCCTGCTCCAGATTTTAATCCTTCTCCAGCTTCATCTAATGCTCTTTTATAAACTGGGTCATCAGCATCTTTACCAAGAATTGTTTGGTATAAACTTTGCATAGCAATCAATGAGGTTTCTTTCTCATTTTCTAGATTCATTGCTGCAACTGCAGCTGATTCATATCTTAGTAAATCTTCTAATGCCATTTATTCTTTATCTCCTGATTTTAATTCTTGATTATCTTTACCTTTATTTACATTTATTAAAACATTATAATAACTAATTAATCCCATTAATCCTCCAGCAACTTCTCCAATTCCAAACACAGATACATCTTTGTAACCAGTTATAGCTCCACCTAAGACACACATTCCCCCAGTGATAACCACTGTTCCTAATATCTTCTCAATTTTATTCATATTATACTTATAGGATTAAACTATTTAAATGTTTGGTTTTGTTATTACTAACCAAAAGTAACAGAATTATGCAACTATTTTTGGCTTAAGAACTTCGTAATTCATTCTTGTTGTGCAAGGAAGTTTAGATTTTATCTGCTTGAAAATTGATCTAACAAAAGAAATTGCTTTTGGATTAGCAACGGCGACAGACATTATTGGTTCGCCTTTTTTTAGAATTGCAGCTTTTGCAATTGCTCTTCCGAATGACAACTGCATTCCTTTCTGGGTTCTATCAGCTCCTGCTCCTGTCAACATTTTATTTTCTCTTTGAATATGATGAGTGTAAGGAATAACTCTAAAATAATATTGTCCGTTCATCTCGGCGAATAATTTTTTATCGATAAATTGTCTGCATGCTTCCAAAGCATTTTGTCTTACTTGAATATTCTCGTCGGTAACTAAAGTTAAAACGTGAGGCAATTTTCCAGCTTCAAACCCTTTTAGATTTCCCATTCTGAATTTTACAATTAGAGCAGGTGGAACTACTTTTGCATAAGAATATTTTTTCTGTTTACTAATTCTTGTGTTGGGAACAACGTGTTTCTTAGAATATGAATTTGCTCTTCTTAATGCCATTTTAATTAATTACCACTTTAGTTGTTACAGCTTGTCCTGGAAGTCCTGGTGCGAAAATTGCTCTTACGACGCCGTGCTTTCCATGTAATCCAGAGATTTTTCCTTTAATCTTTTTTCCTGCAGGTGAAGTCCATTCAGCTTCTTTTCCAATGAATTTCTCTGCTTGTTTCTTATCTGCAACTCCGTTTATTTCTATAAGAAAATGTCTATTAGTAATTGTTTTTCTTCCTCGTCTGAATTGAATTATTCTTCCTTCTGTCATATTAGATACCAATAAAGTTAGTTTTTAAAAGTTTCTTCGTTACTCTAAAACCATAATACTTCTTCCTACAATTGAGTCTGGACGGAATTCCTCGATTGGAAATCCTTTTGCAATTTTCATTCCTGTGCTTGACGCTATTTTTTTGAAATCACAAGAGATTCTATTTTTTCCTGTTTGAATTAAAGGAGAAGTAAAAACAATTTTTCCCTTGACATTTTTCTTTAAATTTCTGATTACGTTTATAATTAATTTTTCAAAATCTGAAATAATTTGATTTATCTTTTCGTGAGATGGAATTTTTTTCTGCAATTCTCCCAAGTCAGGTTCTGTTGCAATTGCATCAACATTTTGAATTTTAACTTTTGAAGAATCTTCATTTATTAATTTGTAATTTTGTTCTGGAAAATTAAACCATTTCAAATTTAATTTTGCATCATCAACTGCAATTTTATCTTTATCAATTCCTATAACTTTTATATTCTGTAAAAGTGCTTCCTGCAACACAACTCCAATTCCGCAAAAAGGGTCAAGCAAAGTTTCATTTTCCTTTACTTCTGAAAGATTTATTAAAATTTTTGCCAGCCTCGGAGAAATAGAAAGTGATTCTCTTCTTACTGGTTTTCCCATATCTCTTTTTTCAATTTTATCATAATTGCAACATTCAATTATTTCACCGAAATTATTTTCAAAAATAAAATATTGCTTTTGAATTAAATTTGAACAAAGATTTGGAGCAACTCCTCCGCCCTGAAGTTTTACATTCCCTGTAAGTTTTTTCAGCGTCGCTTTTAATCTTTCTTCTTTGAACCTATTTTTCAAATATAAATGAATATCCTCAGAATTTTTTCCGTTGAAATCGTAGACAATATAATTTAATTTATTGCTTTTTCCAGAATAAATCTTTTGGCGGTCAAGTTCTTTTGAGATTTGTTCAAAAGTTCCTGAAGCTGAAACTTCTCCAAAAGAAATTGTTCCACCAAGTTTTTCAACAATTTTATTTGGAAGATTTTGTGAAGTTTCAATCAAAATTCCGTTGTTTACAATTGAAATTATTTTATAATTAATTTTTTCCTTTGAGAAAAAAGATTTTAATTCTGCAACAGATAATTCAACATTTCTTCCGAGAACGAATAGGTATTTCATGGTATAAATAATATTTTAGGGGTTAAAAATTGTTTTATTTCTCTTCCTTTTTTTTAGAAATCAAATCGCATCTTTGATTGTATTCAATTATGTCATTTATCAAGATTGAGGCATTTTTTCTTGCTTCATCAACTTTATGGACATCTGATTTTCCTTTTTTGAATTCTGCTCTTGCATGAACAATATCTTTCAAAATTCTCAAATGCTGAGGAGCAAACTTAGCTTTCTTGACAAATTTGGTTTCAAATTCGGTGATTATTGCATCCTGAGATTTATTTCCCAACATTGCTTTCAAAAGTGCGAAAACATCCTGATAAATCTGTTCAATTGTTTTTTCCTGTGTTCTTTTTTCAATTTGTTCTCTTAATTCTTTCAATCTTTTTAGATAATCTTCTGTATCTTTCAAAAGCTTGTCAACTTCTGTTCCAGAAATTTCTTTTATTTTCTCGTGTTCGAAATCTTTGTAAATATTTATGACTTTTTCTATAATAGTTATATATTTATTTTCTAAAATTTTTTCCTTATCAACAAAAATTCTTTTCATTTCACTCGCAACGTGTTTTGGTGTTGGGGGTGGAAGTCCGTAAAGCATTAACAAAGCTTGTGAAGGAGTTGTAATCCCCCAGAAAATTTCATTAACAACAACGTCGAGAAGTGCGGTCTTAACTCTCTTAACAGTTTTATCTCCCATTGACATGAACATATCAATTGCTTCTGGAGAAGGTTTTAATTTTCCCATTCTCAAAAGAGCTTTCCAAGGCATGAAAGTTCCTCTGTCATAAAGAGGAATTCCGTCTCGGATAAATGTGAAAATAACTGGATGAGCATCTTTTACACTTTCCCAGAAATCTGTAAGCAAATAAACCTGAGGAGAAAGTTTGTTCTTAACACCCGCAATTGTGCTCGCTTCTGCAACATATTGATAAATTATACTTCTCAATCTTTCTTTCAGTTCCAATCGAGGCATTCTTTTCACGTCGGTATCATTAATAATTATGAAAACATCAACATCGGAAGTTGGAATTGCTTCACCTCTTACTAAACTTCCTGCAACAACATAACTTACAACATATTTTTCGAATTTTTGCAATACTAGAGATTTGTGAATTTCTGCAACTCTTAATGCTCCTAAAATTCCCGTATCATACAAAGGAAAAGACATTGCGATTGCACCGATAATATCAAATTTACTATCCATGCAAATTTCCCATAAATCTTCAGGAGTTTTAAGATGAATCCAAATTTTTTGTTTTAATTCTTCTATCTCTTTAACTATTTCAGTCTTAATTTTATTTGCATCTTTAAAATTTTCTTCTGGGATAACCATAAATAAATGAATATATTTTTCTGTTTCCTTCGGAGCTTCTTCCTCTTCAATAAAATTTTTTATTGACATTGGCGGAAGGATGCTAAGAAATTGTGTGAACGGAAATTTTTTTACAATAAAAGTTTTTAATTTTTCAAGTTCTTTTTTTGTTTTCTCCATTTCTTTCTTGACTTTTTCCTGATTTTCTGGGATTAAATCTTTGTTATTAGAATATTTGTTATCAAGATTCATTTCAGGAATGTCATTTTCTTGGGGTTCATCTTCCATGCTAAAAAAATGAGATTTGAATATATAAAGATTACGAATGAAAAGTTTAAAAGTGGTAATTATTTCAAATCTTTAAGGTCCTATAGTCCAACGGCTAAGACAGTTCGTTTACACCGAACAGACCAAGGTTCGATTCCTTGTAGGACCATATAACTAATAATTCTTAATATTTAAATAATACAAAATCTTAGTAAAATAATGAAGGATTATTTAGCAAAAAACGTTGATGAATACATAGAAAATGCCACAAAAGAGGCTCAGTCTAAACTTAGGGAATTAAGAGCAGTAATAAAATCAGCTGTGCCAAAAGCAGAAGAAGGAATAAACTGGGGCTTTCCATTCTATAAATATCATGGTACCCTTGCACACTTTGCTGAATACAAACATCATGTTGCCTTTGGTTTTGGTTCAGACCTTCAAAATAAATACCTCGAAATACTTGAAAAAAATGGTTATACAACAGGGCAAAAAAGAATACAAATAAAATTTGAACAAAAAGTGCCAACTATAATGATAAAGGAAATTCTAAAAGCACAAGCAAGAATGAATGAAGTCAAAAGAGCGATAAAATAATATATCAAAATGTAGCTAAAAGGATAAATTATTTTACACTGATAGTTCCGAGGTGATTCCTTGTAGGATCATATCTATTTTTAGTTATATAAATTCTTAAAAAGTAATTTTAATAATTAGATAAATGGTTGCAATAGAAAAACAGCTAGAAGAATTAGGTGAATCAGAATTATTAATGAAATCACTTTGTATCAGATGCCTTGCTTCTGGACTTTCAATAAAAAATTCTTTGTGGGATGATAAAGATTTGACTCCCAGTCCTGCTACAAATGACTCTATTTGTCCTCACTGTTATGATATTGAACATGAACAAGGACATAAAAGAATGTCAAGAGGTGAAGTTAATTATGCTGGAAGAATTATGAGAGCATTCGAAGATTATAAAAACACAAAAGGATTCTAAGAGTAATGAAATATCATTCTGATTTTAAGATGCAGTCAATATATGGAATAGTAACCTTTCTGGTAAGCCTTTCTATTATTTATATGGTTACTAAACAGATTGATTGGATTACTCCTACTATTATTGGGATTGTTAACTTTATCGTTTCGGGTTATTATAAGTATGAGAAGTGCAAAAAATAGATTGGTGAAGGTAATGTTAATTTTTTAAACAATGATTTTCTATTAAAATTATGCGTGGGTAGTTAAACGGTAGAATTTCTCGTTGCCAATGGGAAGAACCTACGGTTCTCCTACAATGGCTTTCCCTTTTCGGAGGGGAAGAAATTGTAAAAGCAAAAACGAGGAGATCCGAGTCCGACTCTCGGCCCGCGCATTTTTTGTTATTTTAATTAGATATAAGTTTTTTAAATATAATTTGTTTAGGTAATTAAAAGAGATGACAGAACAAAGTTCAGCACAAATACAAAACGGGAGTTTTGCATAATGGTATACATTCCAATTTTAGGAGCATTAGCATTAGGTACTGGAACTATTTTAGATAAATTTAATCTTAGAAATAAAAAAATAAATATTAAACTGTATCAAGTTGCGAGTTTTTTAGCTTTGGTTTTAATCATGCTTCCTTTGATTTATTTTTTCTGGAAATTAGATTCTGGAGCATTTGAATTAAAAAATATTTTAATTTTTGTCGGAATAATTCTCTCGGCAACAATAGCAAATCTTTTTATTTATTATTCAGAAAGAGGAGCGAAAATTACCAGCATTGAACCTGCAATAATTGTTGAAACTTTTTTTGTGATTCTTCTTACAATATTTTTTGGGCTTTTCATAAAAGGATTTGCTGAAACAAGCAGCAAAATAATAATTCCCACGCTGATTGCTCTTGCAGCTTTGATTTTTCCTTATATAACAAAAGAACATCTTAAACTCAACAAATATTTTATTGCAGCTATTTTGGGAAGTTTCTTTTTCGCATTGGAACTTGTTTTGTCAAAATTAATTCTTGATTTTTATTCCCCAATAACATTTTATTTTTTCAGATGCCTTTTTATTTTTATTATCAGTTGGATTATTTTCATGCCAAATTTTAAAAAATTAAATGTGAAAAATTGGATATTAATTTTTATAACTGGAGCATTTTACGTAGGATATAGAATTGCAACTTATTATGGATATTTACATTATGGAATAATTCTCACAACTTTGATAATGATGATTGCTCCTGTTGTAATCTACATTCTTGCCAGCAGATTTTTAAAAGAAAAGCTAAACTGGAAAAATGTTGTTTCTTCAGCAATTATTCTTGGCTGTGTTGTTTATGTTTTAATAAGTTAAACAACCTTGTAACTATGTAATAGCAACAGTATACAAATGTTTATAAAGAATGTTATTTAACAAAATTTATGAGAAAAAGTTTAGGTAATAAAATAGCAATCGCTGCTTTATCATTATTCTTAGCAGGCAAATCACTTTCAGCTTTTACACCTGAAAATGTTTCTGAAATAAAAACTGCTTTTGAATCAGGTAATAAAAGTTATCTTATTTTGCAAGATGGAACAGTTACTCCAGCAAAAGAAGAAGGCAAAATAATTTTAAAAGATAATAAATGGATTTCACAAGAAGGAAAAGTTATGTCTAATCAATTCCAAAATGAAGTTGCAAAAGTTTTGAAAACAGCAAAAGAAAAAGATAAGAAAGGAATGAAAATGGTTGATTTTTTTGAATACAAAAATGCTAAAGGAGCTACAAACTGTTTTAATTTATGGAGCGATGGAACAATAAGTTTTGGTCCTTATGAAATTGAAAGCAAAAAAGTTTGGTTTTATGATTCAAATGAAAATGGAAAATTCGATAGTAAAGATGGTTACATGAGCGGTTCATTCAACACAAAAGCAAATTTGAGAATGATTGCCGGTCTTTCTGAACTTGTATCATTAAGAGAAGAAAAAGAAAAATCCGAAAAAGAAAAAGCTCAATACGAAAAGATGATTGATAATTTAAATGCAACTATTGCAGATTATCAAAAGAAAGCTGTTTCAACTAAAGATATGGAAGATAAATTAGTAAAGTATAATAAAAAAATAGAAGAATTAACTGAAAAAAATGCAAGAATTGAATCAGAATATAATGAGAAAGTAAACGGATTAGAGGGAAAAGTTGCAGAAACACTCTCACAAGAAAATTCAAGTATTTCAGAAAAAGCAAAAGAACTGGAAAGAGAAAAAATGAGAACTCTAAATAATAATTCTTATAAACAAGGTATTGATGGAGAAAAAGCAAAAAAAATTCCTTCTAAAGGAGAAACATTAACTGCAGATGCAGAAATTGTATCCAATAAATTAGATGGAGAAATTGGATTAAGATATGATTCTGGAGATTTTGGAATTGGGGCTAAAATTGGAATTGGAATGGGCGGAAAAGAAACAACAAATTATGAAGGAACAGTTTCTATAATAACTGGAAGAAAAGCAGTGGGGGAAATAGGAAAAGAAGATCTTTTAAAATTAAAAGCTGGCTTGGAAACAAGATTTGGAATTTTTGTTGCGGAAGGCGGAATTGTTTACATACCAACAAATGAAACAACAGATGAAAAGATAATTGCAAGAAATGGAAATGTTTTATCAGAAAATTCTTATTCAATTTCAGGAAATAAAATAGATTATTTTGGCGGGGTAGGAATAGAAGTTGGAGAAGTTGGAAAATTAAAATTCAGAATGCTTTTTGGTGGAGAAACTGGAAAAGGGGTTTATGGTAAATTAGGAATTGGAATTCCACTTTCCAAAAATTAAAATGAATTTTTCAAAAGTTCTTCCACTATTAATTCTAACTATATTTTTATTGAACGGAGTTGCTGCAGTTACAAGTTATGCAAGTTTTGGAATAGGAGAAACCCAATCAGCAACAATAGATAATGGAAATTCAATTATTTTTAATGTTGATTTTTTTACAATGAATTCTCCCATGAACTTAAGAGTTGAACTTTACGATTCTTCTGATAATCTTATTCATACTTTTTTAAATCAAATAGTAAGCACACAAGAATACTTTGCAACTTACACAATTGATAAAAGTATTTATGGAAATTCTGGAAATTACAAGATAATTCTTAATGGAAATGATGCACATTCTTCACAGAGTCATGAAATAAGTTTGATAGTTAATAATCCTGTTACTCCAACACCAACGCCCGCTGACACAACTGCGCCAGTAATAACAATAACTGGAATTAATCCAGTAACAATTTATGTTGGAAATGTTTATACAGATGCAGGTGCAACAGCTTCGGATAATATTGACGGAAACATTAGTTCAAACATTCATGTAACAAACACAGTAAATACAAATCTTGTTGGAAGTTATTCTGTAACTTATTCTATTTCAGATCATGCAGGAAATATTGCAACAGCAACAAGAACAGTCAATGTTATTGCTAATCCAACTCCAACAAATCATCTTCC
>Ga0265323_10000390_pt1 | contig 25318 bp, 14 predicted proteins | sample 41225metaG_FD_193580 | JGI IMG/M metagenome (GOLD analysis project Ga0265323, IMG submission 193580) | Rhizosphere microbial communities from Carex aquatilis grown in University of Washington, Seatle, WA, United States - 4-12-25 metaG | ecosystem: Host-associated > Plants > Roots > Rhizosphere...
CCCGTAGGCTGAGGAGCAAAAGGAGGAATCCGCCCGAGGAGGGGCTCGCGTCTGATTAGCTAGTTGGTGAGGCAATAGCTTACCAAGGCGATGATCAGTAGCTGGTCCGAGAGGATGATCAGCCACAGGCGGAGTAGAGCAGTCTGGATAGCTCGCAAGGCTCATAATCTTGAAATCGCGGGTTCAAATCCCGCCTCCGCACCCATGTTTTTTTGTTCAAAAATAAAAGTATAGTTAATGACTAATTAACTAAAAGAATTCTACTAAACTTTTTTTGGTTGGATGGGAGATAGCAAATAAAAAGTAAGAATGAATTTACTATATACTATAGTATGATCGTGGGCGGATAGCGGGAATCGAACCCGCGTCTTCTCCTTGGCAAAGAGAAATTTTACCATTCGACCATATCCGCAATTTCTTTCTTCCTGATACGCACGCAATATGTTCACACATATATGACATATATAATATGTCATATATGCGTCTGGATCGTATTTGTGCAGGGTCATATATTTTTATTTTCTAGTAAACCTTGCATACTGCTCACGAAATTTTAATAACTCAGATTCAATCTAAATATGTCTCACAATCTAAATTGACTCGCAGAAGTGATGTGGGAAAATATAAAATAAATTCAAGAAATGAGAGAATTAAGAATCGCTACTAAGAAGACTAATCCAATCCATAATGATGTACCGGAAAATAGAACATTTTTGTTACTTGACCAACCATCAGAAGAAGCAAATACAAGAGGTACACTAATCAGTAAGACTGATGAAGTTGCAATCAGTGCAAAAACAGCTAATTGGAAAGCAATAGTCATCTAATCCTCCAAACTACTAAAAAATGAATTATACAATTTATCCCTCACATTGGGATAATATTAATATATATACAATATGAGTAATATATATACAATATGGAATGGAAGGTTTTCATTAAAAATCAAATGATTCTTTTCTTTAAAACTTAATACTTAATTTGAACATGAAGTAGACTCCACTTTCTGAAAAAAAGGCATACTCGTTCATATATCTATGTATACTTTATACATAGATATCTCGAAATGGTTAAGATTAATAATTAATATAGGAGATGGCTAGATAATTAGTTACTCATCTCATATGAGTAATATATGGTATGATTTGATTCGTAGGAATAAGATATAGATTATCTTTGGGAGAGATGGCTGAGTGGTTGATAGCTCCGGTCTTGAAAACCGGCATAGTTCTTCGAACTATCGGGGGTTCGAATCCCTCTCTCTCCAATTATTTATTGCAAAAATTGGTTTTTTTCATTTGTTTTTTTCCCTTATCCTTTCTTTCATAGAAAGGAAGGCTCGGCTAGATGCCGAGCCAGAACCAAAAAAAACAATAGAATAGATATAGAAAATCTCAGTTAAGAGGAGTCATGAAAAGAACGGGTTCCAAATCACGATCAATTCCTTTTTCAAACCCTGCTGCAGCTGCACGGGCCCTTCCCGCATGCCACAAATGTCCTACAAAAAAGAAGAACCCTAGAACAAAATGAGAGGTCGCTAACCAACTTCTAGGAGAGACATAATTGACTGCATTGATCTCCGTAGCTACACCACCCACAGAATTTAAAGAACCTAAAGGAGCATGAGTCATATATTCTGCCGAACGTCGTTCTTGCCAAGGTTGTATGTCTTTTTTTAGCCTGCTCAAGTCCAAACCATTTGGACCCCTTAGAGGTTCTAACCAAGGAGCACGAAGATCCCAAAAACGCATCGTTTCTCCTCCAAAAATAACCTCTCCAGTTGGGGAACGCATTAGATATTTACCCAAACCTGTGGGTCCTTGTGCGGACCCCACATTAGCTCCAAGACGTTGGTCTCTAACTAGAAAAGTAAATGCTTGAGCTTGAGAAGCTTCTGGCCCAGTGGGTCCATAAAACTCACTAGGATAAGCGGTATTATTGAACCAGACAAAACAACAAGCAATGAAACCAAAGACAGATAAAGCACCTAAACTATAAGACAAATAAGCCTCTCCAGACCATACAAATGCACGGCGAGCCCATGCGAAGGGTTTGGTTAAGATATGCCAAATTCCACCAAGTATACAAATGGAACCTAACCATATATGTCCACCAATTATATCTTCTAAATCATCTACACTAACAATCCATCCTTCTCCTCCAAAAGGAGATTTTAGTAAATAACCAAAAATGATGCTGGGGCTAAGAGTTAAGTTGGTAATTTTTCTTACATCTCCCCCACCAGGAGCCCAGGTATCATATACGCCTCCAAAATAAACAGCTTTAAATACCAGAAGAAAAGCACCCAGACCTAACAAAATTAGGTGAATGCCCAAAATTGTAGTCATTTTATTTCGATCTTTCCATATATAACCAAAGAATGGAAAAGATTCTTCAAGAGTTTCAGGTCCAAGAAGAGCGTGATAAATACCGCCAAAACCTAAGACTGCAGAGGAAATTAAGTGAAGTACTCCAGATACAAAGTACGGAAAGGTATCTATAACTTCTCCTCCAGGACCTACCCCCCAACCTAAAGTAGCTAGGTGTGGAAGTAAAATTAATCCTTGTTCATACATAGGTTTCTCTGGTACGAAATGTGCCACTTCAAATAAATTCATTGCTCCGGCCCAGAATACGATTAATCCGGCATGAGCTACGTGAGCTCCAAGTAGTTTACCGGACAAATTAATAAGTCGAGCATTCCCGGCCCACCAAGCAAAACCGGTGCTTTCTTGGTCACGGCCAGCTAAAGCTAAAGTTCCATTAAAGAGCGTTTCCACGTGGTAAAACCTCCTCAGGGAATATAAGGTTTTCATGAGGCTGATCCTGAGCCGCCATCCAAGCACGAATACCTTCGTTTAAAAGAATATTTTTTGTGTAGAAAGTCTCAAATTCAGGATCTTCCGCTGCACGGATTTCTTGGGAAACAAAGTCATAAGCACGTAGGTTCAGAGCAAGACCCACTACCCCAACAGCACTCATCCATAAACCGGTTACTGGTACAAATAGCATAAAGAAATGTAACCAACGTTTATTGGAAAAAGCAACCCCAAAGATTTGGGACCAAAATCGATTAGCAGTGACCATCGAATAAGTCTCTTCGGCTTGAGTTGGGTTAAAAGCACGGAATGTATTTGCACCGTCACCATCTTCGAATAGAGTATTTTCCACAGTAGCACCGTGAATAGCGCATAGCAGAGCCGCACCTAATACTCCGGCAACTCCCATCATATGAAATGGGTTCAATGTCCAATTATGAAATCCTTGGAAGAAGAGGATGAATCGAAATATAGCTGCTACGCCAAAACTCGGTGCAAAGAACCAACCAGATTGACCCAGTGGATAAATTAGGAATACGGAAACAAAAACAGCGATTGGACCAGAGAATGCAATTGCATTATAAGGTCGCAATTGAACAGATCGAGCAATTTCGAATTGACGTAACATGAAACCTATTAGTGCGAAAGCACCGTGGAGGGCAACAAAAGTCCACAGACCTCCTAATTGACACCAGCGGGTAAAATCTCCTTGTGCTTCAGGGCCCCATAATAGCAACAAAGAATGTGCTAGACTGTTCGCAGGAGTAGAAACTGCAGCAGTTAAAAAATTGCAACCTTCCAAATAAGAACTAGCTAATCCATGAGTATACCATGAAGTTACAAAAGTTGTACCTGTAAACCAACCCCCTAAAGCAAAATAAGCACAAGGAAAGAGCAATAGACCAGACCACCCTACAAAAACAAAACGGTCCCTTCGTAACCAATCATCCATAATATCAAATAAATCATTTTGATCTTTGGTAAATCTACCAAGGGCTATAGTCATAGTGATTCTCCTGTTCAATTACTTTAACCATTTTCGAACATCTCATGTTAATTTTAAGGCATATGATAGTTCAATTATCTATGGACGATTTCTCCTTCAACACCTCTTTATTTACAACGGGTTTCGAAGATATAAGCTCTTTTTTCTATTAAGCCACAAAAAAACCTAGGTAAATCCATAAACTCGATCGATTTCATGCTTATTTAGAATATTGAAATCCTGAGCTGTCCTATGATATGTCAGTCAGAATCTTTTAACGAACCAAACCAAAATAACAAAAAATCTCGTATTTTTTCCTACTTTTAAATAGAATATGAAATAATGGTATACTTCAATTCAGAATCCTTTTCTTCCATTCCTTCATTATTGTATTGCCAAAACAACAAAACAATATTGATTGGATTTTGAAGTCAAGAAAAGATATTTCAAAATTGATTTTTTATATGTAGTAGAAAGGAATAACAATTTATTTCTATGAAATAAATATCGAGTAAATTGAGTAACAAGAATATTAACTCGTAAATATTCGCAAATTCTTGCTTTACTGTGGTCTAAGGAAATCAAAAAAATCCGCTTGTGCTTATAGAATCTCACTTCTTATCTATCGAATTTATATATCAGAATAGCTGATATAGTCATTATTTAATGAGTCAGGTCTATTTACTTTTTATTTTTTTTGAAGATAGCTTATTTTCTAAGATTTTTAAGATAGTTTCATTTTTGAAGAAGAATGTGGAAAGAAATAATAACACTTTTTTGGTTTGCAAATAAATAATTGAATATTTCAAATATTCAAGAATATATCGGTTACACCTTCTAGAAGACCAAATTGAAATAATAAAACATGAAGAGGGTTATGTCACTATGGGCAGATTATTACTAAGAAAATTCAATTACTCATAATTAGTCATTATGATAACGACTATCCCATTTATCCCATTTTTGAAATATAACTAAAAAACTGCAAAAAATTCAAATTCATTATATGACTTATTTCTTCTAAAAAAAAAAAAGAGTTTGCTTGAAAAACAAGGTATAAAACTTGAGTTTAGTGGAAAAGGTCCTTCCTTGGATTTGAACTGATGACTTTCGGTTTCAAAAACCCTTTTCTACCATACGAAAAGGCTAGTATGATTTCAGAGAATGAGAACTGGAGTTATTGTCTATGTCGATTGTTGACCTCTCTAGCTGGGAAGATGGTGGTTTACCTTGCGATGTTACTTTATCGATCAGATTTTTCAAATTTCCTATGAATTCTTATTAGTCCTAAGGAAAAAACCTTTTTCTAAAAATATTATTTGTTTTTCAATACAAAAAAAATATCATTCAATGTTTACTGCTGAAAAGGATGTAATCTTATGAAATTTGTAGCAGAAAGAGCCCTTTATTAGATTTTAACTGATGATCTACACCTTACTATGGCGTTACTCTACTACTGAGTTATAAGGATATAGAAATTCAATTAATGAATTAGCCATTTTCATTTTTCATTAGAAGAGGTTTGTATATAAGGTTCCCAAAATCTCTTTTTTATTTTAACATATATATTATTATATAGAAATTATAAATATATTTATAGAATCTATTTATCTATATAAATATAAATAGAATTCTAGTAAATTTTTAAGACTTGCATAAAATGTATACTCTATAGTAAACAATATATGCCTATAAGGCATAAGAATTTATTCAGAAACAATCAATTTTTTTATAGCAAAATAGGGTAAATTTTGAATTTCTTATTCTTGTTTATTTTCTTTTTTTTTTTTTATGAAATAAAATATATAATGAATTGGTTCAAGTCCGAACATCCCACTTTTTTACTTATTATCATGAGTCATAACAATATTCACTTGATTGAAAGATGTACTAATTCCACATTGATATCAATTCAAGATATTTTATTAAATTGGATGATAAAGAATTTTATACTAGGAACGGAAAACCCGAATCTTTATGAAATAGAATAAAGTAATAAATATATTTGATCTGAACATGAAATGAAGCAACGAGTTCCGATTTAATTCAATTAAAATTGAAGTACAAAGAAATTGTACTCTTCTAGCAGACCCATTAAATAAGTACTTGAATTGAAAGAATCCTTCAACCTATCTCTTTTCATTAGATTTTTTTCTTATAATTTAGCATAGGATAATTTATGAATGAACTATCCAATTAAAAAATTCTATGCAATCCTAACATAAAACTAGGAAATACTTTTTGGATCAAATCATAAAAAAAGAAAATAAAAAATGGGATCAAAAATATGATCAAAAATATGATGACAAAAATGATCAAAATAGAAAGAAAAGTAATAGAAAAGTCAGTCTATTGACAGTAAAAAAATACATATTATAATTTGAGTACTGACTGATGACGACGTGTGGACAGATTCGCCCTCATCGTCTAGTGGTTAGGACATCTCTCTTTCAAGGAGGCAGCGGGGATTCGATTTCCCCTGGGGGTAAGATAAAAAGTTGATATTAATTTCTCAATAAACCTAAGATTCATTCTCCCAGGTTTACTAAGAAACCTGGGATTAATTCTTCCTTAAACCTAGAATTAATCCTTCCACCCAGGGTCGATGCCCGAGCGGTTAATGGGGACGGACTGTAAATTCGTTGACGATATGTCTACGCTGGTTCAAATCCAGCTCGGCCCAATAAAGTTACTTTATGAATACATATGTTATATATAAATGATATAATAGAATTGCCTGAAATATTTGAAATTTTTTTTTTGAAATAAAAGGTCAAACCATTCATTAAATTAATGGGAAGACTTCATGTATTTAGATGCATATAAAATATGAATTCTCATTAACTTTTATTTCGAAGTTCTAAGAATAAAGTCTACTCCTCTTACAGATAAAAAATCTGTTATTGAGTAAAACAATAACAGATTACTAGTAATCTGTGTCACTCTCACTATAGTCTATATCCATATGTGAATATGTTTTGAACATTTGTACAGCTGAATGAAATGATACTCATATTACCCTTATGAATATGTATACCATACACCTTGCTTTGCTGGGATTGTAGTTCAATTGGTCAGAGCACCGCCCTGTCAAGGCGGAAGCTGCGGGTTCGAGTCCCGTCAGTCCCGAACTAGAATCCGGAATATTCATCCATTTTTCTTTCCTTTTTCCATGAAAAAGGGAGGCAGAAAACAAGCAAGATCTAAATTCTCATAATTATTGAAATGATTTATTATTGGACTGAATATCTCTTTTGTTTTCGTTTTGCATTTATCACCCAGACAAATACTGATCAGAAATCTCATTTTTTTTGACTACTATCTATTGATTGATAAGGTAGAGATTTCTTATATATTGATTCTACGAATCAATGGTATTCATTTATATACCATCGACCCTCATCGTACTTTTTTTTCGACTGTTCTTGATCAATGAAATGATAGTATTTTATATATTTTTTAATATATAAAAGTTTTCTTTTTTTTTCTAAAAATTTGAGAAAAATAAAAAGTTTTATTCTTTGTATTTTTTGATCAAAAAATAAACTTTGTCTAATTACCTAATTACCTTAACAAAAAAAGTAGTTTTCATATTAAACTACATCTCTTTTAGTCACGATTTTTTTTGTATTGATTGTATATGCTTAATATTCTCATTCAAATACAAATAACAGACTTAATTTGAAATTTATAGATTTCATTCCAAATCCGAAAAAGGAGAGACTTACTAAAATAAAAGAGAAGACCAAGATTTTCTGTTAATTTCTTGGAATATTTGATTTTTTTGTCTCTTCTTTTTCCCATCGTACTTCTAGTCTTTATTTGGATATGTGTGTGACTGACCTATATCATATAAAAATCCTTAATCGCATTTAATTGAGAATTATAAGAAATTGAAAAGTTTAAAAAAAGTAAGGATAATCTTATTAAGATAAGCAAAACAAACAGTAGGCTATAAGACAAAAAAAGTAGAAAAGGACTAATTCAATAAAAAAATCCCATTTTCAAATTAGTATGGGTAAAAGATCTTCCTATACTACATAAATTATCAACGATGAATCGATTTGATAGATCAGATATTAAAATAAGGATCCGATTCAAAATTATCAGGATGCAAGCAAGCCATCCTATTGGATTTCATTTATTTATAGTAGTTTAATATCTCCTTTCTATGGGATTATATCCCGAGTTATTGCACAAAAACAAAAAAAAAGAAAAATGAGATTATGGAAGTCAATATTCTCGCATTTATTGCTACTGCACTGTTCATTCTAGTTCCTACTGCTTTTTTACTTATTATCTACGTAAAAACAGTCAGTCAAAATGATTAATTTGACTCAAACTTGAATTGGAAATTCTTTTAAATTCAATCATTAAAGAAATAAAAGAAAGGGATTAAAAGAAAGAGAATCCTAAGTCTTAAGTAAAACGAATGATCAAATTCGAATTATCTACTGCGATAGAAAGAAGTATATTCTATTGCAGTAGAGAGTTTTTTCTATTGGTTATAGATTATCTTGTTAAAGAAAGACAAGCTATTATTGAAAAAAGCTTAATAAGATGATTGATGTAAAAGGATCAAAGAAACAATTGATATAATTCGATTACTCGATTGATTTATCAAAAAATTCTCATAATTCAAATTAAAGTCCACTCCTTCCCCATACTACAAGAGAAAGTGAAAATGTAAAGACTACCATTAAAGCAGCCCAAGCAAAATTTACTAAATCCATGTGATTTGTGTCTCCTATATTATATGAAGTAATTATTCCATTATTGATCAATAATCATAGTCCAATTAATAGTGGAGAGTCAAAATAGGATTCGAATTTCTAAGGCTATTGATAAACCAATAAAAAAATAGAAAGTGCTTAATACTATAATACTAGATAGAATTAAGTCTTAAGAACAAATCTTACATACAAACTCTTTTCTTTTTTTATGAAAAAAAAGATATTCAAATGTATTAACAAGATACAAAATTATCCATTATTGTATATCTTAAATATTTTGTATTTAAGATAAGCTTACTGTCTCTCTTTCTATGAGAGAAAAAACAAGGAGCTGTCACTACAACTCTTAAATCCATTCCTTTCTTTTTTTGAATTTCACTGGACAAGTTTTTCTATTTTCTCGAACTAGGAATTCGAAAAATAAAGTATCAAGAAATTCTTTGTCCCTAGTTATACAGGATAAGAATTTGTCAAATTTTATTAGTAGGATATAGAAAAAATTGAAAGTATCCTGTTGAAAAGGCGACACCCAGATTTGAACTGGGGATAAAGGATTTGCAGTCCCCTGCCTTACCGCTTGGCCATGCCGCCAAATCCAATCCAAAATCAATAAAAATAATTCAATTCTTTTTTTTTTTAATTTGCTTATCTTTATTCCAAAAAAAGGGTGAGGATTTCTGGTTTTTATTGGATTTATTCAATTGAAATCATTTTCGTTGATGAATTCTATTTTCAAAACACATACATACTCTTTCAATTAAGAACTTCTTCTCTTTATCTATTGAGGAATTCTTCAATAGATAAGAAAAGTATTTCCGGTGATAGATTCCAAAATTTAGGTCAAATTGGAACCCTTAGCTAGAATTTTTTGGAATTCTAGTTATTCTTGTCTTGATTTCCTTTTGGATTTTTTTATCTTTCTTAAAGTAACAAAAAGTAACGAAAGATTCTTCAATTTCAATTGAAATTGATATCTTCTATTTTGTTTCATTTCCTTAATGGGATAAACAAAATCAAATTGATTTATGACTAATTAGTATCAATTACTTAAGTCAAATCTTTTTCAATTAGGAATTATAATCAATTTTGAATTTATATGTAAACCTCAGAACAGAAAAAATTACATAGATTCTAAGTCATTTTCTTTCTTATTTATAATATTCCTAGCTAAAGCAAATTCTTCTTTTATTTTGCACTGCATCAAAAGTATTGAATACAAAAGAAATTATGAAGGTTATATCATCTTCCATTAAAGCATATATATAATGTGTTATTTGAGATATCTGCTGTAGAAGTAGGTCAACATCTCTATTGGCAAATAGGAGGTTTACAAATCCATGGCCAAGTACTTATCACTTCTTGGACTGTAATTAAATACTAATTTATCAATTCTAGGATATTAGTAATAATAGACAATAAAATACTCCTGTTACAAAACAAAAAGATTTTCTGAATTTTTTTGAACATAAAGTGTATTAAATCAAACTCTCCAGTTTGCTTGACTATTCTACCTTTTTCTCATTCATTTCATAAAATCTAGATTCAATCATAAATCCTTAGCATCCAATCAGACCATGCTTAAAGAGTAGATTTACATAAAAAAAAAGAAAGAAAAGAGGGGTAAGATGCATTTTATCTATACTTTATACAGATAAAAATCCCATAATAGGAAGAAAGTAGCAGAAAAGGAATTTTCGATTACGATTTAAGTGAAAACAATCATTATTTTCTTAATGAAATAAAAATTCAAAAAAAAAAAAAAGAAAGATTAGAGGAATTAAATGTCTATAGAAAAAAGAGCCAGCCTCAACTTTCAATCAGAAAAATCTATATACAAAAAATATATATGATGATACAATTTCTTTTTTTTTTAGTATCTTACTTAACTTTAGTCGATCTTATTTTTTTAATCCTTTAATTCAGTTTTAATTTTTATAAAATGAAATTCTCATAAAAAAGAATCCGAAAGGAGAAATATATATGTCTAGTTATCAAAAAATGTTTTTCAGAAGAATACGTCGTCTACGAGCTTTAGCCAAACTAGCAAGAATGGAGGGAATACCTCGTCGAGGCAAAAAAACGAGATTTCATAAACAAGATAGATGCAGATATATTAGAAGCGCATATGCTCTTCAAGCACTTGAACCTGCCTGGATTCCAGTTAGACAAATAAAAGTAGGAGAACGGGCAATAAAACGATGTGTGCGTCGTTGGGCAAAAATATTGTTATTTCCTGACAATAAACCTGTGATAATAAGCAATACAGAAACACGCATAGATTATACAAAAAAAAGAAAAAAAGGAAATCCTATATATATTATACGCACTTATAGGGTATGTCTTATTCAACCTGAGGATACAATTTATCAAGTTAGTGGAGTATCAGAAACTATTGCGAGAAGAGCTCTCGCACTAGCTGCTTACAGAATGCCCATAAAAACTGAATTTGTATATATTATAACTTATGGATAACTTATGGAGTTAACTAAAATTTCATGTGATTTAGCAAACAGAATAAGAATTCTATCATTACTTGATGGTTCTCTAGATAGGGAGTCGATGAATAGTAAGCAACTATGGGATTTTTTTCGATACGAAGCTTCAGATTAGGATGATTTGGAATGGAAATGGCGGAATGGCCACAATACCTGGGTTTAATCAGATACAATTTGAGAGCTTTTGCAGATTTATTACTAAAGGCTTGAGGGAAGAATTTGAGAAGTTTCCAGAAGAAAAAATCGAAGATATCAATCAAAATTTAGAATTTCTATTATTTGTGAAAAGATATCAATTGATAGAACCCTTGATAAAAGAAAGAGATACTATTTATGAATCACTTACATATTCTGTAAGATTATATGTACCCGCGGGATTAACTCGAAAAACCAGTATAAAAATGCAGGAACAAACCGTTTTTATAGGAAACATCCCTATAATGAAGGGAATATCTATATCTCGTCGAGTCAATTCGATTCCTTTTGACAGATATGGGTATGCTCTTCAAGCACTTGAACCTGCGGAGATTCCTTTTAGACAAATAGAAGCAGGACGATGGGCAATACAACATTATTTACGTCGTCGTGGAAAACTCTGGGTACTTCCACAGAAACCTCCTACAAAAACGACTAACGACTCGGAATGGGATCATTCAGATAAAAAAAGTCCCCGTTTGATCATATCAAAATATTCCGTATACGTTATATCACCAGGTGATATACTTTATGAAATTAGTGGAGTATCAGAAACTATTGCCAGAAGAGCTCTGGCATTAGCTGCTAACATAATGCCTATCAAAACTGAATTCTTTTCTATTATAACTTATGGATAACTTATGGAGTTAACTAAAATTTCATGTGATTTAGCAAACAGAATAAGAATTCCATCATTACTTGATGGTTCTCTAGATAGGGAGTCGATGAATAGTAAGCAACTATGGGATTTTTTTCGATACGAAGCTTCAGATTAGGATGATTTGGAATGGAAATGGCGGAATGGCCACAATACCTGGGTTTAATCAGATACAATTTGAGAGCTTTTGCAGATTTATTACTAAAGGCTTGAGGGAAGAATTTGAGAAGTTTCCAGAAGAAAAAATCGAAGATATCAATCAAAATTTAGAATTTCTATTATTTGTGAAAAGATATCAATTGGTAGAACCCTTGATAAAAGAAAGAGATGCTATTTATGAATCACTTACATATTCTGTAAGATTATATGTACCCGCGGGATTAACTCGAAAAACCAGTATAAAAATGCAGGAACAAACCGTTTTTATAGGAAACATTCCTATAATGACTTCGTTAGGAACTTTTATAATAAATGGAATATATAGGACTGTAATAAATCAAATATTGCAAAGCCCTGGTATTTACTATCGTTCAGAATTGGACCATAAGGGAGTTACTGTTTATACCGGCACCATAATATCAGATTTTGGAGGAAGATTCAAGTTAGAAATGGATAGAAAAGCAAGGATATGGGCACGTGTGAGTAGGAAACAAAAGATATCTATTCTAATTCTATTATCAGCTATGGGTTTGAATCTGAAAGAAATTCTCGAGAATGCTTGTTACCCTGAGATTTTCTTGTCTATCCTGGACAGAGAGAAAGATAACGAACTCTTTTTTAACATTAGTTCAACAGAAAATGCTATTTTGGAGTTTTATAAAAAGTTACGTTCTATAGAAGAGGACGATATGGTATTTTCAGAGTCCATATATGAGGAGGTACAAAATAGATTTGGTAAACCAAAATGCGAATTAGGAAGGATTGGTCGACGAAATATGAACCGGAGACTCAATCTTGATATACCTCAGGACAACATATTTTTGTTACCACGGGATATATTGGCTGCTGTTGATCATTTGATTGGACTGAAATGGGAAATGGGTACACTTGATGATATGAATCACTTGAAGAATAAACGTATTCGTTCTGTAGGAGATCTCTTACAGGATCAATTCAGATTGGCTCTCTTTCGTTTAGAAAATGCGATTCGGAATACTATACGTGTAGCAATCTCTCATAATAAATGGATAAAAAGTCCTCAGAATTTGGTAATTTCAACTTCATTAACAACTACTTATGAATCGTTTTTTGGCCTCCACCCCTTATCACAAGTTTCCGATCAAACAAATCCGTTAGCACAAGTAGCTCATGGGCGAAAATGGAGTTTTTTGGGTCCTAGAGGACTAACAAGTCAGACTGCTAGTTTTCGGATACGAGATATCCATCCTAGCTACTATGGACGTATTTGTCCAATTGATACATCCGAAGGTATTAATGTTGGACTTATTGGATCCTTAGCTATTTATGCACGGATTGGTCGTTGGGAATCTATAGAAAGTCCGTTTTATAAAATATCTGAGAAAAAAGAAGGACAGATGGTTTATTTATCACCAACTCGAGATGAATATTCTATGATAGCAGCAGGAAATTCTTTGTCCTTGAATCGGGGTATTCAAGAAGAGGAGGTTGTTCCCGCTCGATACCGTCAAGAATTCCTTACTATTGCGTGGGAACAGATTCATCTTAGAAGCATTTTTACCTTCCATTATTTTTCGATTGGAGCTTCTCTTATTCCTTTTATTGAGCATAATGACGCGAATCGAGCCTTAATGGGTTCGAATATGCAGCGCCAAGCAGTTCCGCTTTGTCAGTCGGAGAAGTGTATTGTTGGAACTGGTCTAGAAGGCCAAACGGCTGGAGATTCGGGGTTTTCAGTTATAGCTGAGCATCAGGGAAAGATCTTTTATACTGACAGTCACAAGATCTCCTTTTCAAGGAATGGGAATACTGAAAGTATTCCGTTAGTTAAGTATCAAGGTTCCAACAAAAAAACTTTTCTCCATCAAAAATCCCGGGTTCAGGGAGGTCAATGCGTCAAAAAAGGTCAAATTTTAGCGGATGGTGCCGCTACAGTTGGTGGGGAACTCGCTTTAGGAAAAAACCTATTAGTAGCTTATATGCCGTGGGAGGGTTATAATTCTGAAGATGCGGTACTAATTAGCGAACGCTTGATATGTGAAGATATTTTGACTTCTTTTTATATTCGGAAATATGAGATTAAAACTTATATGACAAATCAAGGCGCTGAAAGAATCACTAAGGGAATACCCCATCTCGAGACTTATTTTCTCCGTAATTTGGATAGGAATGGGATTGTGATGCTGGGATCTTGGGTAGAAACCGGTGATATTTTAGTAGGTAAATTAACGCCAACAGAGGATGAATCGTTCCCAGAGGACAGATTTTTAGGCGCTATGCTTGGCACAGAACTATCTTCTACAGAAGAAACTTCTTTAAGACTACCTATAGGCGGAAGAGGTCTTGTTATTGATGTAAAATGGATTGAGAAGGACAGTTCCAGTAATATTTTAGAAATGGTTTCTGTATATGTCTTACAGAAACGTCAAATCAAAGTAGGTGATAAAGTAGCTGGAAGACATGGGAATAAAGGTATCATTTCCAAGATTTTGCCTAGACAAGATATGCCCTATTTGCAAGATGGAACACCTGTTGATATGGTCTTCAATCCCTTGGGAGTACCTTCACGAATGAATGTGGGCCAGATATTTGAATGCTCACTTGGATTAGCAGGGGATCTCCTAAAGAGACATTATCGAATAGCACCCTTTGATGAAAGATATGAGCAAGAGGCTTCGAGAAAACTAGTGTTTTCTGAATTATATGAAGCCAGTAAACAAACAAAAAATCCATGGGTTTTTGAGCCCGAATACCCTGGAAAAAGCATAATATTTGATGGAAGAACAGGAGATCCTTTTGAACAACCTGTTCTAATAGGAAAGTCCTATATCCTAAAATTAATTCATCAAGTGGATGATAAAATCCATGGACGTTCTACCGGGCCTTACACACTTGTTACACAACAACCCGTTAGAGGAAGGGCCAACCAAGGGGGACAACGCGTAGGAGAAATGGAAGTTTGGGCTCTAGAAGGTTTTGGTGTTGCTCATATTTTACAAGAGATGCTTACTTATAAATCTGATCATATTAGAACTCGTAAGGAAATATTAAATACTATGCTTATTGGAGGAAGAACACCTAATCCTCAGGATGATGTTCCAGAAACTTTTCGAGTACTCGTTCGAGAACTACGCTCTTTGGCTCTAGAATTGAATTATTTCTTTGTATCTGAAAAGAACTTCCAGATTCATAGGAAGGAAGTGTGATCTGAATTAATCATTATTTCAATCTTATTTTATGATTAACCAGTATAAACATCAAAAACTTCAAATTGGACCAGTTTCTCCTCAACAAATAAAGGCTTGGGCGACCAAAATCCTACCTAATGGGGAAATCATACTTGGAGAGGTAACCAACCTTCAGACTTTTCATTATAAAAGCAAGAAACCAGAAAAAAATGGATTGTTTTGCGAAAGAATCTTTGGACCCATAAAAAGTGGATTTTGTGCGTGTGGAAAATATAAAGAGATTGGGGCTGAAAAAGAATTTTGTAAAGAATGTGGAGTAGAATTTGGTAACTCTCGAATACGAAGATATCAAATGGGGTATATCAAACTCGCATGTCCAGTGACTCATGTGTGGTATTTAAAACGTCTTCCTAGTTATATCGCAAATCTTTTAGATAAATCCCTTAAGGAATTAAAAAGCCTAGTATATTGCGGTGTGTGATTTGATCAAAATTCTCATTTAACAGGTTTTAATTGAGAAACTGTCATCCCATTCGATCCAATTGGGATGCCCTGGCTCTGACATGTGTTTTGGAAGAAATAACATGAAACTTAGGATTTTTAGTATATTCTATACTTCCAATTTAAAGGGGAATTAATCCATGGTCCATTCTGTAATAGATAAACAGGAATAGCTAGTCATACCTTGTGAAAATCTTTTGAAATGGGGTTTTATTATTCCATTTCTTTCAGAGAAAGATTTTGCTTAAGCAAGCAAATATAGTATGGTTACAGGAGTTTATCTATCGCATATATGCTTCAAGGGATATTAAGGCATAACCGTCGAGGTGAGTAGGGACCTAAAAGATTAAAGGGAATGAGATATAGACAAATAAATCCCGTATGAATTCAAAAATCAGAAATCTTTATCAGAAGTTTTTAAGAGAATTCATCAGGGAAGTAGACTACTCAATAATTTGACATTCTCATTTCATTCATCAAATTCAAGTAAAGAAAGAATGAATCAATGAGAGATTGGTTTTTACTGGGAACTTGAGTAAAGAGTAGTTCTTTTTCAGTTTTTTTCGAAAAAGTCTAAAAATAAGAAAGAACTCTTTTTTTCTTTATTTAGTTAGTGCAACTACTTGAGCCGGATGAGAGGAAACCTTCACGTCCGATTTCAGAGGGGGGAATCCTATAGGAACCTATCTTGATTCTTCTTTTGCTAGGCCCATAGCTAAAAAACCGACTTTCTTACGATTAAGAGGTTTATTCGAACATGAAATCCAATCCCGGAAATACAGCATTCCACTTTTTTTTAGTACTCGGGGCTTCAAGACATTTCAAAACCGAGAAATTCTTATAGGAGCTGATGCTATTAGAGAGCAATTAGCTGATTTAGATTTGCGAATTATTATCGAGAATTCATTAGTAGAATGGACAAAATTACCAGACTTAGCAGACGAAGAATCTTTTGAAAATGAATGGGAAAAAAGAAAAATTCAAATAAGAAAGAATTTTTTGGTTAGACGTATGGGATTAGCTAAACATTTTCTTCAAACAAATATAGAACCTGAATGGATGATTTTGTACTTATTACCAGTTCTTCCTCCCGAATTGAGACCCATTATTCAAATAGATGGGGGTAAGCTGATAAGTTCGGATATTAATGAGCTCTATAGAAGAGTTATTCGTCGGAATGATCTTCTTAGCGAGTTATTAGTCCCACGTGTATGTTCGGACAGAAACGTTGTAAATTCTCAGGTCCAATTATTACAAGAAGCTGTAGATATACTTCTTGATATTGGGTTCCATGAACCAAGTAAGGATGGTTTTAGTAAAGATAAAGTTTACAAATCTTTTTCAGATATCCTTGGAGGGAAAGAAGGAAGATTCCGCGAGACTTTGCTTGGTAAACGTGTTGATTATTCAGGGCGTTCTGTCATTGTTGTGGGTCCTTCTCTTTCATTACATCAATGCGGATTACCTCGAGAAATCGCAATAGAGCTTTTCCAAGCATTTCTAATCCGTGATCTAATTAGGAAACATTTCGCTTCTAACACATCGACTGCTAAAAGGCAGATTAAGGAGCGGGAAAAAGAACCTATTGTATGGGAAATACTTCAAGAAGTTGTGCAGGGGCATCCTGTATTACTGAATAGAGCACCAACTCTGCATAGATTAGGCATATTGGCCTTCCAACCCATTTTAGTGGAGGGGCGTGCTATTTATTTACACCCATTAGTTTGTAAGGGTTTTAATGCAGACTTTGATGGAGATCAAATGGCTGTTCATTTACCTTTATCTTTAGAAGCTCAAGCGGAAGCTCATTTACTTATGTTTTCTCATACAAATCTGTTATCTCCAGCTATTGGAGATCCTATTTGTGTACCAACTCAAGATATGCTTATTGGACTCTATATATTAACCATGGGAAATCGTCGAGGGATTTGTGCAAATAGGTATAATCTATATAATTCCAGAAACTATCAAAATGAACCAGTTGACAATATAAACTCTAAATATAATAAAGAAAAAGAACCTTATTTTTCTAGCTCATATGATGCACTTGGAGCTTATCGGCAAAAAAGAATCAGTTTAGATAATCCTTTGTGGCTCCAATGGAAATTAAATAAAGATCAACCTTTTATTGGGTCAAATGAACTTCCCATTGAAGTTCAATATGAATCTTTGGGTACTTCTCATGAGATTTATGGGCATTATCTTATAATAAGAAGTGCAAAAGAAGAAATCCGTTGTATATACATTCGAACCACTCTTGGTCATATTTCTTTTTATCGAGAAATAGAAGAAGCCATACAAGGGTTTAGTCGAATGGATACACTATTTCAATTCAAAAATTAGATTAGGTCATGCCCCTTCCCAGGCGGCGAAATCCCGGGTTTTTCCAATTTCATTAATTTCTTTATTTCTGAATTTCTGCATGAATCAAGAGTAAGATAAAGGATATTCTATCTTCGAATCACTAACTCATGTCTATTGTCGAATCCTACTCAAATAGAGAAGTAATTATGACAAAAAAAGATACAAAACAAGCCTTTTACTACAATAAAGTCATAAATGGAACTGCTATAAAACGACTTATTAGCAGATTAATAGTGCATTTTGGAATGGGATATACATCCTATATCCTAGATCAATTAAAGACTTTAGGTTTCCATCAAGCCACTACTACATCTATCTCATTAGGAATTGATGATCTTTTAACAATGTCATCGAAACAATGGTTAGTTCAAGATGCTGAACAACAGACTTCTATTTTGGAGAAACACCATCATTATGGAAATGTACATGCAGTAGAAAAATTACGTCAATCTATTGAAATATGGTATGCCACAAGTGAATATTTGAAACAAGAAATGAATCCAAATTTTCAGATGACTGATCCTTCTAATCCAGTCTATTTAATGTCTTTTTCGGGAGCTAGGGGAAATGCATCTCAGATACACCAATTAGTAGGTATGAGAGGATTAATGTCAGATCCCCAAGGACAAATGATTGATTTACCCATTCAAAGCAATTTACACGAAGGACTCTCTTTGACTGAATATATAATTTCTTGTTATGGAGCTCGCAAAGGAGTTGTAGATACTGCTATACGAACAGCAGATGCTGGATATCTTACTCGTAGACTTGTTGAAGTAGTTCAACACATTGTTGTACGTAGCAGAGACTGTGGTACTATCCGAGGTATTTCTGTGAGTCCTCAAAATGGGATGACAGAAACCGTTTTTATCCAAACACTAATCGGTCGTGTATTAGCAGATGATATCTATATCGGTCTACGATGCATTGCCACTCGAAATCAAGATATTGGGATTGGACTGGTCAATCGATTTATAACTTTTCGAACACAATCAATATATATTAGAACTCCTTTCACTTGCAGGAGTAAATCTTGGATCTGTCAATTATGTTATGGTCGGAGTCCCACTCATGGTGATTTGGTTGAATTGGGAGAAGCTGTAGGTATTATTGCGGGTCAATCGATTGGGGAACCAGGAACTCAGCTCACATTAAGAACTTTTCATACTGGTGGAGTATTCACAGGTGGTACTGCCCAACATATACGAACTCCTTTTCATGGAAAAATCAAATTCAATGAGGATTTGCTTCATCCCACACGTACCCGTCATGGGCATCCTGCCTTTCTGTGTTCTACAGATTTCTATGTAACTATAGAGAGTCAAGATATTATCCATAATGTGAGTATCCCCTCGAAAAGTTTGATTTTAGTTCAAAGTGATCAATATGTAGAATCAGAACAAGTTATTGCTGAGATTCGTACCGGAATGTCTACTTTTCCTTTTAAGGAGACAGTAGAAAAACATATTTTTTCGGAATCAGGAGGAGAACTGCACTGGAGTACCGATGTCTACCATACACCTAAATATGAAAATAGTAACGTGCATCTATTACCAAAAACAAGCCATTTATGGGTATTGGCAGGAAGTCCTTGCAGATCCGATAGAGTGTCTTTTCCGGTACACAAGGATCAAGATCAAATCAATGTTGATTCTTTTTCTGTTGAAGAAAGATATATTTCTATTTCTGACCCCTCAAAAACTAATAATGAACTAAGATATAAATTGTTGAATACTTCTAGTAAAGGGAAAATTGTTGAGCATTCACCGACTGATCAAATCGTATCGAACAATCATTCGAATTTCATATATCCTTCTATTTTGCAAGAGAAGTCTTATTTGTTGACGAAAAAGCGAAGAAACCGATTAATTATCCCGTTAAAATATGATAAAGAAGAAGAAAAAGAACTAATATCCTGTTTTGTTATTTCGATGGCGATACCTATAAACGGTATTTTCTATCAAAATAGTATTCTTGCTTATTTTGATGATCCACGATACAGAAGAAGTAATTCGGGAATTATTCAATATGAGATCGAGTCAATCATAAAAAAAGACGATTTGATTGAGGATCAAGGAATAAAAGAATTTCCGGAATACCAGATGTTAATTGAGGATCAAGAAATAGAAGAATTTAGTCCGGAATACAAAATGTTGATTGAATATCAAAAATATCAAATGTTGATTGAGTATCAAAAACTACAAGAATTGACTTTGGAATACCAAACATTGATTGAGAATGAAGGAATAAAAGAATTTCCGGAATACCAAATGTTTATTGAGGATGAAGAAACAGAAGAATTTAATTTGAAATACCAAACATTTATTAAGAATAAAGCAAGAAACGAATCTTTGGAATACCTAATGTTCATGAAGGATCAAGAAACACAAGAATTGAGTCTGGAATACCAAACATTGATCGAAGATCAAGGAACGCAAGAATTGAGTCCGGAATATCAAACATTGATCGAAGATCAAGGAACGCAAGAATTGAGTCCGGAATATCAAATATCGACCAAAGATCAAAGAATAAAAAAATTTTTGAAATACCAAACATTGATTGAGAATGAAGAAATAAAAGAATTGACAGAATACGAAATGGTAATTGAGAATCAAGGAACACAAGAATTAAGTCCGCAATACCAAACATTGATTGAGAATGAAGAAATAAAAGAATTGAAAGAATACCAAATGTTAATTGAGGATCAAGGAACACAAGAATTAAGTCCGCAATACCAAACATTGATCGAGGATCAAGGAACACAAGAATTAAGTCCGCAATACCAAATGTTAATTGAGGATCAAGGAACACAAGAATTAAGTCCGCAATACCAAATGTTAATTGAGGATCAAGGAACACAAGAATTAAGTCCGCAATACCAAACATTGATCGAGGATCAAGGAACACAAGAATTAAGTCCGCAATACCAAATGTTAATTGAGGATCAAGGAACACAAGAATTAAGTCCGCAATACCAAATGTTAATTGAGGATCAAGGAACACAAGAATTAAGTCCGCAATACCAAACATTGATCGAGGATCAAGGAACACAAGAATTAAGTCCGCAATACCAAACATTGATCGAGGATCAAGGAACACAAGAATTTAGCACGGAATACCAAAGTAAAGTGGATCCGTTTTTTTTCATTCCCGAAGAAGTGCATATCTTACCGAGATCCTCTTCTATAAGAGTCCGGAACAATAGTATCATTGGCGTAAATACATGGCTCACTTTAAATAAAAGAAGCCGAATGGGTGGATTAGTCCAAGTGGAGAAAACAAGAAAATATATTGAACTAAAAATATTTTCTGGAGATATTCATTTTCCAGATAAGATATCCAGGCAGAGCGATATTTTGATACCACGAGAAACAGAAAAAAAAAATTTCAAAAAATCGAAAGATTGGATCTATGTTCAAGGGATCACACCTATCAATAAAAAGTATTTTGTTTCGATTAGACCTGTAATTACATATGAAATACCTGATGAGATTGATTTAGCAACACTTTTCCCTCAGGATCTCGTGCAAGAAAAAGACAATCTCCAATTTGGAATTGTCAATTATTTCCGTTATAGAGATAGCAAGTCAATTCGAATAATTTGTCTTAAGACTATTCAATTAGTTCGGACTTGTTTAGTATTGAATTGGGACCAAGAACAAAATAGTTCTATAGAAGAAGAGGTTCATGCTTCATTTGTTGAGATAAAGACAAATTATTTAATTCGCAATTTCATCAAAATTGAGTTAATTAAGCCCTCATATATTGGAAAAAGATATGAAAGAGCAAGTTCAGGATTCATTCCTGATAATACATTAGATCCTATTCCTTATAATGGTAGCAATATCAATCCTTTTTATTCCAAGACGAAAATGCAATCATTTAGTCCATCTAGTCAACATAAAGGAACTATGGGTACTTTGTTAAATCGAAACAAGGATTATCAATCTTTAATAATTTTGCCATCGTCCAACTGTTCTCAAATGCATCGATTCAAAAAGAATACTGTGAGAAAAAAAATGAATCCCCTATTCCCATATATATTTGTTTTGGGTCCGCTAGGTGCTATTGTATCTAAAATAACGAATTTTTATTCATTTTTTAATTTAGTAACTCATAATGAGATCTTATTAAATAAATATTTTGATTTTGATAATTGGTTTGATTTTTTTGACAATTTGAAAGAGGTTTTCCTGCTACTCAACATAGATCATCGCCTCCTTATTATACTATATATAGAAAATCCTCAGTTTGATCCATGTGTCATCACATCTTTTTTGGAACAGATTTTCAAAGTATTGATTCAAATCTATAATATATGTAGAATACTTCAACCTGAGGTTGCTGAATACTGTTTAATAGATGAGAATACCAGAATTTACAGTCCGGATCCAATGATAGGCTTCTTTTTGAACCCATTCAATTGGAATTGGTGCCCTTTCTTTCACGACAATAGTTGGGAAGAGACATCGACAAAAATAAGTCTTGGACAATTTATTTGCGAAAATTTGTGTCTTTTTCAAGACGAACCATATGTCAAAAAATCTGGTCAAATTGTAATTATCAATCTTGATTCCTTAGTTATAAGATCAGCTAAGCCCTATTTGCTCACTTCAGGCACAACCATTCATGGTCATTATGGGGAAATATTTTATAAAGGAGATGCATTAGTTACATTTCTATATGAAAAATCGAGATCTAGTGATATAACGCAAGGTCTTCCAAAAGTAGATAAATTTTTCGAAGCGCGTTCGATTGATTTACTATTGATAAACCTAAAAAGGAAGGTTGAAGGTTGGAACGAACGTATACCAAGAATTCTTGGAGTACCTTGGGTTTTCTTCATTGGAGCTGAGCTAACCATAGCCCAAAGTCGTATTTCTTTGGTTAATGAGATCCAAAAGGTTTATCGATCTCAGGGGGTACATATCCATAATAGACATATCGAGATTATTGTACATCAAGTAACATCAAAAGTCTTGGTTTCAGAAGATGGAATGTCTAATGTCTTTTTACCTAGAGAGTTAATTGGGTTATTACGAGCGGAACGAGCAGGACGCGCTTTGGATGAATCAATCTTTTATCGGGCAATCTTAGTGGGAGTAACAAGAGCCTCTCTAAATACTCAAAGTTTCATATCTGAAGCAAGTTTTCAAGAAACCGCTCGAGTTTTAGCAAAAGCTGCTCTGCGAGGTCGTATTGATTGGTTGAAAGGTCTGAAAGAAAACGTTGTTCTGGGAAGAATTCTACCTATTGGTACCGGATTGAAAAAAAATGTGCATCCTTCAAGACAAGATAAGAGCTTTGCTTTAGAAAAAAAAATAGAAAATCTATTTGAGTTGGAAATGAAAGATATTATGTTACATCATAAAGAATTATTATGTTCTGACATGACAAATAATCTAGATTCTCATTTATAAAAAAAAATATTTCATAAGATTTCATTATCATTAATTTAAATGAAAACGGATTCATTTCTTACCTTAACTATTTTTTTTTTAATTAATCTGATTATGGATTTTTTGATCAATCGAGTCAGAGTCAATCAAATAAGTAATTCTAAAAATTGTTTAGGATTTGTGTCATGCATCAATGGTAAATTACCGGTAGAAGGTTCCATCGGAACAATTATTTATCGAAAGTGTCAATGGTGTAGGAGACATCATGAAAAATTTGAAAAAAATACCACAAATTATAAAAAGGTATTGGAACATCGATTTTGAGGAGATGATTGAAGCAAGAGTTCATTTAGGTAGTTATAAAAGGACATGGCATCCTAAAATCACTCCTTATATCCTTCTAAAGTCCAAATACAAACGTTTAGGTATACATATTACAAATCCCGCTAAAACTGCTCGTTTTTTATCAGAAGCTTGTGATTTACTTTTTGATGCAGCAAGTAAAAAAGAAAACATTTTAATTGTTGGTACTCAAAAATTCCCAGAAGAAGTCGCGGATTTAGTAGCGTTGGCTGGAATAAGGGCTCGGTGTCATTATGTTCATAAAAAATGGTTTCGTGGTATGTTAACAAATTGGTCCATTACGCGAAGGAGACTCTCTAGGTTATGGTATTTAAAATCCTTAGAAGAGGATGGCACATTAAACTCTATTCCCAAAAGATATGCAGCAATCATGAAGAGAGAATTATCTACTTTGGAAACATATCTCGGTGGAATCAAATATATGCGGAAGTTACCTAATATTGTGGTCATCATTGATCAGCAAACAGATTATATAGCTTTTCGAGAATGTCTTGTTTTGGGTCTTCCGATAATTTGCTTAATCGATACAGATTGTGATCCAGATCTCGTGCATATTCCAATTCCAGCCAACAATAAAGATATAGTTTCAATTCGATGGATTCTTAACAAATTAGCGTCCGCAATTTGCGAGGGTAATTCTAGATATATAAAGAGAGGGTCATTCTAGCTATATTAAAGAATCATTATTAAAGAACCATTTCATCGAATTCAATAAAGAATTCTAAGATTCTTTAATAATATTTTTGTTAGTAATTTTCTAATTGCATAATATTAATTCAATAAAAGAAGAGTCCATTAAATTATTGAAATGATATAATAAAGATTTTTCTAAGATTAAACAAGATAAATTCAAAAAGAAAGATGATTACAAGTGGAGAGCGAATGGGAGATACACAAGAAAAGAACGGATCCTCATGGGTCTGGAATATAGTTGTCGCCGAAATAATAGGCGACTATGAGGAGATGGACGTATACGCCAAGCTAGAGCCTGGACAACTGGTCCCTTGTAAAATGTTCGACCACTTAGTCGATACATTTGTACGGGATGGCGATTTAGTCCTACTCGAAGTAAACGAAACAAATCCTTCATTTTATTATTTTTTACAAATTCTGAATCCCTATGAGGGATAAAAGAAATCAAAATTAAAATATAGATAAAAAAAAAGAATAGATTACTGAGCCGTATGAGGTAGGAAACTCTCAAGTACAGTTCTAAGGGAAAGAATTCTCTATTCCGACCGGGGAGAAAAGGCCATTCTAGAGAGCGATTCTGAAATTGCAGAGGCTTGGTCCAATCAAGCTGCTGAGTATTGGAAACAAGCTATAGCACTTACTCCAAGCAATTATATTGAAGCACATAATTGGTTGAAGATTACAAAACGTTTCGAGCTTAAATAAGATAAGATTACTCTATATTTTTATTTTGAATTCAATTCATTAAAATGAATTTTCTTTTTCTTATTTCTATTTATTAGAAAAT
>Ga0265323_10000393_pt1 | contig 25179 bp, 19 predicted proteins | sample 41225metaG_FD_193580 | JGI IMG/M metagenome (GOLD analysis project Ga0265323, IMG submission 193580) | Rhizosphere microbial communities from Carex aquatilis grown in University of Washington, Seatle, WA, United States - 4-12-25 metaG | ecosystem: Host-associated > Plants > Roots > Rhizosphere...
GGGCAGCATCGGGCTGGAAGGCGGGGTGTGCCTTGCGGCGGCGGCCGGCGCGGCGTTCCTGTGCCACCGGGTCTACCGGCGCCACGCCAGGGGGCCGGTGGTGTACTGCCTGCGCTGCGGCGAAACCCTGCCCTCCACCGCGCGGCAGTGCAACTCCTGCGGCAGCGCGAGCTGGTCCATGAAGAACTGAAACCGGGGCAGCGCGGGCGGCGGCCGGGGCGGCGTTTCTGTGCCACCGGGTCTACCGGCGCCATGCCAGGAGGCCGGTGGTGTACTGCCTGCGCTGCGGCGAAACCCTGCCCTCCACCGCGCGGCAGTGCAACTCCTGCGGCGGCGCGGGCGGCGGGCGGCGGCCGGCGCGGCGTTCCTGTGCCACCGGGTCTACCGGCGCCACGCCCGGGGGGGCCGGTGGTGTACTGCCTGCGCTGCGGCGAAACCCTGCCCTCCACGGCGCGGCAGTGCAACTCCTGCGGCGGCGCGGGCGGATATACTGGAGGTCGCCATGCAACTCCGCTTCGCAATCATCGGCCTGATGGCCGCGTTGGGGTGGGCGCAACCACCCGAAACCAAGGTCCTGCCAACGGTCTGGGTCATCGGCGATTCCACCGCCAACGTTTCCGACAGTACCCACAAAGGCTGGGGCGATCCATTCGCCGACTACTTCGACCCGGCCAAGGTCAACGTGATCAACCGCGCGCGCGCCGGCCGCAGCAGCCGCACGTTCGTGACCGAGGGCCTTTGGGACAAGGTGCGCGACGAGCTGAAGGCCGGCGACTTCGTGCTCATCCAGTTCGGCCACAACGACGGCAGCGCGCCGGATAAGGACCGCGCGCGCGGGGACCTCCCGGGCATCGGTGAGGAGTCCGGGAAATTCACCCTGCCCAATGGCAAGGACGAAGTGGTCTACACATTCGGACACTACCTGCGCACCTTCATCAACGACAGCAAGGCCAAGGGCGCCACCCCCATCCTGCTCTCCACCACCGTGCGCAACATCTGGCGCGACGGGCAGGTGGAGCGCGGGCCGGGCCAGTTCGGCAAGTGGGACGCCGACGTGGCCCGCGCCGAAAACGTGCCCTTCCTGGACGTCACGAACGCCATCGCCGACCGGTATCAGAAACTGGGCGAGGAGAAAGTGAAAACGCTCTTCCCCGGCGACCATACCCACACCAGCGTCGAAGGCGCCGATCTGAACGCCTCGCTGGTGGTTGCCACGCTCAAGACCCTGCCCGGCCAGCCGCTGGCTCCGTATTTTTCGGAGAAGGGCAAGGCCGTTGCGGCCTACCGCCCGGCCATGCGCGAGAATTTCCCGGCCAATCCCCGGCTGCCCTCGCTGTTTCTGATCGGCGATTCGACGGTGCGCAACGGGCGCGGCGACGGCGCCGGCGGGCAATGGGGCTGGGGCGAGCCCTTGGTGGACCTCTTCGACACCTCGAAGATCAACGTGGTGAACCGCGCCATCGGCGGCCTCAGCAGCCGCACCTATTTAACTGGCGGGGCCTGGGACCGCGTGCTCCCCCTGCTCAAGCCGGGCGATTTCGTGATCATGCAATTCGGCCATAACGACGATGCCCCGCCCAATGACGCCTCGCGCGCCCGCGGCACGCTGCACGGGGTAGGCGAGGAATCCACCGAGATCGACAACCTGCTCACCGGGAAGCACGAGACGGTGCACACCTACGGCTGGTATCTGAAGAAGTTTATTGCCGACGCCAAGGCCAAGGGCGCCACCCCGATCGTCTGCTCTCTGATTCCACGCAAGACGTGGAAGGACGGCAAGATCGTGCGCAGTTCGGAGACCTATCAGAAGTGGGCGCGGGAAGTGGCCGAGTCGGAAAAGGTGGGCTTCATCGACCTGAACGAGAGGATCGCCACGCGCTACGACGCGCTGGGACCGGAGAAGGTGGAGCCGCTGTTCGGCGATCCGCACACCCACACCAGCCGCGCCGGCGCCGAGCTGAATGCCGCGGTGGTAGTGGAGGGATTGAAGGCGCTGAAGGACGATCCGCTGGAGGGGTTTTTCGCGGCCAAGGGGAAGTGAGCAGCGGGGGCAAATCGGCCCAACCTGGGCCGTTTTGCCCCCGTAAGTTACTGATTTTAATGATGCTGACCGAGCTGAAATGACCCCACTCGGGTCAATTCACCTATTTTCCAACCACCACGATCGAGAAGGAATCCGGCAGCATGGGTGCGCGTCCGCCACGTCCTCCGCGGCCTCCGCGGCCTTCGCCGCGGCCCTCGCCGGCAGCCGGGGCGGGCGGCGGAGCGCTCGGCGCGGCAGCGGGCGGCGCGGGCGGCGGGCCGTACTCGGCGGCGATCAGCAGGATCCGGTCCGTCTTCGAATCCAGCGTCAGCGTCTTGGCGCCGGTCATGGTCTTCACGGTCTGCTCCACGGCGAAACTGGTGGGGCTGTTCTCCTTGATGATCGTCAGCGTGCCGTTGCCGTGCGAGCTGAACGCTTCCATGGTCTTGGGGTTGAAGACGGCGCCATCGCTGCCGCCGTCCAGCGGCAGGCTGCTGAGGATCTTGCCGTCGGTGGCGCTCAGGATCACCATGTTCTGCGGATTGCGGCAGGCCGCGAACAGGATCTGGTTCTTCACGTCCAGCGCCAGGCCGGCGCAGCCGTCGCCCTTGCCCGCCAGGTCGTAGTGGGTCTTCACGGTAAGCGATTTGGCGTCCACCACGGCGATGCTGTGGGCGTCTTCGATATCGACGTAAAGCGTGCCCTTGCCGTCGGTGGCGGCCTGTTCCGGCGCCCCGCCCAGATCGTCGATGGTGCCCACGACCGTGCCGTCGGCGGCGTCGATCACGGTGGCGTGCGGCTTCTGGTGGCTCAGAATGTAGACGCGGTCATTGAAGGAGTCGTACAGGTAGCCGTCGGGATTGCCCTTCACCTCGATGGTCTTGATGGTGGCCAGGGTCTTCGTATCGAACATGATGACCGGGTTGCTGCTGACGAACCCGTGGCCCGACTTGGGCGATACGGTGGCGCCGTGCGTCCGCATGGCGTTGGGAATCTCGCCGGTCTTCGCCAGCGTGTCCAGGTTGTACACCATCACGCGCCCCGGATTGCCGCTGCGGGCCACGTAGAGCTGGCGCCCGGCGGCATCCGCGGTGACGTAATCGAAACCGCCGTCGCCGCCCACTTTGGCGACTTTCTGAACCTTATATGGACCGTCTTGGGCCAGACCGATGGAAGCGACCATCGCGATGGCCAGGCAAATCTTGCGCATTGTACCCTCTCCTGAATTGGATTTGGAACAACCAGCATACTCCCCGCAACGTGAATACAGGATGAATGGCCGGGGTTTGGGTGTACAATCCAATCGGCGGAGGTATTTATGCCTCTTTCGGATCGATTGCGCGGTTTTCTCGATTCCCACCACGCCGAATACTCCCTCAGCGCTCATTCCCATACGTTCACGGCCCGCGAAGTGGCCGTGGCCGAGCACCTCCCCGCACGCGAGGTTGCCAAGAGCGTGGTGGTTTTCGGCGACGGCGAATATTACATGATCGTGCTGCCAGCCAACAGGCTCCTCGACTTCCGCGAGGCCCGCCTGGCCCTGGGACTTTCCCAGGTGCGCCTGGCCACTGAAGAAGAACTCTCGAAACTGTTCCCGGATTGCGAACTGGGCGCGATGCCGCCCATGGGCGGCCTGTACAACCTGCCCGTCTACCTGGACAGCAGCCTGGCCTCGGAGGACACGATCGCCTTCAATGCCGGCACGCACCAGGACGCGGTTCACATGCGGACCGCCGATTTCCGCAGGATGGTGCGTCCCCTGGTGGTGCCGCTGGCGCGCGAAGCCGCGCAATCGCACGGCGGGTGGTAGCGGGGCGGTCAAGCCAGGTCTCCGACCGTCTGTTATGGTGCCTTTACGCAACCCCTCCCTTACGGTCGGGGCTCTGATCGGAGCCCAGACCGTAAGGGAGGGGTTGCCCGGAATGGCACCGAATCACACGGTCGTAGACCTGGGAGCGAGCCTCCGCAGCCGGGTGAAATCTCCGCCTCGATGCGCAGGGCCATGTCCCCGGACAGGCCGGATTTGCCGTTGAGCAAACTGGAAAGAGCGGGGCGGGTTGTTCCTGGGCATGGCGGTTGCGATAATTGCGTCGCGCGTTACGCCCTTGTGCCGCGCCACAGCGCCCAGGATTGAGGTCAGAGTGCCCAGCCGAAGCGGATGCCGATCCGGGACGGCGCCCCGCCGATGACCCGGCTGAGAGGTTTCCAGGACGATGGGACTGCCCACCGGGTGCACCAATGCATACTGCCGTCTCCGGCACAGCGTTGCCGCCAACAGTAGCCGCCGTCCGCCTCCTGGACAACTTCGAAGACCAGTTCAGCCATACGTCCACGATACGGCATGGGGGCGCGGGACGCCGCAGCGTTATGAGCGATACAGCATGGCGTACACCACCACGCCGGTGACGCTGACGTAGAGCCAGATGGGGAGGGTCCAGCGCGCGATGCGGCGATGCGCATCGACGCGCTGCGCCAGGCCGCGCCGCAGGGTGAGGATCGCCAGCACCGGAACCGCGGCGGCCAGCACGGTGTGCGTGGCCAGAATGGTCAGATACAGGGTGCGAAGGGCGCCGGTGTGCCCGAAGTGCTTCGAGCCGGCCTGTGCGTGGTACACCAGGTAGCACACCAGGAAAACGCAGGAGACGGCGAAGGCCGACTTCATCACCCGGCGGTGGGCCTGGATACGCCGGTGGCGGATGAGCCAGTAGCCCCACACCAGCAGCAGGGCGGCGGCGAGGTTGAGGGCGGCGTTGACAGTCGGAAGGACCGGCGTCATGCCGCGCTCCGGGTGGATTTCTGCGCGGCGAAGATGCCGGAGAGCACCAGCAGCACGAGGCCGAAGGCCGCGGTCACCACCAGGCTCGCCAGTGCGCCCGGAGCCGCGCCCGGCAGGCGCAGCGCGTGGTTCAACAGGGCGATGGAATAGGTCAGCGGGTTCACCCACATGATGGCCCTCACCCAGCCGTGCGCCGTGGCCATGGGGAACAGCGAGCCCGAGACCATCCAGAGCGGCACCAGCAGCAGGTTCATGATGGCGTGGAAGCCCGAAGTGGAAGTCATCTTCCAGGCGATGACGAATCCCAGGCCGGTCAGGGTGAAGGAGATCAGAAAGATCGCGCCCGCCACCGGCAGCAAGCCCGCCAGCGAGAGGGCGACGCCCGCCAGCGGGGCGAACGCCAGGAAGATCAGGCCCTGAATCCACGCCAGCGTGGCCGCGCCCAGAATCTTGCCCAACACCAGGCTGGTGCGCGGCGCGGGCGAAACCAGCATGGACAACAGGAACCCTTCGCGGCGGTCCTCAATGATGCTGATGGTGGAGAAGATCGCCGAGAACATCACCGTCAGCACCAGCGCGCCGGAGTAGTAGCGGCCCAGGTCGCCGGAGCCGTAGCCCATGATCAGCCAGAAGACCAGCGGCGATGCCACCACGCCCAGAACGCGGCTTTTCTGGCGCCAGAAGCGCACCAGTTCGCGTTGCCACAGGGTTGCGGCTGGCAGAAAAACGCTACGCAATGGACGCCCCCGTTTCCCGCACGAAGACGTCTTCCAGCGTCGGCTTATGCAGGCCCACCGAATCGATGGAGCCGGGGAACGCCTCCACCACCTCGGCGATGAAGCGATGGCCGTTGGGGATTTCGATGCGCACGGTTGCGCCGGCCACCGTGGGCCGCACGCCGAAACGCCGCTCGATCCGCCCGGCCAGATCGGCGGCGCCGGCGGTTTCCAGCACCACCACGTCGCCGCCAATGGCGGCCCGCAGTTCGGCGGGTGTGCCCTGCGCCACGATGTTGCCCTGGTGGAGCAGCGCCAGCCGGTCGCAGCGGCCGGCCTCCTCCAGAATGTGGGTGGTGAGCAGGATGGTCACGCCCTCGGATTCGCGCAGCGCTTCCACGTGGCGGGAAAGCTCGCCGCGGGCGGCCGGATCCAGGCCGGTAGAGGCTTCGTCCAGCAGGAGCACACGCGGCTTGTGGAGCAGTGCCTTGGCGATTTCGACGCGCCGGCGCAGGCCGCCGGAGAGCGTCTCGACGATGTCCTTGCGGCGGTCCGCCAGGCCCAGGCACTCGATGGCGTGCCCGATGCGCGTGCGCAGACCGGCGCCGCTGAGCCCGTGGAGGTGGCCCTGGGCGCGCAGGTTTTCTTCCACCGTGAGGGCCCGGTCCAGGCTCTGCGATTGGAACACCACGCCCACCTGGCGGCGCACCGCGGCGGGATCGCGTTCCACGTCGAATCCGGCCACCAGGGCGCGGCCGCCGGTGGGCGTCATCATGGTGGAGAGGATGCGAAAGACGGTGGATTTGCCGCCGCCGTTCGGCCCCAACAGGCCGAAGATCTCTCCCTGGCGCACCTCAAAACCGATGCCGTTGAGGGCGGCGCGGGCGCCGTATTTATGGGTCAGGTTCTCGACTTGGATCACAGGCTGGGCCTATCCAGGAGCATCAGGCCGTAGATCAGCGGAAGGTACACCACCGAGGAGAGTAGCACGTTCCGCGCGCGCGGCCGGGTGCGATCGAGTGCCACGCGGACTCCCGCATACAGGAATCCGAGGCCCAGCAGCAACGCGCCCGCCAGGTAAACACGGCCGGACATTCCCAACATGCCGGGAATCAGGCTTGCGGGGATGAGGACAATTCCGAAGAGCACGATCTGGCGCGCCGTGGAGCGGCAATCGGGGTCCACCACCGGCAACATGCGTATGCCGGCGCGCGCGTAGTCGTCTTTATACATCCACGCAATCGAATAGAAATGCGGAAACTGCCATAAGAAAAGGATGGCGAAGAGCACCCAGGCTTCGCGGGTGAGCGTGCCGGCCGCCGCCGCGTAGCCGATGACTGGCGGCATGGCGCCGGGCACCGCGCCCACGGTGGTGCTCCACCAGGTGCGCTGCTTCATGGGCGTGTAGAGGAACAGGTAGCTGGCCAGGGTGAAAGCGCCGATGGCGGCGGCCAGCAGGCCCGCGCCCAGCCACAGGTCCGCGAACCCGGCCACGGAAAGCGCGGCGCCGAAAGCCAGCGCGCGGGCGGGCGCCACTCTGCCGGAGGGCAGCGGGCGCTGGGCGGTGCGCCGCATCAGCCGGTCGGCATCGCGCTCGTACCACTGGTTCAGCGCGGCCGTTCCGGAAGCCAGCAAGCCGGTGCCGAGCAGGGTATGCAGCAGCAGAAGCGGGTGGATGCGCGCCAGGAATTGCAGCCAGCCGGCGCCGCCGGGGAGGCCGAAGAAGTAGCCGATCCCGGTGCTCATGAGGATGAGCCAGGTGATGCGGGGCTTCGTGAGTTCGATGAGTTCGCGCATCTTCTTCAATGTTAGGATGCACGGGGACCGGGCTGGGCTTCGGGCAATGTGGGCGCTCCAATGAGGCGCCGGCCTCAATTGTCATGCAACTCGGGACGACTTTGCGTATGGTGGAACTGGATGAACGTCGATGAAGCACTGCTGAATGATGTCGTTCGGCGCGTCCTCACGGTGGCGCGCCCGGACAGGATCATTTTGTTTGGGTCCGCCGCCACCGGGCAAATGACCAAGGACAGCGACATCGATCTGCTGGTGGTGGAACCGGCACCTGCGAACACCCACGCGAGGCGGGTCGAGATCCGGGGCGCCGTGGGGGACATAGGGTACCCGGTGGATGTCATCGTGATGCGGACGGAACGCTTCGAACGAACCAAGCGCCTGGTCGGCGGCATTGCGTACCCAGCCAACAAGTATGGGCGCGTCATCTATGAAGCCGCTTGATCCGGATCTCGACTCGCTAGTGCGCGAGTGGGTCGAGAGAGCGGAGGCCGATCTCGAAGCTGCCGAGATGCTTCCGGGCGATGAGGCGAGGGCGGTAGAGATTGCCCGCTTCGCAAAGACAGTGGTCCTTCGAGTTCTGGACGAGAGATACTTTCGCTGCGTCACTTTCCGGCGACGGCGGGTGTCGGGAGATGCGGCCGCGCGCCGGCGCCACTCGCAGGTAGCGGGCAACACAACTTCGGGAGGTATCGGAAGGACGCCTTGACGAACCATGCACGCTGTCGCGGCGTCGCGGCGTCCACTAACACGTCTTGGGGCCGTCCCTTACGGCGGGATCTGCGGACCACTCGCTCTCGGATTCGGTGCGATCCAATGACAGCCCGGCGCCGGCTTCGACGACAGGCATAGTGGCATCCTCGCGCAAGCCTGGACTGGAAGCGCCGGCCACGGTCGAAGGTGCCGCTGTAGCGGACTGAGAAGCCGGAGCGGCGAAAGCTCCCGGCCGGACAGGCACAGCCAGCGGGTTTGGCCGGCGAGGCGGGCCTGTTGCTCGCACGTTTTCGCCTCAAGCCCCTCTGGTGCGCCGTTCCGGGCGACCGCTCCCGTTAAGTCCCGACCACGCCGACAGGGTCCACAATCTAACATCTATACCGGGCCGGGACCGGCTGCCCTCAACCGCTCCTACCCCATGCGCGCCGCGGCGATTGCGGCCTGGCCGAGGGCGATGCCACCATCGTTGGGCGGGACGGCGGCGTGCAGGAAGACCTCGAATCCGCCCGCGCGAAGCAGGTCCACCGCGCGCTGCAGCAGGCGCGCGTTCTGAAACGTGCCGCCGCTCAGGCAGACGCGGCGCAATCCGCTTTCTGCTCGGATGCGGCGGCAGGCGGCATGGATGGCTTCGGCCACGGTGTTGTGAAAGCGGGCGGAAATGGCCTCGGGCGGCTCGGCGGAAGCCACGATCCGCTCGATGGCCGGGCGGAAATCGACTTCCCAGGCCTGTCCTTCGGTCAGCTCGAACGGGTACGGGGTGGCGCCGGCATCGCCGGCGATCATCTCCAGTTCGATGGCGGCCTGGCCCTCGAAGGTCGCCTCGTGGCGCAGGCCGGTGAGCGCGGCGACAGCGTCGAACAGGCGGCCGCAGGAGGACGTGGCGACGGTGTTCACGTTGGCAGCCATCATCCGGCGGACCACCCGCAGGCGCTGGCCGGGAACGGCGCGCAGGGCGGCGGGCAGCTCGAAGGCGGCGCCGAAGGTGTCCTGGCAATAGGCCAGCGCGGCGCGCCACGGCTCGCGAATGGCGGCGTCTCCACCGGCCAGCGGCACATAGCGCAGGTGGCCGCGGCGCTCGAAGGCGGCGTAGCCGGCAACCAGGAATTCGCCGCCCCAGATGGCGCCGTCCGGGCCGTAGCCGGTGCCATCGAAGGCCACGCCGATCACGTCCCCCTCCAGGTGGTTTTCCGCCATGCAACTGGCGATGTGGGCGTGGTGGTGCTGCACGCCGAAGCGCGCCAGGCCGTCGAGCGAGGCGGCGTAGCGTGTGCTCCGGTAGCCGGGGTGCAGGTCGTGCGCGACCGCGCGCGGGGTGACGCGGAACAGCTTCTTCAGGTTGGCCAGGGTCTCCTCGAAGAAGAGCAGCGTCTCGTAGTTCTCCAGGTCGCCGATGTGCTGGCTGAGGATGGCGTGGCTCCCCTTGGTGAGGCAGAACGCGCTCTTCAACTCGCCGCCCACGGCCAGCAGTTCGGGCACCCCGCGGCCCAGGTCGAGCGGTTGCGGGACGTAACCGCGGGAGCGGCGCAGCAGACGCTCGCGGCCTTCGAAGAGGCGCACCACCGAATCGTCGGCGCGCATGTAGATGTCGCGATTGTGGGTGAGGAACCAGTCGGCCACGCCCGACAGGCGCTCGCGGGCTTCGGGGTTGGCGACTACGATGGGCTCCTCGCTCAGGTTGCCGCTGGTCATGACGAGCGCGGTGTAAGGCGCGTCCTGGAATAGAAGCTGGTGCAGCGGGGTGTAAGGCAACATCACGCCGAGGGTTCGATTGCCGGGCGCGATGTGCTGCCACTGGGACGGCTCGCGCGCGGGCAGAATCACGATGGGGCGGCGCGGCCCGGTGAGCGCGTCGCGGGCGGCGCCGGAGACCTGGCAGATCTCCGTGGCGGCGGCCAGGTCGCGGACCATGAGCGCGAAGGGCTTCTGGCTGCGCCGTTTGCGCGAGCGGAGGAGCCCGGCCGCGGCAGGGTTGCGCGCATCGCAGGCCAGGTGGAATCCGCCCAGGCCCTTGATGGCCAGGATCTGGCCGTCCGCGAGCCGGCGCCGGGCCTCCTCGACGGGCGCGGAGAGCGACGGGCCGCAGGCAGCGCAGGCGTTGGGTTGCGCGTGGAAGCGGCGGTTGCCGGGATCGTCGTACTCCGCCTGGCAGGCGGCGCACATCTGAAACGCGGCCATGGTGGTATTGGGCCGGTCGTAGGGGATGTCGCGGACGATGGTGTAGCGCGGACCGCAATTGGTGCAGTTGGTGAAGGCGTAGCCGAAGCGGCGACCAGAGGGCGCGGCCAGGTCGTCCAGGCAATCGGCGCAGGTGGCCACGTCGGGGGAGACGAGCGCGAACTCGCCGGCGGCGCTGAGGCTGGGCTCGATGGCGAAATCCGTGCCGCCCTGGGGAGGCATCCCGGTCACCGCGAGGTCCTGAATCCAGGCGAGCGGCGGCGCCTCGCGCGGCAGCGCCTCCAGGAAGGCGTCCAGAGAGGCCGGATCGCCTTCCACCTCGGCGACCAGGCCCGCCGAGGTGTTGCGCACGCCTCCGGCCAGGCCCAGGCGGCGGGCCAGGTTGAAGACGAACGGGCGAAACCCGACGCCCTGCACGATCCCGCGCAGGCGGACTTGGAGGCGGCGTGTCAAGCTACAACTGTATCAGGCGGTTCAGGGCCGGTTCAGCGGCGCCGCCGGGCGCCGGAACCGTTCGGTCCAGCGGATTCGCGCCGTCATCTGCATCACGACAAACAGGGTGACGATGCAACCGATGGTAATAGCCAATCCGGTGAAGCCGTGCAGGAAGAACGCGTAGGAGAACATCACCAGATAGATGAACTGCGCGCCGCCGGCTTCGACCAGAGCGAACCGCGGCCCGACTACGATCCGCAGATAACTCACCACCAGAAAGACCGACACCACCGAGCAGATCAGGAACGCGAGATGGATCGAAACCTGATCCACCAGGTAAGCCAGAAGCAGGTGGAACGAGAAGAACGCCGCGGCCAGGAAGAAGTAATTCATGGGATGCAGATCAATCGACCGCAGAGTAGTAATGATGAACATCATGAAGAAGAACAACAGCAGCGAGACGGGCGCGAAGTAACTGATCTGCCCCGCCAGCGGGCCGGGCTGAATCTTCTGCGGCATGGTGACGCCAATCTGAAACCCGCTGATCAGGTTGCTGTATTGCCACATCAGATCCCAGCCGTCCCCATTCTCGCGTTTGGAGGTGGGAGATAGCGTATCCTGCGGAAAGTCGATGTCTTTGAAGTTAGTCTTGACGTGGAGGGAGAAATCGCGGGCCTGGCTGACCTCATCGCCCAGCCGGTATCGCCAGTTCTCCATGCCGTGGCTCCGGTAGGCGACATGCAGCGAGGATGCCTGGTGGGGGCCGACCAAAGCGGAGATACTAACTCCCTCTTTGCTGGAGACAATCGGCAGCGGCCGCCCGTCGGCCTCCATCACCAGGCCGTCGTAGATGGCGTGCTCGGCGGGGAATTGCAGCGCGAAGGTCACCGGCTGCGGGTCGGCGGTGGGATTGCGGAAGGTATACTGGCCCTCGAAATCGACGACGTAAAGGCTGTACCAGAGCAACCCCTTGCGGCGATAGTCGAGCTTCAGGCCGGCGCTGATCCGGCTGGCCTCGATTGGAAGCTGAATCGAGGCGTGGCGATTCTCGGTACGAGTGGTCTTGTGGCCGTCGGTTTCGCTCTCGACTCTGTCCTGCCAGGATTTTTCGTAGGATGCCGCCGGGGGTCTCTGGGTCTGCGCGGAACCCCAGGTTGAAGCGACGCCGGTGCTCAATCTGCTATCCGACTGCCCGGTGCGGCTGTCGATGGTGGCGCCGAGAATGAACCAGGCTACGCTGGCGCAGAAGAGGATAAACGTTATGGCAACGATGCGGAGAACCATGCGCGGAATATAGCACGTTGCGTTCCAGAAGCCACGGCCGTTATGCCGCCGGAGCTGGCCGTGCCGGCGCGTTCCGCCTGGGACACGGACTGTGCGCCTGGAGACACGCCTAACGCTGGAGGCGTTGCGGCATATCCGCCGGGGTAAGCAGGATAGCCCTGGCCTGTAGTCCCTGGACTATGTCGACGGCTCTGACTGCCCACTTCCACTCCATATCCGGACCTCCTTCAACATACACCGGCCAGTTGGGCGGGCGCCGGTTCACCTCCTTCTGAAGCACGGCGGCCAGGCTATCCCAGGTTACTTGCCGGGAGTCCACATAGACACTCGGGGACGCCGGGGATTCGCCGGCGATGCGGATGAGCACCGGCTGCATGCCCGGGTTGCGCCGGGCGACGACCGCGGGTCTGAGTAAGTGGACGGGAAGCCCGTTGGGGACAAGATAGGTCAGTGACCAGCAGACACAGTTCGGTATCCAGACCACTACCAAGCCGAATGTCAGGATCAGGGCAACATAGGACAGCCCGGAGAACGGGCGCGGCACCGGCGGACGCCGTTTCCACCGGAAATTTCCGCCCCTGGTTCGGGCGCCGTCCAAAGGCGCTACCGGCGGCAGCGGCTTCCGGAAGCGCCCGGCGGCGGCCATCGCCAGCAGGACTCCGCCGCCGCCGGCGCAAAGCAGGCATAGCCACAAGAGCACCGGGACCGACACGTCATCGGTAGCTTCCGTCAGCGCGTCCGTCCAATGCTGCACGACAGCAAATGCCACCAGCCCTGTCACGATGAGAACCGCGCCCACCCAAACGGAGGCGGGCGGCCGGTAGCGTGGCGGGGCGGCCGGCCGGGCCTGAGCCTCGCCACCCATTTGCAGATTGCGCGGTTGCGGCCCAGGCTGAGTCAGCGACCAGCTTCGCAGCCGCGCGGCCAGCCTTTCGCGCCGCCAGTAGACGGCCGCGCGGATACTCAGATACAGGACGGCCGCCGCCAGCAGCAGACACACGGGGAAGATATCGGCGCCCATTTCGTTAGGATACCCACACCCTGCCGCCTGCCTCAGCGGCCAGCAAGCGGGAAGCGCCGGCGTTGAAGCGGCCGAGCGGGCGGACGTCCGGAGATTCGCGGCTGGCGGGCGAGGAGCGGGGAGCGGCACCGGTAGCCGCGAAAACAGGGGCCGCGCGAGAGGGAAACCGGCACGTTGACGGGCACCCAGGTACGCGTGGCATCCCGGAAATGCCGGCCGCCAAACGCGGCGATCGCCATCGGGATCGCCGGGAGTCCGGCGCGGACACTCAAGGGCCATCGAGCCATCAACTAATTGTGACGCCGCCGCGGCCGGGAAGTTCCCGCCACGGGCCGCACCTGGGCCCCGTTCGGCAGCGTCAGCCCAGGATCAACCGGCGGCCCTTCGGTTCCGGGATCGAATCGGTTGCCAAGGGCGTCCTCCTGCGTGGCGACATGGGCGGCGCAACCGCGCAGTTCCGGCCCCATGGCATTGTTGCCCGGACCTGTTTCACACGGCCTGCCCGGAATCCCGATGCCCCCGCCTTGGAGGGAACGGGCGAACCAGCCGGAGACATGGCTCGCCCCGCTACAATCGTAAGCGTGCCGGGAGTCTACATCTCCTATCCGTTTTGCGCGCAGAAGTGCACGTACTGCAATTTCGCTTCGGGCGTGTTTCCGCGCGATACGGAAGCCCGATACGGCGAGGCGCTGCTGGCGGAAATCCGCGGCTGCGCATGGGCGTGGCGGCCGGAAACCGTCTACCTGGGCGGCGGCACGCCGGGCAACCTGCCGGCCGAATCGCTCGCGCGGCTGCTCGACGCCGTCCCTGGCAAGCCCTGGGTCGAAGCTACCCTCGAGGCCGCGCCGGGGTCGCTCGGCGCTGACACGGCCCGCGCGTGGGCGGCGTGCGGCATCAACCGCGTCTCGCTGGGCGTGCAGTCGTTCGTCGATCTCGAAATCCGGCGCACCGGGCGCCGCCACACGGCCGCCGCGGTGGCCCACGAGGTGGACCTGCTGCGCGCGGCCGGGATCGCCAACTTCAATATCGACCTCATCGCCGGGCTCTCCGGCCAGACCGGGGCGAGTTGGAACGAGTCGCTGGACTGGGTCGAGCGGCTGGAGGCGCCGCACGTTTCGGTCTACATGCTCGAAATCGACGAGGACAGCCGGCTCGGCAAGGAGATGCTGGCGGGCGGCGCGCGCTATGGGGCGGCCGACGCGCCCACGGAAGACCAGACGGTGGCCTTCTACGAAACCGCGGTCGCCCGGCTCGGGCGCATGGGAATCCAGCGCTACGAAATCTCCAATTTCGCGCGGCCGGGGTTCCAGTCGCGGCACAACCTGAAGTATTGGAAACTGGAGCCCTACGCGGGCTTCGGCGCCGACGCGCACTCCTTCGATGGCCGCACGCGCCGCGCGAATCCGGAAACGGTGGCGGACTACCTGGCGCCCGATCGCCCGCCGGCGCAAATCGAGCCAGCCGGGGCGGACGAGCGCATGTTCGTGGGGCTGCGGCTGATGGAAGGCGTGCGGCCCACGCCCGCCGAATGGCACCTCTACGCGCGCGCGATCCGGCGCTTCGTCGACGCCGGGCTGCTCGAAACCGATGGCCTCACGCTGCGCCTCACCGCGCGCGGCGTGCTGCTCTCCAACGAAGTATTTCAGGAGTTCGTCAACCCATGAGCCTCATCGACCTTCGCAGCGACACCGTAACCCGGCCCACCGCGGCCATGCGCCGCGCCATGATGGAGGCCGAAGTCGGCGACGACGTGTACGGCGAGGACCCCACGGTCAACCGGCTGGAGCAGCGCGCCGCCGAGATATCGGGCAAGGAGGCCGCCCTGTTCGTGCCCACCGGCACCATGGGCAATACCATCGCGGTCAAGGCGCTCACGACGCACGGGCAGGAGGTGATCTGCGACTCCCGCGCGCACATTCTGGATTACGAGCTGAGCATGGTGGCCTGGTTTTCGGGCTGCCTGATCCGCGCCGTTCCCACCGCCCGCGGCATCCTCTCCTGGGAGGACGTGCGGCCGCTCATCAAACCGGTGAGCCCGTACAGCGCGCCCACGGGCCTGGTGGAAATCGAAAACACGCACAACATGGCGGGCGGGCAGGTGTACCCGCAAAGCGCGGTGCGGGAGATCTGCGAGGGCGCCCGCGAGCGCGGTGTGAAGGTGCACATGGATGGCGCGCGCGTATTCAACGCGTCGGTAGCGCTGGGCATCCCGGTGAGCGAAATCGCCGCGCCGGTGGACACGCTGATGTTCTGCCTGTCGAAGGGCCTGGGCGCGCCGGCCGGCTCGATCGTGGCCGGGCCGGCCGAGGCGATCGCGCGGGCGCGGCTGCTGCGCAAGCGGCTGGGCGGCGGGATGCGGCAGGCGGGCGTGCTGGCGGCGGCCGGGCTGATCGCGCTCGAAGAAATGCCCGGGCGGCTGCACGAAGACCACGCCAACGCGCGCTGGCTGGCCGAAGGGCTGGCGAAGATTCCGGGCATCGGCGTGGATCCGCGGGCGGTGGCCACCAACATCGTGATTTTCGACGTGGGCGAACTGCCGCTCACGGCCGCGGAAATCTCGCGCCGCCTCAAGGAGCGCGGCCTTCTCATCAATCCCGCGGGCCTGCGGCGGATGCGTGCGGTGACGCATTACGACGCCGGTCGCGAGGCCTGCCGCCGGGCACTGGAAGCGATCCGGGATGCAGTGGCATCATAGGTGCAAGGGTGGTCGGGTTAATCCTCTAGTTCGTCTGCTAAACTGAGCGTGTACATGAAAATACCGGTGGTTTCAAGGCTGTTCGGGGGCGGGTTGCTCCTGTTGCTGGCGGGCTTCCCTGTGGCCCATGGGCAACAGTATTCGATATCGACGATCGCGGGCGGGGCGCCGCCTCCCACGCCGGCCGTGGCGCTCTCCACCACCATCGGCAAGCCGAACCGCGTGCTGGTGGACTCCACGGGCAACGTCTACTTCACGGCCGGAAACTGTGTATTCAAGGCCAGCGGCACCAGCGTGTTGCTGATAGCCGGCAATTCGCGGCCGGGATTCGCGGGCGATGGCGGCGCGGCCGTCAGCGCGCAGCTCAACACCCCGGCGGGCATGGCGATGGACAAGGCGGGCAATCTCTACGTCGCCGATACGTTCAATAACCGCGTGCGCGTGATTACTCCGGGCGGCATCATCAATACCTTCGCCGGAAACGGGCTCACCGGCGGCGTCGGGGCTATCGGCGATGGAGGCCCGGCGACCCAGGCCCAGCTTTATATGCCGACGGGGGTGGCTCTGGATTCCAGCGGCAACCTGTACATCGCCGACACCGCCCACAACATGATCCGCGAGGTGACCACGGGCGGGATCATCACCACCATAACGGGCGACATCCTGGCAGGCTACTCCGGCGACACGTACCTGGCTCTCAACGCCGAGCTCAACCATCCGGCCGATGTGGCGCTGGATTCCAATGGCAACATCTACATCTCGGACACGGGCAATGCGCTCATCCGCCGGATCACCTCCGATGGCGTCATCAACACCTTCGCCGGCAGTTCCACGCTGATGAGCTATGCGGGCGACGGCGGCCTGGCGACTTTGGCCGGCCTGATCGAGCCCTGCGGCATCGCCCTCGATTCGGCCAACAACCTGTTCATCGCCGAGCGCCAGGACAGCCGCATCCGCATGGTGGATGGCGTCAAAGTCACCATCAGCACGGTGGTGGGCACGGGAGCGGTGGGATTTGCGGGCGATGGCGGCGCGGCCAGCAAGGCGGTTCTGAACCAGCCGGCGGGCATCGCGGTGGATTCGGCGGGAAACCTGTACATCGCCGATTTCGAAAACTACCGCATCCGCAAGGCGGTGAGCCGCGGCGGGAGCGGCGCCATATCGACGATCGTTGGCAGCGGCGGCCTGAGCTATTCCGGTGACGGCGGCCAAGCCGCGAAGGCACAGCTCAATCAACCGCAGAGCGTGGCGGCGGATGCGGCGGGCAACCTCTACATCGCCGATACGGCCAACCACGTGGTGCGCAAAGTCACGGCGGCGGGCGCGATTTCGACGCTTGCCGGCAACGGCACGGCCGGGTTCGGCGGCGACGGCGGCGTGGGAACCAGCGCGCAATTGAACGCACCGCAGGGGCTCGCCCTGGACGGGGCCGGCAATTTGTACATCGCCGACACCGGCAACGCGCGCGTCCGCAAAGTGACCGCGGCGGGCACCATCTCCACGTATGCGGGCAGCGGGACGGCCGGCTTCGGGGGCGATGGGGCCGCCGCCAGCAGCGCGCAATTGAACATTCCCATCGGGCTGGCCGTCGATTCAGGCGGCAACCTGTACATTGCCGACTACGGGAACAACGTGGTCCGCAAGGTGGCGCCCGGCGGCACGATTTCCACCGTGGCCGGGACCGGACTGCAGTCCTATGGCGGCGATGGCGGAGTGGCCACCAAGGCGGGATTGCACGGGCCGCAAGCCGTGGCCGTGGACGGCGGCGGCAACCTCTACATCGCCGATTCGCAGAACAACCGCGTGCGCCTGGTCACACCCGCCGGCAACATAGCGACCGTGGCCGGCACGGGACTTCCCGGCTACACCGGCGACGGGCATCTTGCCACGGTTGCCCAGATTGTGAGCCCGTCCGGGGTGGTGGTGGATTCCTCCGGCGGCGTGTACATCACGGATTCCAGCTCGCTGGTGCGCAAATTCTTCGTGGGCGGCCCGATTTCCACCATCGCCGGCAACGGCTCCCAGGGGTACTCGGGAGACGGCGGCGTGGCCACCGGCGCGCAGTTGAACGCGCCCATGGGCCTGGCGATCGGCTCCAGCGGCGCCGTCTACGTGGCCGACACAGCCAACAGCGCCGTTCGCATCCTGCAGCCGACCGGCTTCGCCAGTTCCATTTCCGCGGTGGTATCGGCCGCCGGCAACCAGACCGGCGCGGTGGCGCCCGGCGAGCTGGTGGTGCTGTACGGCTCGGGGCTAGGCCCGGCGGGCCCGGCAGTTTCCGGCTCTTACGATGCCTTCGGCGTGCTGGCCACTTCGGTTGCCGGAACCACGGTCTATTTCAACGGCGTCGCGGGACCGGTCCTCTACACTTCGGCCAACCAGGTGGGCGCCATCGTGCCGTTCGGCGTCAATCCGGGCAGCCTGGCGGTTTATGTAGGCTACCAGGGCCAGATCGGCGCACCCGTCACGGTTACCGCGGCGGCGGCCGCGCCCGCGTTTTTCACCCTGGATTACTCCGGCAAGGGCCAGGCGGCAGCCGTCAACTCGAGCGATAGCAGCATCAATGGCGCGGCTCATCCGGCCGCTGCCGGCTCCTTGGTTCTGCTGTACGCAACCGGGATGGGCCGTACGAATCCGGTGGTGACCGACGGCTCGCTGGATGCGGCGCCCTTCCCGCTGCCGACGCTCCCGGTCGCGGCGACCATAGGCGGCAAGGCCGCAACGGTGCAATACGCCGGAGGCGCGCAGTCCGTGGTGGCCGGTGTCATGCAGATCAACCTGGTGGTGCCCAGCGGCCTGACGCCCGGACCCAACCCGGTGGTGCTCACCGTCGGCGGCGTGTCCAGCCCCGCCGGGGTCACCATTGTGACGAAGTAGCCGGCTACTTGTGGGGCAGGCTGTCGACCTGCCCCACGGTCCCTCACTCCAGCACTTTCTCCGGGCCGGCGACTTGCAGCGATCCCGTCACCACACCGGTGGTGGCGGCGTCCAGCGGACCTTTGAAACCGGGCTGCTTGCCGCCCACGGAAATCTCATAGGCGCCTGGCGCGGCCACGCGGCGTCCATCCTCCCGTACAGAGGAAAGCTGGCGGGCGGGAAGGCTGAACCGCATGGTCTTCTTTTCTCCCGGCGCCAGAACCACGCGCGCGAACGCGGCCAGCGAGCGGAGAGGTGCGGGCGCGCCGCCGGGGGATTTCACATACAGCTCCACCACTTCCTCGCCCGCCCGTTTTCCGGTGTTCTCGACTTCCACGGACACTTCAACCCCGTCGCCGGCCTTCGCCTGGGGGGGCAACGCGAGGTTGCGGTAGGCAAAGGTGGTGTAGCTCAACCCGTAGCCGAAGGGGTAGAGCGGCTCGCCTTCGAAGAAGCGGTAGGTCCGGCCCTTCATGGCGTAATCGGTGAAGGGCGGCAGTTGGGCGGCGGAGCGGTAGAAGGTCACCGGCAGGCGCCCGGCGGGGTTGTAGTCGCCGAAGAGAACGTCGGCCAGCGCGGTGCCGCCGGCCTGGCCGGGATACCAGGCTTCGACAATGGCCGGCACGTGATCGCGCGCCCAGTTCACCGCCACGGCGCTGCCGTTCAGCAGCACCAGCACGGTGTTCTTATTGGCCGCGGTCACCTTTTCCATCAGCTCCTGCTGCACCCGCGGGATCTCCAGCTGCACGCGGTCGCCGCCCTCGAAACCCTCGACGGGGACTTTCATCTCCTCGCCCTCCAGGCGGGGCGAAAGGCCCAGCACCAGCACCACGGCATCGGCCGCGCGGGCCGCGGCCAGCGCGTCGCCATTGCGCCCGGCTCCCGGTGGCGCCCAGACCAGTTGGATGTCGCCATCGTTGACGAACTCGTGATAGTCCACGCGCAGGGCGTAGAGCTTGCCGGCCTGGAGCGTCACCGGCGCGTAGGAATAGGATCGCTCGTGGATGCCGTCGAAATCGGCCAGCGGCTTGCCATCCAGGTAGATCTCGAAGGCGTTCAACCCGATGGCTCCGAGCTGATAGGTGCCGCTCGCGGGCGCCGAGATGTAGCCCGTCCAGCGGACGCCGAAATCGTCGTCGTTCATGTCCTGGCGGGGCGCGCCGTTCTCCCAGTGAAAATCGATCTGGGGGTCCACGCGCGTGAACAGCGGCCTGGCATCCTTCGGCAATTCTCCAACCAGCTTGCCGGAGCTGGGATAGGTGAGCTCGCGCTGGCGATGCAGCTTGCCATCGAAATTCGAGACGCCGTAGTACTCGGCCGCCAGGCCGTGCTGGCCGCCGGCGGCGTTCGAGACCGACAGGGCGGAAGAGGGAACCACCTCGAAGGCGGGCAGGCCCGCGGCCAGATCGCTGCCGCGCACGTACACCACGCGGGCGCCGGGCACGGCCTTGCGAATGCCTTCCAGCGGCGTCACGGGCGCGGCCGGATCGCCGTTATAATTGCCGAGCTGCACCGATGGGTCGTCGGCGTTGGGGCCGATCACCGCAATAGTCTTCAGCGCCTTGCTCAGCGGCAGCAACGCGCCTTCGTTCTTCAGCAGAACGATGGAGCGGCGGGCCGCCTCGATGGCCAGTTGACGGTGCGCGGGGCTGTCGTTTTCGCTGTACGGAATCTGCGCGTACCTGACGCGCGCGGGCGGGTCGAACATCCCCAGCTTGAAGCGCGCCGTCAGCAGGCGGCCCAGCGCCCGGTCGATGTCGGCCATCAGGATCAGTCCCCGGCGGGCGGCGGGCAGCAGGTTCTCGTACTCCACGCCGCAGTTGAGATCGGTGCCGGCCTGGAGCGCGCTGGCGACGCCGCCGGCGGCATCGGGCGCGGTCTTGTGATGCAGGTAGATATCGCCGACGGCGCCGCAATCGGATACCACGTAACCCTGGAAGCCCCACTGCTTCCGCAGAATGTCCTCCAGCAGCGGCGAGCTGGCGCAGGCCGGCTTCCCGTCCACCCGGTTGTAGGCACACATCACGCTCCACGCGCCGCCTTCCCTGACGGCGGCCTCGAACTGGGGCAGATAGGATTCGCGCAGGTCCCGCTCGTCGATGACGGCGTCGAAGGTGTGCCGCGACGGCTCCGGACCGCTATGCACCGCAAAGTGCTTGGCGGTGGCCACGGTCTTCAGGTACTTCGGATCGTCGCCTTCCAGGCCCTTGATGAACTGCACGGCCATGCGGCCGGTGAGGTAGGGATCTTCGCCGTAGGTCTCCATGCCGCGCCCCCAGCGGGGATCGCGGAACAGGTTGATATTCGGCGTCCAGAAGGTGAGGCCCTGATAAATATTACGCTTGCCGCGGCGGACGAACTCGTTGTTTTTGGCGCGGGCTTCGTCGCTGATGGCGGTGGCCACGCGGAAAGCCAGACCGTCGTCCCAGGTGGCGGCCAGGCCGATGGGCTCGGGGAAAACCGTCGCGCGGCCGGCGCGCGCCACGCCGTGCAGGCACTCGTTCCACCAGTTGTAGGCGGGGATGCCCAGCCGGTCGATGGCGGGCGAGTCGTTCATGAGCTGCGAGACCTTCTCTTCCAGGGTCATCTGTGCCAGCAGATCGGCCACGCGCTTTTCAACGGCGGCATCGGGATCCTGGTAGACCGGCCCGCGGTGCCCGCAGCCGCAGGCAAGCAAAGCGGCCGTGGCAATCAGCGCGGCCGGGCCTCGAAATCCTCTGAAGATGGTCATATGCATCGGTCCTATTCTATGTTGGATAGCTGGGTCCTGTTCAATATACAACAAGGCGGCATGGAGCGGACGATTGATATCCCGGATGCCGGTTGGTATGATTTCTCCTCAATGAAAACCATTCTGATCTGCGCACTGCTGGCGGGTACGGCATACTCCCAGGCGATCCCCCACATGGAAAAGCGGGGCGGCGCGACGCAGTTGATCGTGGACGGCAAGCCGTTCCTGGCGCTCTCCGGCGAACTGGCGAACACGTCGCCGTCGGACCTGGATTACATGCGGAACATATTTCCGCGGCTGGCCCGGGAGGTTCACCTCACCACGGTGCTGACCCCCATGGCATGGGCGTGGATTGAGCCGCAGGAGGGCAAATTCGATTTCCACCTGGCGGACGCGGCCATCGAGCTCGCCAACCAGAACGATCTGCGAATCGCCTGGCTCTGGTTCGGCAGCTGGAAGAACGGGTACTCCGATTTCACGCCGATCTGGGTGAAGGCCAACCAGGGCCGTTTTCCGCGGGCCCAGATCCAGAATGGCAAGAGCGTGCAGGTGCTCACGACCCTGAGCGAGAACAACTGCCAGGCGGATGCCAAGGCGTTCGCCGCCCTGATGAAGCACGTTCGCGAGGTGGACAGGAACCATCGCGTGATCATGGCGCAGGTGGAGAACGAGGTGGGCATCGTGGGCGATTCCCGCGACCGCTCGCCGGAGGCCAACCAGGCCTTCGCCAAACCGGTGCCCAGGGAGTTCATGGACTATCTCCAGGCGCACAAGGACGCACTGTTGCCGGAGTTCCGCAGGATCTGGGAGGCGGCCGGTTTCAAGACCTCGGGAACCTGGGCGGAAGTCTTCGGCGGCGGCATGAACGCCGACGAGATCTTCATGGGCTGGAACTATTCCCGCTACGTGGACAAGGTGACCGAGGCGGCCAAGCGCGAGTACCCCATTCCGATGTTCGTGAACGCGTGGCTCAATTCGCCCTCCGACAAGGGGCCGGGCGATTATCCCAGCGGCGGCCCGCAGGCCCACATGCACGACATCTGGCGCGCCGGCGCCCCGCACCTGGACATGCTGACCCCGGACATCTACATGCCGAACTTCCCCGAACTGGCGGCGCGCTACAGCCGCAGCGGGAACACGCTGTTCATCCCCGAGTGCGCCGGCGACATACACGGCGCGGCCAACGCGTTCTACGCCATCGGGCAATACAAGGCAATCGGCTACTCCACCATGGGCGTCGGCGAGTTGCAGCGGCTGACGGCCTTCCGCGCCGGCGACGCGCCGCCAACGGCTCCGCCGGATGTCGCAACCCTGCCGCTCCCGCAGGCCTACGCCACGATTTCGCATCTCGCCCCGCTGATCCTGGAGCACCAGGCCAAGGGCGATATCGCCGCCGCCTGGCTGAATAAGGACAACCCGGAAACGGAAATCAGGATGGGCGGCTACGTTCTGCACGTGTCCCTGTGGGGATGGGGCCGGCGCAGTTACTCCGACGTGCCGCTCGGCTACGGGAGCGGGGATCTGAAAAAGTTCGATTCGATCCCGGACATCATGGGCTATGGGCTGTTCATCCCCACCGGCCCGGACGAGTTCATCATGACCGGCGAAAACGTGCAGGTCACCTTCACGCCCGACCCGGCCGGGCCGGAGTTCGTGGCGCTGGCCGAGCAGTCCGGCGGCCACTTCGAAAACGGCCAGTGGGTGGTGCAGCGCTACCTGGCCGGCGACGATTCGATGCTCCGGCACGACTTCGCTACGGCCGTACTCATGGGCCAGTCGGGCTTCGGCGTGCGGCTGTATTCGCAACCCCATATTTCGTTCGCCGAGCGGGCGATCCAGCGCGTGAAGGTGTACCGGTACAAATAGAGGAAGCGCGGCGGGGCGGCGGCTTTGGGGCGCTCGCGGGCCATACGGTATCATGGACACTGAATCGATCGCCACGCCCTATGAGAGCTTTTGTGACCGGAGCCGCCGGCTTCATCGGCAGCACCCTGACCGACCGTTTGCTCGCCGCCGGATATCCGGTGGTGGGCTATGACAACTTTTCGACCGGCCGCCCGGAGTTCCTGGAGAGCGCCCGCCGGAGCGGCCGGTTTGAACTGCGCGAAGGCGACACGCTCGACCTGGCGAACCTGACGGCGGCCATGGCCGGATCCGACGTGGTGTTCCACCTGGCGGCCAACGCCGACGTGCGCCACGGGCCGGAGCATCCGCGCAGGGACCTGGAGCAGAACACCATCGCCACGGCGAATGTGCTGGAGGCCATGAAGGCTTGCGGCGTGGGGCGCATCGCCTTCGCCTCCACCGGGTCGGTGTACGGAGAGCCGCACGTGTTCCCCACGCCGGAAGACGCTCCATTCCCGGTGCAGACCTCGCTCTATGCCGCCTCCAAGCTGGCGGCCGAGGGAATGATCGCGGCGTACTGCGAAGCCTTCGGCATGCAAGGCTGGATCTTCCGCTTCGTCTCCATTCTGGGCGAGCGCTACACGCACGGGCACGTCTTCGATTTCTGCAGGCAACTCAGGGAGCACCCCGCGACGCTGCGGGTGCTGGGCGACGGCAGGCAGCAGAAGTCGTATCTGTATGTCCAGGACTGCGTGGATGCCGTCCTGCTGGCGCTGGAGCGCGCCGATGAGGGTCTGAACCTGTTCAACCTGGGGACCGACCAGTACTGCATGGTGGACGATTCCATCGGCTGGATCGCCGCCCGCCTGGGGCTCGATCCGGCGCGGGAATATACCGGCGGCGAGCGCGGTTGGGTGGGCGACAGCCCGTTCATTTTTCTGAAGTGCAGCCGCATGCGCGCCCTGGGGTGGCAGCCGCGCCTGTCCATCCGCCAGGCCGTGGAGAGAACCGTGGACTACCTGCGCGAAAACCCGTGGGTGCTGGACGCGCGCGCGGAAGGCCTATGAAACTGGCGGGACAGACGGCCATCGTCACCGGGGCGTCGCGCGGCCTGGGCCTGGCGGTGGCGAGCGCCATGAGGCGGGAAGGCGCGGATCTGCTGCTGGTGGCGCGCTCGGAGGTCTTATTGCGCGCGTATACGCACCTGCTTGCGGCGGCCGCGCCAGGCCAGGCCGGCCAGCAGGCCCACGCCTTCGCCGCCGATCTTCGCGATCCGGACGCGCCGCGCGCAATCCTGGCGGAAGCGCGCCGGCTGTGGCCTCGTCTCGATATTCTGGTGAACAACGCGGCCATCGGCGGACCGATCGGTCCGCTGGCGGACAACGACTGGGACGCGTGGCGCGACACCATCCAGGTGAACCTGCTGGCGCCGGCGGAGTTGTGCAAGCTCGCGATCCAGTGGATGCGCGAATCCGGCGGCGGACGCATCGTGAACCTCTCGGGCGGCGGCGCGGCCGGCCCGCGTCCCAACTTTTCGGCGTACGGGGCGGCCAAGTGCGCGCTGGTGCGGTTGACGGAAACCATCGCCCGCGAAACGGCGGAGCAGGGGATTCGCGTGAACGCGGTGGCGCCCGGAGCCATGGATACGGAGATGCTGCGCGAGGCGCAGAAGAGCGGGCTGGAGCCGGCCAGCGTCACTGTGGACCCGAAGATTGCCGCGGAGCTGATCGTGTATCTGGCCTCGGAGGAATCCGCCGGCATCACCGGGAAGCTGATCAGCGCGGTGTGGGACCCGTGGCGCACGCTGCACGCCCGCGCCGCGGATCTGAACGGCACGGACGTGTATACGCTGCGGCGGATTCTGCCCGAAGAACGGGGAAAGGCGTGGGGCGGTGAGTGAGCGGCTTGGGGTGGCGATTGTCGGCTGCGGCCTGGTCGGGACGAAGCGCGCCGGGGCGGTGGGCGATTGCCGGATTCGCGTCTGCTGCGACACGGCGGCCGGGCGGGCGGAGGCGCTGGCGGCGCGATTCCCCGGTGCCGAAGCCTGCGGCGAC
>Ga0265323_10000394_pt1 | contig 25123 bp, 59 predicted proteins | sample 41225metaG_FD_193580 | JGI IMG/M metagenome (GOLD analysis project Ga0265323, IMG submission 193580) | Rhizosphere microbial communities from Carex aquatilis grown in University of Washington, Seatle, WA, United States - 4-12-25 metaG | ecosystem: Host-associated > Plants > Roots > Rhizosphere...
TGGAGACAACACCATGTCAAATCGAAACCGTCATTTCAATATTCGTCCCGAACTTCCAGAATCGGTCATCATCGATCTCAAGGGGAGAAAAGTCGGAAGTGAGGATCTGGCAACGGCAGGGTTGATTCTCAAGTGGTGCGAGAACGAAGGCTATCGCGGAGCGAGTCTGCGCATTGCCCAGAACGTTGCAATGGGATTGGAAGTTGCAATTGGGCTATCGGCACGTGGGCAACACGAGCTAGCTGCTAAGAAAGCAGGAGACGTGATGTGGGTTCTAAAGAAGGACCGCGAGAATTCCAAAGCTCGCAACTACAAGGCGCTCGGTGTCATTGAGATTGAATGCCGCGATGGGCAATACCGACAAATCGGTGCAATTGTTAAGTGGTTCATGACAGTTCATTTCAGGATTGCCGAGCAGGTTAAATCCTTGGTTCATGTGGAAACCGAGACCGAACAGCAATTGGCATTCGAAGCTGAGATGTTCAAGCAGAGTATTCTTGACGGCAAGGCAGCGCAAGAAGCTGCCGAGAGTCACGCAGGTCTTTCCAAGGTTGCGTAAACAACATAACCCTTACCCTTTGGTAAATGTACCGAAGGTATTAATCACAATGTCCTAGGTCAGCACCGAAGATTGGCAAACTTCAGAAGCATAACCATCTGAATTTATGAGGTTCGGATTGAGAGGACCAACCAATAGCGAACGAAAGTTCGCAACATGCCAATAGGCAAACCAGGCTCGCATCCTTCATTGGATGCGAGCTTTGGGCATTTAAGAAGGGATCGAAACCGATCTCGGGAGAAACATCATGTCAATTCTATTGTTTCCGTTCAAGATTCTATCATACGTCTTTTCAGGGCTTGGCTCAGTTTTCGGGTTACTCATAGCCGCGATATGCAATGCAATCATTGCGCGGATTCTGATTGGGGTATATGCCGGATGCACTGGCAATATATTCATTCAACAATCCACTATCACCTGGATCATGATAGGCGCGTTCGTGCTCACACTTATCGCTGCACACGAGAAGTAAAACTCAACCAAGGCCTCTTTTCTTATTGTCTTACATTTCACCAAAAAGAAAAGGAATCAAACACCATGAAAAAAGCAATTGCAAGTCTCGTTCTCGGAATCGGCATATTCATATTCGCAATCTTCATCATGCAACCCCAACCGCTATTATTGCAAACGGATGATCCGGCAATCAACGCCGTATACAATGCGCCGCCGCTTGTTCAGGCCAAGACCACCAATGGCATATGCGAGAGGCTTTGCTCCAATGCAAGCAAGGGTTGCTGCACATTGGCAGAGGTAACGATTGGTGGTAAGGCAATAACTGGCAAGGCGCACGTTGCTCATGGAACGAGCCAAGACTCTGCTGATTCAGAGACGGCGCAGACATCGGCGAGTCATGCCGGGTTGACGTTTTGGCAGTTCAGCACAGCGGAAGCCATGGGGTATCATACCGTTGGTTATCACGCTCACGTACCGAATCCCCACTACGTTCAGGGTCAAGTCAACATCGCGAGTCATCCGAGCCATGCCAAATAGCAACCAAAGGATGCATGGCGAGTTTTGCTCGCCCGCTAAAATGACGTGGCAACAATTTGCTGCTACCATAGGGCTTCTGGGGGCCATCGCGATGCAGGTTCTACTGCATCAATGGTAGCTGGCATTGAAAGGAAAGTATGGAAGTTGTTAATACAATCACACTGGATGAAGAACCAGCTGATGTTAAGTTACGGGAAGGTAACGTAATTACGCACCAGCAGAATGAAGATGGTTCGTGGGTACCGTATCGCGGCAGCCGTATACTGACCATGGATCATTGGCAATGGGCAGAGTATCGCGATCACATTGTGGCACGAATCATAAAACGTGAGTGTCCAGTTTGCAGGGCGGCCACGAACAATGTCAATAGCATGCCTGACTGGAAGCGAGAGAATCGTATCGCGCAACCAATTGCTATACCTTCAACTCGCAATAGCACGGCTACTTGCAAAGCCTGCGGTGGCACTGGGCACATACCGGCGCTGGTATTGGCAGCGCTTATGCGATATGCTCGGCAGCACGAGAATGACGACCATGGTTGCCCATCGGCAATGGAATTGGCTGATAGTTTGAAGTGGGACATGGATCACTTCTACTTTGAGCGTGCCGGGATATATCACGGAATTGAGCTAGACGGCCACATTCACACATAACATCCTTCAGCTGATGGCCTGGCACCGAAAGGTGACCGGGCTATTGGCATTTAAGAGAGTGCATTTCGCGCTTTCAAAAGGAATGTGCAATCATGGAAAACCCGAAGAACATCAAAGAAACCACGATCACAGTGGGAGACGTCAGAATCAATATCTCAGCCGCAGGGCTTTGGATGGATACTCTTGATGGCAAGGGTGAGGTCCAATCCTCAACGGCTCTAGCTTGGGAAGAGTTGACGACTCAGGAAGCGGAGACGTACATGGCCATGGCCAACCAAGACGGATTGCCAATCCTCGGAATGACTGGTTGAATTGTTTCTGTAATGTTTCGTAATTGATTATAAATTACAAGTTTATGACAATTACTTACAATCCGGTGACAATTTGAGACAACTAATTACGTCAAGGCGCAAGAAAGCAGACATTCACTTGATATTATTAACAGTTACAGGAACTGAAAAAGTATCAGGTGATCAGGCGCTTTTGACTATCTTTGAATCAAAATTAATGATTATCAATTGCGACCGGAGGGAGCAATTGATCCGTTGATTTTACCAAAGAGTTTGATATTTTTGAGAATCATTCGGGTATTGGAGCCGCTCCATAACTCTGAGTCTTTAAGAGGTTGATATGGGACATGGATTACCTAAGCGTATGTGGGTCAACCAACCCTCTACGTTGCAACCGCTTCACAACCTACATGGAACTAACGTACTCGCCATACCGGAACGTGAAGGTGTTTATCGCATCTATTTTCTAGCTGGTCCGGTCATTGACCAGGAGGCATCCACACTGTGTCTTAGCGACGGGTGGACCGGCAATCTACAAGGAGTTTGATATGTCACGACAAAGGATCTGCAAATGGACCCAGAAAAAGCATTGGAAGAGTTAAGGGAGTTGGCGAAGCAAATTATTGCTGTTGAGGAGGGTACACATTCTTTTGAGATTCCAGAAGACGCTGTGGAAATGGCCGAGAAATTTCAAGAGTTGGACGAGTGGATTATGTCCGGAGGTTTCTTACCAAAGGATTGGAGAAGGTCATGAAGGAAAAATTATATGTTGAATTGGCGCGTACAGTACGCGCTTATGAAAACTGCGCAGCTAAAGAAAACGTAGAGTGGAGACATAAGCACGCTGAACGTTTGGGTACGCTTGTACGTGAACACATGCCGAGCGGTTCTGGAATTGACAACGGAACGAGTCTAAACCTGGACAAGAGCACAGGTGAGAAGCTGGTATTCGAAACCAGTTTCCATCACATGGATGAGCATGGTGGATACAATGGTTGGACCGATCATACGGTCACGGTCACTGCATCATTGATGTTCGGAGTTAATATTCGAATTAGTGGGCGCAACAGAAACGACATCAAGGACCTTCTTCACGAAGAGTTTCAATTGTCGTTGATGCAAGAGGTTGGTGATTAATTTTACCAAAGGATAGGATATTATGTTGTTGGGCGATGTCAGAATCAATATCTCATCCAATAGTTTACTGACATACAGCATGGATGGATTGGAAGCTGGTTCACGGCGGCCATCATTTATCAGCGATGATTCTTGGAAATTCTTTCAAGAGGTTGCTTGCGAGTCTGCTGGTCATGTTGTTATTGCGCAGCCGTTTGGTAGTCGAAGGGTTATTGGATGGTTCAGGTTCACATTGCAATATAAGCCAACCAGGCATTTATATGCTCAAGGAACGTGGATAGATGTTGAATATCGCAAGCTTGGGATAGCGAAGGCATTGTGGGATTGTGCTTTGAAAGAAAAGTACCCATCCACGGTAAGTGTGGTAATTGCCAGTCATGATGGCCGGGCTTTGATAAGAACAATGAAGCGCAGGCACATCAAGGTATTGTTTTTCGATAGATGATCAGAAGGAGGCTGTCATGAAATTCTTAATTATATTATTGGCGGCCTCCTTAATTGGTGAGCCGGAACATTTGGCAACCAACCCTGAGGGTCAAGAGCGTTGCGAGGCAATCTGCATGCGGTGCATTGACAAGGGAGGCGAGCCCGAGAAGTGTTTTGAAAATATGTTCTTCAAGCTCTGTTGCTTCTATTCATGATGTATTCAATTGCGTCAAACATCAACTGAGTATCTTCTCTAAGAAGCCCGATACCCATATTGCAATTGTTGCAAAGCAGTCCGCGAATCTCGCCAGTATCTTGCTGATACTGGTCAAGTGTCATCCCGTATTTGCTTTTCAATCTGTGCTTTCTATAAATTTCAGTAGTCATGAGTGTGTCCTTACACACCGAACAGCGTGGCAACATTCCGCCGGTTCCTTTATAGAACTTTCTAGTTTCAGCCATTAGGTGGCCATTTTTGCAATACTTCCACGGTCTAGATACCATACATTAGAATATATCAACAAATCACGAGGCGCTCTATGAAAAACGCACTAATTATATTACTATCAACTACGGTATTTATTGGAAATTCGGCTGGATTTCCTAGCAATCCGGTTGGTTACAATGTAGAGGGCCAAGAACGTTGCGAGCAGATGTGCTTTCGTTGTATTGATAATGGTGGTGATCCGGACAAGTGTTCCGGTAACTTGTTTTTTCAAATTTGTTGTAGGGGAAACGGTGGCCACACGAACGGCTGCGGATGCCGGGAAGGATTATGAATCATGCTGTACGCAATAGAGATCAAGGATCGTGAATGGTATGGAGTTAAAATTCCCAAGTGGCTGAGAGTATTCGATTGCCGTGGGGATGAAATTCTGAAAGCGCCATGGGGGCATACACTTTGGTCTAGCGAAAAGGCCGAGGTTGACCTTGGGTTGCGAACCGAAACGGATCGCTTTGGAACGACTCCTCTAAGGTGTTCGACATACATTGATTCGCGCACAGCCGCTGAGACTGAGCTCACGAGGCAAGTAACCGATATGGTTAAAGAGGCTAAGCAGATCAGGGTTCAATATCTAGATGCAAAGAAAAATCCTGGCGAAGATAAGGGTCATGGCGGTTCAGGGTACTACATGCCAATAGCGATTGCTATGAGTAACTTTGGTTGGAACGTTATCTGCGACGAGCGGATATCGGCAACAAAGTTCTTTCAATGAGGAGAGCGGGCAATGCCATTCTGGGAACTGTTGTTACATTTGCGTTTATCTGGGGATGAAATTTGCTGGAGAGCCAATGAAGAGATTATGACCAATCATGGCCATAAATACATTGAATCCAGAGAGGGCCTTGAGTTCTACGGCAGCGGATGGAAATACAAGACCATATGGTGCCGGGAATGATGCATGGCGAGCTTTGATAGCTCGCTAAGAAGGGAAGTGATTATGTCTGGAACGAAGTCATGCGGAGCTAAAAGACGAAAGGTTAGCGGTGTGTTTCGCTTTCTCACTGGCGATGTGGATTATCTATCATATGGTGGCAAGTGGTATCGCAAGGTGGCGAGCACACGCTATCACGTGATTGAGCTTACCAATATGTGGGATGCTACCGGAGACAAGTCCATTCCACAATACAACATTTCATTGTCAGAGGTGGATATCACATCGTCGCAATTAAAAGACGCGATGGCTGGTTATGGGCCTGATGACGAAGACCTTCAAAACAACGAGCTTGTAAAAGTTGAATCGCTTGCATCCTACGGTGTCAAGGCACCTCTCGGGCGATGGGACGGTAGCAACGCTAGGAAATTGTTTGCTGAGGCTCGCAGCGAGTCTCGTAGATTGGACGATCCAGATGCGTATGAAGCTGCGATGTCAAGACCGGTTAACGCTCTTGGTTCAACTGCTCGTGAGTATGGGGCTGGTGATATTCAATCTGCGATAACCCGAGGCGTTCGGCGCGGAGATGCAAACGCCAAGCTCATGGCAAAGCTTCAGCCTTCGGTTGATACAACCCAACCTTCGGTTGATACAACCCAACCTTCGGTTGATACAATTGAGTTCGGCACATTAAATCCAGATGGAAATCTGACGAATGTTCGGAACATTCGCCATACTGATGTTCGCAAGTGCCGATTTTTCATTCTGGTTCACGATCATTATCGTGAGGATGGGTCATGCAAGTGCAACGATCCCGAGCATCGCGCAATGATGATTCGCGAGTGGGAATACACCGAAGAACAATTTGAAGGCATACCACTGGTGTAGCCCGAGGCATTGTGATGAATGAAAAGCAATTTAAAATAATACATGAAGCTCTAGGGTATGCATTAAGAATGGGTTACACCACTCATAGAGATTACGATTCGGCGATGGGTGCTTTATTAAAAGAGCACCCAGAATTTAAGAGGCTGTTATGAAAGAAAAAGAACTAGGAACTGACCCATTAGTTTTACTTGAGCACGATCCTTTTGCATATGAGGCATTGCCAGAATGTTACAAGGAAGATCATTCGCTCAGGTTCTTCATTGATGTGAATGGAAATCTTTGTGCCGAGCACATTCTTGGAATCGAAGATTCCAATGCCAGCTGCGCTAGCACGCTTCATCCCGAGGAATACTTGTGGGTGAATGGTGAGTGGACGAGGATCAAGTGAAAACTCCGGAGTTGGATTGGAGGCTTCATGCTCCGATGGTATTCAAGATTCTAATGTATTGTGAATATCTAACTAAAGTTAGGGGCATGAGCTTCACCATGGATGGGTCTGGAACAATTCACAAACGTGGTGGGTGGCAATATTCTCCGTCAGAAATTCGTGGGTTTGATGATGCGCAGAGTGTGTTTCGAGACAACGGATGCGCATTTTCACACTACGATGCCATTTGTATTTTGAAGGGCGAGAGCTTTCAAAGTCTTCTAGTTGAAGGCCGTAAGCTTTTGGCCAGGCTGTTTCCTGGAGGACGACATGAAGTTCAGACTTAATTTTCACGGCAGGCGAATCGGAGCCATTGGCATATTCTATAGCTGTTCGGTAGTTGTGGAGGCAGATAATTCCGAGGACGCTGCCTGGAAAGCATACGACACACACCAGCACATTTATCTGGGCGTGGATGGCGTTCACGTTGCGCCCGTGCCTGATGACACTCCGGTATCGGTTGATGATCATGGGCCAACCTGGGACTTAGAGCGCAGAGAGCCGGGTCAACAGAGACAACAGGTAAACGACAATGACAAAAGAGGTAAACGACAATGACAAAAGAAATAAAGAAGCCTGAGACGCACACAGTATTCGGGATTGTTTGCAATCAATGTCTTCATAATGTGAGTTTGCCTTATTGGAAGGGCGAGGACCAATGGGTTGCTGTCAATATATTTGATCGTGACAAGGAGAGCCTCACCGAGTTCACGAAAAGGTTCCTGATTGTTTTCAAGCTGAAGGCGTTCAACGGTTTTGAAATTGAGGCGCAAGGCACTAGGCTTAGCGAGGCACAGCATAATATGTATGGTGCTTTGCGACAGGCTGCCGAGCGATTTCAGGAGTATGTTTCTAGACTTCAAGAAAGAAAGATTACCTGATCGCGAGTTGCAAGCTTTAGAAAGTGAGTAGGCATGACACAGGAATATTGTCAAAGGCACGGATACCGTGACTTCTACGAAACCGAAGAAGGGCTAACGTGCTCGGTATGCGAGCCCAAGCCTCATAAAACGGAGACGGTTCAAATCAGCCTGAGCATAAAGGCATTGCATGCATTGGCGCGCAGGCTTGGGGCCGCGCCGTTCGCATGGAGTGAACAGAACTTAGTTGATCTGATCGAGCTGACGCTTGAACGAGAAGCCAAGTTGCAAGTAATTCCGGGCTATGTCCTATCACGAACAGAGATTAGGGCTCAATTGAAAGTTGCAAAGTAGACATGGAAAAGAAACACCAACACGTAGATGACTTCACGTCATTTGGAAGCAAGGTTGGCAATCAAGATCCTGGCGAGGTACATGCCAGATGGTTCCTGATGTTGCATCGGTTGCCGGCCATGATGCAGAGTGCGTTTCAACAGCAGATGGTGAAATATAGGTTGTTCTGTACTTACAATGGTGAGCGATACCGTGTAACCGGGGCAAGCCGTATGGGTGATATTTGCTTGACGAAGAATATGGAAAAGGACATTGGTTATGACACTCGCGTATTTGTAGATGAGTGTTCTAACTGGAGTTCGGTTGGTCCATGTACGTACAGGTGTGGTAAGGCAGTTATGCTCGTTGGTTAAGTTCTTTTCCTTGGAAAGGTTAGTTTTAGATGTCTGTTGATCTTCCTACTACTGAGCACTCTACCGCAAGGGAGTTAGCCGAGTGGTGTTCTGATGTTCAATTAGCCAGAGCGATTACTTACTTAGAATTGGTTCGCATCAAGCAGATAAACCCAGGTCCTGAGATTGAAAATCTGCTTGGCGAAGACTCATTACTTACTTGGACGCCTGAAGAGGTTGATGCAGTACAGCGTCGATTAGCGCTCACGTTGTGTATTAAGCGCAAGCTTGATTACAAGATAACAAGCGTAATACGAGAGAGCATATTTCGTAACCGTGTGGAAGTGCAGGCAGATTTTAATATGCGTGGCTACGTGCCGCGCAACCGATAAGGTTTGGAGAGGATTATGGAATCACTAATCAGCAGAGCGTCAAGAATTCTGGGAATGGGAGTTCCAGAGTCTGATGTGGTCAAGCGCTTAAAGGAATCCGGTCATTCTGATTGGGACATATTCTATGCCATTGAAGCGGCGAAGATAGCCAACAAGGATAGAAAAAAGGATATAAAAGATGGCGGTAATAAAAATAAAACCTAATGTTGGCAAGGGTGCCCAAGTGGTTTGGGAGACGGTTCCAAGCGCTGGCGACAAGGTAAGCTGGGAGTTTGAATCAGAAAGCGAGCCTGGAACCACCAAGAAAAACACGGGCGTTGTGACAAGCCGAGAGTTCAACCCTCAAGGTGATGTTACGTTGCATGTTGTAAGGGCATAGAATTTCGCTGACGAAAAGTAACTTTCAAAAATGACTGAACCAAATACATCACTCAAGTGTAAAGTAAAGACAATCGTCGAGGTTAACTACGGTGACCTCGAAAGTTTCATCAAGGCCGAGACCGGACACGAGTACGAGATAGCCTGTATGGAAGAGATGTGCAATGACGAGGATCATAAGTACAGCGTTGATGCCGAACTGGACGAGTGGAAGGCGAAAGATTGGGAAGCGTTCAAGAATGGTTCGCGAAGGCAATTCATTCTTCGCACCATCCTTTGCGGCTTGTGTTCGGAAGGCAAGATTCCGGCGGCCGATTATCTAGTCAGGGTAAGCTGGTGAAAAATCCATTGGTTGATAAGTGCCCGGATAATGTTGTTGAGGCCGAGGCATACGTGAACGGTTGCGAGCAGATGTTTGCAGCCAGCACAGTTTCATCCGAAAGAGACTTTGATCTTTTGGTTGGGTTGAAACAGCACTACTCAAAGCTGAAGGCAAACTTTGGAGCGATTGGTAGCGACCTCGACAGACACCTAAGGATATATTCCGAGCACATACTAGCGACGGTCGGACATCCAAGGGTTCTAGAAGGTTGGCTCAACAACGGCACGGCAACGACCAGGGTACGTGAGGTGCTCCAGGTGTTCTATAACCTTGGAGTTAAGGAAAGCAAATCTTTATCGCCAATGAGATGGGGACTGACAGATGAACGGTTACATAAGCTGACCGATTTATCATTCGAGAATATGTCAGGAAACCAAATGTGTGACATTAGGTTTGCGTTAGATGAACTCATAGAGTTTCGTAAAGGGAAAGACAATGAAAAGTTCAGTAGCAAAGAAGACAACGGTTGCTGCTGCGCCGGTTCCGAAGATTCATCCGGAGCTTGCTGCAGCGGTACAAAAGAAGAAGCGTCCGAAGGCCAAGAAGAAGGCGGCAAAGGTAAAGGTTAAGGGGCGAGTCCGGGATGCGGCGGAGAAGAAGGCGACGCCCTCCCGGACGATGAGGATGCGATTGTTATCGGCCAGGGCAGCTGATTCGGTTATCGATCAGATAAAGATTGCTTTCAGTGTTAGCGCTATTGGTCTGGTGGTTGGGTTGATTCTGGGGGCGAGTGTACCTCTCACGACCTACTTCATATCTCATTACGAGTGGAAGGAGCCCTGGTCAATCTATTCGCTGCTTGTGGCTGGCGGATTAATATTTTCGGCGAATAGTGTTTACTTCTGGACGAAGTCAGCGTTCAGGAGTGGCGTCAAGGCACTGGGGTTTGTGGTTTTGACAGAGCTCGGAATGATCTTCAGCCACATAGCGTGGATAAGTTTGCTTGGGCTATCGATTCTCATTGGGATAAACGCAATTGCGAGCGGGGCCAATTTGGTTCTAAAGCCGCAAGTTCCAAAGAAGCAAAGCTGGGAACTGTAGTTGTTGAAGGCTTCCTTAGACTACCCATTTATTGTTAACAAAGAAGGTAGGAACAATGATAACGTGTGCCAAATGACTATGCGAGACGTACATATATGGTGGGCTGTTGTTATTTCTAACGTACTTATAGGAGCATTTAGGCATCATTTAGTTTTGGGATTGATTATTGGAATTGTGATTGCGTCGCATCTTACCATTGCAACGCTATGGATATCGGAAAGTAAATCAAAACGCAAGGAACAAACATGAAATTCTGCTTTAAATGTGCCAAGGAACTTTTTGATGAGGCCGAGATATGTCCGAACTGTGGTGTTCGACAGCTGAGTGCTGCAAACGGCAAACCGAGTAGAACAACAGCTGCTCTATTGGCGCTTCTTTGTGGTGGGTTTGGAATTCATCGGTTCTACATGCGCAAGCCAATATCTGGAGTTCTTTACTTTATATTTTGCTGGACATTCATTCCGTCATTAATTGCGCTGATCGAATTCATTGTCTACTCATGTGAAAGCGACGCTTTATTTGAAAAGCGGATGATGTAGGATAATTCCCTACCTTTATTACCAAAGAAAGGTGTTGTTTATTGGGCGGAGGTTCTTGTGTTGACGGCCTGGTGAAAGCCTGGTAATCTTCTTAGAGACTTGTGGCATGTGAGCCTCCGTTCATTGACAACTAAGTAGTACGATGGGATACAACACGCGATTTTCTGGGGCGTTCGTGGTAACTCCTCAATTGAGGCCTGAGCATCGGGCCTATCTGTACGCGTTCAGCGAGACGCGGCGGATGAAGCGCAATCCACTAGCTCTTGAGGACATGGTCACTCACAAGCAGCTCTATCCAGATCCATTGCGATTGGCGGTAGGGCTGCCTGTTGGAGATGGTGGAGGGTATTTTGTAGGAGAGACGACGGCGTTGGTATCGTTGGCTCAAAAGCCTTTTCCATGGGCTGGCATCAAAGGGCAAGCGCACGATGGATCGGTGGTTGACTACAACGAACCTCCGATAGGTCAGCCTTCATTGTGGTGTGACTGGAGGCCAAATGAAGATGGTATGCTGATTGAGCATAATGGTAGTGAGAAGTTCTATTTCTATGTTGAGTGGCTGCAGTACTTGATTGATCATTTCTTGAAGCCTTGGGGTTATCAATTGAATGGTCGAGTTAGTTGGGTTGGTGAAGAGGAGGATGAGGATCGGGGATTGATAGATGTTGAAGACAATATCGTCACAGCGATTCCTATCAATCCTCGCCAGCAGAGAGAGGCTGAACAGTACGCGCTATCTACGGCATACCAAACGAGAGGTTTGCTATGCAGGCCCAGTCCTGTTGTAACGTTTGAATGGAAAGATGGTAAACCATAAGACTTGTCCTTGGAAGACTTATCCCCTTGACTTCCGAGGCGTGCAGTTGGCACGGCGCTCACCCCTCTTTTAGTGCTGTAGCTTGGGCCGGTCTGCAGAAGCAGCTAGTAATGGGCTGTTGAATCAAAACCGGCAATTTTTCTGTAAAAACAACGCGTTGTTACATCACAAGTGCTCAGTATGTGAAAATGAAATATGGAATTACAAACCAATTCCAATAGAACTTGATCATGTTGACGGAAACTCAAACAACAACCTAGAAGAAAATCTTAGACTTATATGTCCTAATTGCCACGCACAAACCGAAACTTACAAGGGTAAGAACAAAGGAAACGGACGTCATGCTCGCTTGGTAAGATACCATGATGGTTTATCTTATTAGTTACGCCGCAATAGCTCAACGGTAGAGCTTCAGTTTTGTAAACTGAGGGTTTTCGGTCCAAATCCGAATTGCGGCTCTAGTGAGCACAGCTTATCGTAGAGTAAGCCAGCTCACACAATTTCAGCTTCGGCTGAATGGTGGAGGCAATCAGTTTGAAAGCTGATCGCCCTAGTTGCAAGATGTCCTGGCGGGCGGCTGATTTGGCTGGTACTTACCCAGGCATCTTGCGATATTTCTTAGAATGAATTATCTTATGTTACTAATACGGGGCCGAAAGGTATCGATTCTGGTTTGAAGGTAACTTTGCATGTAAGCGGCTCTCGACCCGCTTTGATCAATCGAGACGTAAAATACATGCCAACGACAATGGTCAACTTGCTTTCGCTGCCTAATAAGTAGCGGAGCCGGTCTCTCGCAAGATAGTTTTGGTAGCGAAGAGATTGTAAACCACGAAAGCTGGTGAGAGGTTCGGTTTACCGGAACCTGTCACGAGACAAACAGGTGAATAGGTCGCTGCCGAATCAACGAACTCAGCCATCAGGGATATGATGGACAAGCATGTGAATGAAGAGTTACTGTATGGCTGGAAGACCCGATTTTCGAAAATCGGCGGCTCCACTAAGTGTTGGCCTTAAACTTTGGGAACCAAGCTCTTTGAACTTGAAAGAGTTCTCGGCGAGCGCCCGCAAGGGAGGGACAGTTCGAACCTGTCGGTTTCCACCATAAGCAATCCTGATGCAACGCGGGGTTGTTTAGGTTGCTCACAGCAGTTGCATGTTGGTGAGCGGGTCGGTAGCGCACATCCAAACTATCTCTTCTAGAGACTTCGTCGCCGTCACGTTTCGGCGTTTCTTTGGAGAATCTATCCGGCAAGTTTGGGTCTACGGATCTGGGCGTTAGATTAGCGGCATGAAATTCGAAAGGACTTATGCGAGTAGGATTAATGCCGCTTTTCTTTTCTCAATCTATAGGCCGGCTGAACGATTTGTTTTAACAAAGGATTGATTTAACTTATGGAACCATGTTTACATAACAAGGTATTCAGCGGCAAACCAAATTACAGAGACCCGAAGCCGCACAACTTCGAGTGGATATGCAACAAGTGTCATGTTGCTGGATATAAAGATGTCATCTGGGATGATGATTATGTTGATCAAGACCTGTTTGATAAGCTCAAACCTCTGGCCAAGCACAACATGAAATCGATAACGGCACATGAAGCGTTCGATAGAATGTTCGCTGGCGAGGTTGTATTTGCATCAATTGCCAAGCCATTGATTGAAGATAGTTTGCGCACTCCTGAGCTTCGTGAGTTCAAGATCGTTAGAGGCCGGTACGGTGATGTCGTCGTCTACATTAACGCTTTTGACATGCGCGGGTGGGAACAATATCATTGTGCCGTCAATACTTTCCTAAAGTTTGATTGGTACGTGAAGGAAGAAGCTGATCATGAAGCCTCAATATAAAAACATCAATCGATATTTCAAAGTGATTCAAAGATCATTATTTCGAATTGATGGTAAATTAAGTTATCAAAGGATATTGGAAGCTTTCCTCAAATTGGCTGATGTTGTTCATAATACTGAAACCGATGAAACGGTTTGGTACATTGGGAAATCTAGTGATTGTACTTTGGATTCAATGATAGTTGGGGCATATTGGTTTATGGCTGATTATCATGGTGGACAAGCTTCTCAGGAATATAGAGTATTAAGTGCTCTTGGTGAAATATTTAGACCTGGGTGCGAATGTGGTCCCGAGGATGAGTCTACTGAAAAAGATGTGTACGAAGCTTTGGAAGAAAAGTCAGGTTATAAAGACGGAGCTGAAGATGACTGACAAGCAATGTTTGAAGCTTCTCAAGATATTGGTAGCGGCATCGCTGTTGGGTATGGGGATTTGCATTTGGGTATTGGTAAAGAGAAGTTGACTATACAATGGCAACAAATAAAAAACTATCAGTTATTTTCCACAAGGGTGTTGGCGAATGGTTAGCTTCTTGGAAGAAAGAAAACATTTCCGAGGACGTACTCAAGCTAATCAACAAAGCCAACCACGACTTGTATCATGGGCCTGTCATCGATGACGATAAATACCCAGGTTTTGTAACCGCTTGCAAGACAATTACCAAGGCCATTGACGTTCTGCCATCGATCATTTACCTCTGCCCAGATACCGGCGAGGTGCTTGAAGATGAGCCGGATGACGCCGACCTCAACGATTGGTTTGTGATTGAGAGGCCACAACTTCTACGGGAGTTAGTTGGAAAAGAATTAGCGCCTTACGTGATGTAAGGACGGAGTTGGACAATGCGACACGGAATGAGAATTGCTAACGAGAAGAACATGCGAGAGTTCTTCGCTGATTATATAAAACATGACGGTGATTGGGATGTCAAGAATCTACGGACGCTTGATCAATCCTTCCGGGCAACAACGAGTTTTAGTTCGATGCGGCCTGTAAACAAGGTGATGGAACTTGCAGACAAAACGATGCATGGTCATGGAGTCGAAGAGATTGTCGGCTTCAATCAGAGCAGCGAGACGAAAACCGTTGCTTTGTACGTCAACATGGGCGACACATACGCCTCCACGATCATTTACGATTGTCTATCCGACAAGTTCTATGTTGGAACGTATGGAGATTGGGTTGAGTGGCGAGGGGGTGATTTGAAATGCAAGTAAGGGTTTCGTTAATTACATACAGACCGCCAGGGACGGTCATTGCTGTTGATTGTTCAGAATGCATGCACTTATACAGAAGTGCCGACGAATGCGATCAAGAAACACCAAGTGAATGTCCCAATTTTAGACCAATTGAAAGGGGTTCAAAAAGTGGCACAAGGCAGAATATCACCACCAGAAATCTGGACGGCTGAGCGTATCATCGAATTGATTAGCGAAGGGAATCTTCCTCCGTGGGCCAAGAGTTGGAGTACGTCTCCAGAGCATGCGCCGCACAACTTGATGAATCCAAAAATCGGGTATCGTGGGCTCAACTACATGCTGCTTTCGATGGCTGTTGAGATGTACGGATCGCCATTCTTCATTACGCCCAAGCAATTGTTCACGATCAAGGGAGCGAAGATCAAGGAAGGCCAGAACAAGAAGACCTGGCCGGTATACTTCTTCACAACGAAGCCATACATTGACAAGGTGACAGGCGAAGAGAAGAAGAGTTTCATCTGCAAAGGCTACCGGGTATTCAACATCAAGCAGACCGAAGGGATACCTGAGGAAAAGATTCCTGTGCTGGCTAAGACAGAGACATTCGAGCACACGCCAATTGAGGCATGTGAGCAGATCGTCAAGGGATATACAATCTGTCCCGAGGTAGTTCACTACCATGGCAACCGTGCTTGTTACATACCTTCCGAGGACAAGATACAGATGCCCGAGCGGGACCGTTTCCGGACACCTGAGCAATACTATTCAGTTAGGTTCCATGAGATGGTACATTCGACTGGTCATAGTAGTCGATTGAATCGGGCTGCGGTTCAGCATCCAAGCTTTGGAAGCCACGAGTACTCCGAAGAGGAATTGGTAGCTGAGTTTGGGGCAGCGATGCTCTGTGGTAAGGCTGGGATTGCAACTAAAACGATTGAGAACTCGGCATCGTATATCAAGTCCTGGTCTAAGAAACTAACTCCAGAGATGTTAGTGCTTGGAAGCCGGGAGGCGCGCAAGGCATTTGAGTATGTGATTGGCAATGCGGTGGCCGAGGAGGTTGCGGCATAAAATATAATGTGAGGTTTTGATTCAATGGCAAGGCTATTTCTACTCCTAGTTGTTTTTGCGGTTTCGGCGTGTGCCAGTGGAACCATTCCAATGGCGTTCCGGCCGGAAGGGTTTTCGACACAAGATGTACAGCTAATCAAGAATGCCGCTGCTGAGTGGAGTGCTGGTTCGGATGGCAGATATGTCGTGATGGTTGACGAAAACTGCCATGAGGGTTGTTCTGTTATCAAGAAGGTTCTTGCTATTGATGGCAAGCAAGATGCTACCGCTTCTTGCACAGCGCACGTTGACCATATGGGCATTACTACCCACACTGCTTGTGACGAGGCAGTATCTGATGACGTTGAGACATATGAGATTCAGATTATGTATGCTTACAATGCAGAATATCAGTCTTTACACGAGTTTGGTCATGTGTTTGGGAAGCATCATGACCCAGAGGCTGGTAACGTAATGTATGCCGATGTCGAAGGGCAGGCTCATGAGCTAACCGCAAGGGATTTGAAATAATACATTTACCAAAGGAGTATGTTTATATGTCGATAGGGGATATGACAACCAAATGCAGCATTGAGGTCGAAGTGTTCGACTATGATCAGCTGCCGGATAGCGTAAAGAAAAGGCTTCTCCAAGAGGAGAGTGAATCTCTTGCCGAGATATGGCAATGCGATCATCTGGTTGAAGAGTTCAAGGAGCTGCTTGAGGAGATTGGCTTCATGGAGCCCAAGGTTTGGTACTCCGGATTCGGAAGCCAGGGCGATGGTGCTTGTTTCGATGCTGATGTGGACTTCGAGAAAGTTTGCAAGCACTTGGGAATCACGTGTGAAGATGGTGACGAATGGGTTTGTGAAGTGCTGAAGATTAATCACCACTACAGTCACGAACGAGCGCGCCGTATTGAGCTGAATAACGGCGGAATCGCAGACGATGTCGTTATAAAGTTAGAAGCGCAGATTGAGGAGCTTCGGTTAAAGCTTTGCAAAGATTTCTACAAGTTATTGGAAGACGATTACGGCTACCAAACCAGCGAAGAGACTTGTCTTGAGGGTTTGCGTTCGCGCGGCTATGCGCTTAGCGATCCGATAGAGGAAGTATTGGCTAAAGAGGCTCAGTACGAAATGGTGATTCTTGTATGAAAAGGCCTATCAAAACAAAATTAGTAGAGTGTCTTCAGTTTTGGCTGAGAAAAGACTTTCAGGTTAACATCGTTATTCCTCAAGACATGACCAAAGCAGAGGGCGAGCGCCTTGTTGAGGCAATCAGAACGCAGATACTTTACGGATAGCAAGAAAAGGAATGTCACATGAAACTGGCAGATGTGCCCAACAAGGTAACTGGAATTGAACTGATACATCGTGCAAGCAATTTATTCAACAATGGGAGCGGGACGTTTGCTGAACGCTTCGATACAAACCAGCTGTTGAAGATTGCTCAGGCCTACATGGCTTGCGAATGGGACTTCCACCCAGATCAATGGGAAGAACGGCAGATTGTAGACCTACTGGTATTCGACAAGATCCCTAAGTGGGATGACGATGAACACGCAGTATACAGTATCGCGGCAGTGATGATGGACGATTGAGGCTGGCGTCTGCGTACAGGCTTGGAAGGCTGGGGAGTTTTTCATGGTGTTGGCTCCCCGGCCTTCTTCTTTTTTACCAAAGAGTATTTATATGCAAAAGTACACGGTAACATATGACGATGGTAAGATAAAACAATCGGCAGAGTTTCCGGCTCCAGATCGTTTGCCAAGTCAAGGTGATGTCTACGAGTTCGTGACCACCATTTATACTCTTGGTAATGTTTGCTACGATGTTGGCGACACGTTGGAGATCATTGGGCGCACAACAGAGGCCCCACATCATCGAACATCATCTCTTGGAAATCTTCATGTTCGCGGCAAGTATTGTATCAGCATATGGACGAACATTGAATTGGCGATTGCAAGTGGTTGGCTGAAGTTAGTCGCCTCGGCCTGAACGGTAATTATGGACTCTCACTCAACGACGCGACCGGTTGCAGTCGAAGTTTCAGATGATGGCTACAAAAGGTGTGAGCCTTCGAAAGAACTGGAAAACTTATCGAGACTAGCCAGAGGTGCAAAAATTGCTTCGGAGCTGAGCTTGGAAAGTTTGGGCGTTGCTATTACGCGTCTACGAACATTAGTTAATGAGCTAGAATACTGATATTTTACCAAGAAAGGCAGTGTTACAACAATGGATGCAAAAGAATTATTTAAGCAATATCAAGAAACCGACGATGCTGTTCAAGCGGCGCGCAAGACATTAGATGAAGCTATGGCTACCCGCACTTCTGCCGTAGAGAAAATTGTTGACGCTCTTGGCAAGGGGCCATTTCAATACGGCGGCAAATCTATTCAGGCCGTCAAGCGAACCATTAAGGATGATGGTGGTAAGGTTACTGGAGCCACTTGGTTTTTCAAGACTGTTGGGAAAGAAGTTCAAGTTATTGACTAGGGTTTATTATGACAACTACAAGGAAACTTACTGAGAAACAAGATTTCATTCGACGAGTTGTTACGGCGAGCAAGTTGCCGGAGACAAAGTCAACCAAGTTGGCTGTGGAGCTTTGGAATATGGGTCCGCGCTCGGCGCGGTTGGCTGAGAACGCCTGCAATCGTGAGTTGACTCCGCGCGAAAATACGATAGACGACCGCATGGACGCTCGTGTCGTGGCAATTGGCGAGGAGCTTGGGCTGAAGGCATATCGGCAAGGCGACCCGAGAGGCTGGACAATTAGGGTTGTTGTTGGCAGGGAGCTGGCGAATTGCTGGGATGGCGAAACTACAGGATGTGGGTAAAATGACCAACAAGAATCTGCTGGTTGGGATATCAATTCTAACCATTTTGGTAACAATGATAGCTTGCAGTTGCAATGACAACGACGCGAAGCCTGGTTGTGTTGCTATCTGTGACAAGTCATTGAACAACTGCGTGGCAACTCTTGGGCAAGAGAACAAGCTGGAGTGCCACAAGACATATGACCTAGTGTGCATGCCTTCTTGTGGCAAAAGGAATTGAGTCACAAATGAACACGGCGAAGAGGGCCGATATCAAGCCCGACTATCACTGGATCAAGCTCGACGAGACCAAGCATTGGAACAATATGTTCCTGATTGAGATTGGCCCGAACGCCAAGATCACTTCAACATACATATTCGATAAGAATTCTGTAACATACTGTTGCGAACTGACACCATCATACGAACTTCACCGGGTTGCTACTGACTTCTCTACCTCTCGTGAGATGACAGAATACGAGCGGGAGATAATTGACGCGAAGATATTCCAAGCCATTGAGGGCAACAATGACGATGTGGCTTACCACCATTGTAGTACGATTGATGAGCATACAGAGAAGGGCGTCAAGGTTCCTTGCAAGTCACATCAGATAGGCAAATTCGTTGGGTGCGATAATGACGTGACGATTGATGAGATTCGGGAATACTACTTAGGGAATCCCTGGTGAAACTGACTTATCGGCTGGCCAAACTGCAGAATATTTGCCTGGCTGATAAAACTGGTTTATTAGTTCCGTAGATAAAACAAGGATTTGCACATGAACGATCAAGAAGTGAAAATTTCATTGACAATGATGAAGGCCTCTATAGGCTATGGAAGGCTAGCCGAAGCTCAAAGCGTAAATTCATCAAGGCCAATCGATCAGAGATCGATTCTGTCATAGCAAATGTAACAACAGCAAAACAACCAGCGCATTATCTGCTGTATGGAGGAAACAAATGAAAGAATTACGCAGACAAATTGCCTGGATGCGGACCTTAGGATTCGTGTTCCCATGGGAGCGCGCCTACTGGAGAGGTAATGATAAGTAGGCGGCCGATAGTCACATACTACTATCGAGGACTGCAAGAGGGAACTCCGGTGTATTCACAAAAGAATGAATTCCCTTGGAAGGGCAGAAGAGCTTGTCAACAAGCTGCGTCTCGTGAGGGCAAGAAGGCAATATTTGAAATGAATGTGAAAAATCATTTTGATGAACTGACGGGCTTTGAAAGGAATCGGTAAATGCCAAAGGATGACTTGGTTAATGTTGATGGGACTATCTTGGAGGCAATGGGTGGCGGACAGTATTCAATCAAGCCCAGCGATGGCAGCGCCACCATAAGAGCATCTCTTTGCGGCAAAATGAAACAGAAGCACATCCGGGTGATGCCTGGTGATAGTGTAACAGTTGGCGTTTCACCATACGATCTGACACACGGGATAATAACCTGGAGATTTAAGTAATGGTTACGAAGAAGATTATCACCAAGTGTTCGTTCAAAACGAAAACCGACAACAACTCTCTATATTCGGTGGCCTTCAATGAACTGACTAGCGGCGAGGTTCTGGCATTGATTCGCGCTCTTATGCTGGCAAGAACTGTATCGCCGGTTGCGCAAGACCTAAGCGATTACCTTCTCTATGCGCTTGTCAGAACAATAGCAACTGGTGAAAAGCCTGTTGTTGATAAGGCCGAGGAGCTCGTTAAGGAATTGAATGGTGATATGGGCCTTGCGTTCATCCGTCGAGATGATCTTGAACTGATGAGAGCTGAACTGAAAGAGTTGCGGAAGCCCATTCGTGTTGACGTCCAAGAGGCTATGAGGAAAGAACTTCGCGAGAAATTGGCAAAGAAATGAACCTAGACACACGAACAAAGAAGACAATTGAAGAGGGGATTGATACTTACACCATTTGGCGCGGAGGGCAGGCCATATACATTTCCTATTCTCCAGGAAATGGCACTAGGTATCGGTTACTCTTCAGCAAACTTGACGGTTTGAACCTTCAAGAACTTGATACTACAGCGCCACAAGACGGTTGGTTGGTTACGAATCTAAATTCGATGAACAGCATGATTGTTGTTGACAATAAATCCATGTTGTATTTCGAATACGTTCAGAAGAAGCTGAATTGTGGGATAGCGGATGCGGTTTGTATAGCAGAGATCATTGGTCACTGCACAGGGCGAACATTCTATACATGTGAAGAAGTGGCAGAGATGTAAACATGGCTACAAATAGTAAGATGATAACCAAATGCGTATTCAAAACTAAGGTCGGCAACTCCAACATACACCACATATCATTCAATGAGCTTACGGATGGCGAAGTTATTGCACTCATCCGTGCGCTCCGGATAGCACGAACGATATCACCGGTTGCTAAAGACCTCAGCGACTACCTTAGAAGAGCTCTAAATGTTGCTCCGTGCCATGATAGAGCAACGCTGGATAAGGAACAGGGCTTCATGGATGAGCTGAACATGGATGTTGAGCAGATGCTTAAAGAGATTAAGAGCTAAATAAAAGGAACATTAATGCCAAATTGGTGCAATAACAAACTTGTAATTAGTGGTTCAGCAGAGGCCATCGAGCATTTCAAGAAGACCCTCGGACCAAAAGGTGAGTTCAAGTTCACCCAAACCGTACCGATGCCAAGGGAATTGCAGGAAGTAACGACTGGCCACAACATAATCAATGGCAAACACTACGACCAATGGCGCGAGGAAATCCTCACCCCGCCACGTGTCAAGGCTCGCAAGGCTCGTAAGGCAGCAATTGCCAAGTACAGAGCCAAGGTTGAGCGCAATGGCGGCAGCAAGCGGGTTATGATACCGGTTACCGAGACCGACAAAGAGCGGTTGATGCGTCAGTATGGCGCTCCTGACTGGTACAACTGGGCACAAGCTAACTGGGGTACCAAATGGGATATCGATAGCGATACCACGATGGAGGAACTCGGGAGTCAAGACGGGTATGCCGCTTTGGTTTCTACTTTCGATACCGCTTGGACACCACCAATTAATTGGGCCAAGGCGGCGGGCAAGAAATTCCCAGAGTTGACGTTTGAAATTCACTATTCCGAAAGTGGTATGGGTTATTATGGGACCTTTACCGTAACGGATGAAGAGTTCAACGATGACTATCACGAGGGCATGTTCCAAAAAGACATAAATTGGAACGTTATTGATAACAAGGCTGATGCTCTAACGCCAGAAGCCAAGGCATTCCATGATGATCATGGATTGGATGTAAATTCATCGGGGTAAATTATGTGTATAGGTAGTGATGAATGCGATTGTGATGACGATGAGGACCAGGACTTCGACTTTGACGAAGAAGACGATGACGCGGATGACGATCTGCGCAATACTATTGATGGTGTTGGTTTTGCTGACCCCGGCGGAAGGTCAGCTTTGCGCGCTGCAACTGTTGACAATCCCAGAATCTTTTCATGTCCTACTTGTGGGCAACCAGATCGTCTGACGGCGATTGATGTGCAGCGTGGTTACCAGTGTGACGAGTGCGGCGATGCATGTGAAAGGGGCTTCTAAGCTTGTGAAGGCTATCAAGGGAACCACATAAAGCTGACGTCCTCTAAAACAACCAAACCATTTGGTAAAGAAAGTCTATAACAAAATGTCAGAACAAATAGCACATGAATTCACGATTACTCGAATGATTCGAGGGGAACGCACGGAGTTTGAGCTGAAGGCATCGTTTGATGTCTTTCCGGAGACCCCCGAAAGGACTCGTCCAAGAGGCGGAAGCCGTCTTCGCAATGTAGACCCTGCCGAGGGTGGACATGCTCAGCTAGTTGGTGAGATTTTCTTGGTTGATGAGGGTGTCCCGTGGGAAGGCCGCCTTACCAGGAGTGAAAAAGACAAGCTTGAAGATGAGGTTTACGAGGCTTGGATGGAATCGAATGAGTCAAGTGACCGTACACACAGACTCGCCGATGATTCATGCATCGTTGATGATGCCTTTGATTCTTTCGATGATGATATGGCCTTGAAAACAGCCACGGTTCGCGGCCAAGTTTTTTGGTAAGGAGATATTAGCATGGGAACACGAAATCTAACGTGCGTAGTTAAGGATGGCAAATATTGCGTTGCTCAATATGGGCAATGGGATGGGTATCCAGAAGGCCAGGGAGCAATAACCTGTGACTTCATCATAACCCAACTCCAAACAGAAGAGGGATTGGCCAAGTTCAAGCAACGTATTGATTCGGTAGTTGAGATTAGTGCGGCGGATCTCAAGTCACTTTGGGTATCTGTTGGAGCCGATCTTAACAGTAACATTGTTAACATGACCGTCAGCGATAGGTTCGAAAAAAATTGGCCGTGGTTGAACCGCGATTGCGGTGCCAATATTCTCCAACGTATCATGGATCGCCAGGGCATTCAGATTAGTTTGGATATCAATTTCGCCGCTGACTCATTGTTCTGTGAATGGGCTTGGCTAATCAATTTGGATGACGAAACCCTTGAGGTATTCAGGGGCCACAACATGGAGCCGTTGCCTGATGATGCGCGATTCAAGTATTTGGAAAAGCTGCCACGCAAAGAAGATGACGAATACTATCCAATAAAACTATGGCAAAAGATACCGCTTGCAGAGATAACCGACAAGACGATTGAGGGGCTAGAAGCCATTCGCCAAGGGCCGCAGCTGACGAAGGCCAAGGACGATAACGACAAAGACGATCTGCTAAGCTGATCGTATTGAGCGCGATAAGGCCCTGGCTGGAAACAATAGATGTTCAGCAGGGCCTTTTTGTTTCGGAGAACACCATGAATAAAACTCTTTACGAAGAATGTGTGGAGGCTGGTTTTGATTTAGATCATCACGAATCTGACCTATACATCAAGGATTGTACGGCAGCAAGAGCGCTGCTGAGCAGGAGAGGCGGACATTATTTCGAGACATTTATCAGCCAAATTGATGGCTCGATGTGGTTGGACGTACCGTTTGCGTATCAACCGTTCTGGGATGCCAAGACCAAGGCCGGATAATGGCGGATACAACAATCACGGTGGTTAGGAATGATGAAGAGATCGAAGTACAGGTTACTGGTTACCTAGAAAAAGGTGACCCGGCAGTGTTTCGAAGTGGTTCTGCTCAGTTTGAATCGGCATGGGTAAATAACGAGCAGTTCGAATTAACAAATGATGAAATTGAAAAGGCCGAGGAAAGTCTGCTTGAAGTGATTATAGAAGAGACTCCGGCTTGGGTTAGGAAACGGTGGAATATATAAGCCTGAAAGTAACATTGCAAACTTCAAGTCATGGAAATGCTTGGAGCTAAGAAAGCAGGGATAGCTATATCGGATACACAACAGATTTTTTCGGTACGTTCAAACTTGATAAGCCACTAAGGCCAGAACATGCAGCATATATCGTTAAATTCAGCGAAACTCGCAGGATGAAGCGTAATGCCAAGATTGCTGATACGTTACCGGATAGCGTGCGCATTGCAGCGGGCTTACCAATTGGCTTGGAAGGTGCCTATTTCGTTGGGGGTTCTGGTTTCTGTGGCCAAGACCGTGACGCCTCGATATTAGAGTACAACGATCCACCAGCAGGACAGCCTGGCTTGTGGTGCCAATGGGTACCTAACCAAAAAGACAAAGAGCCATGGACAAGATCAGAAGATGGTACGGAGATTGGTTGGAATGGTGCAGAGAAGTTCTACTGCTACATTGAGTGGTTGCAATACATCATCGACCATTTTTTGAAGCCTTGGGGATACGTACTCAATGGCGAAGTCGAATGGCAAGGTGAAAGAAGAGATGACACTGGCCTAATCGTCGTAAATGACAATGTTGTTACCAAGAAAGTTGGCAGGGCTGTATACAAAACCGAAGAAGAGTGGTCAGCCGAAGATGATAAGGTCGCACGTGACAACGAAACAGTTCAGCTAACCGAAAAGGGCAAGAAAGAAGTTGCGGCCAGACACAGGAAAGCGTCCAAAAAGAAAGTTACCACAAAGAAACCTGCCAAAAAGTCTCCGAAGAAAATCATCAAGAAGCCAGCTAAGAAGATTGCCTAAGCTTCTATTGGAACGATGAGTACGATTGCTGGACTTCATTTAGATTTGGATCGCTAATGCCTGAAGATATGGTAACAATCACGATGACTCGTGCTCAAGCCGAGTATGTTGAACAACGTATAATGGACGACATGCCACGAGGTCAGAGAGGACGCGAGTTTGCGGCATGGAGGGCGGTCAAGAAAGCCCTTGGCACATGGAGACACAGAAACAAGAGCCCAACCAACGCTGAGATTATGGATAAACTGCTATGACACAAAATACAAATCATTCTGGTAAACCAAAGCACAATATTTTTTGCGAT
>Ga0265323_10000395_pt1 | contig 25117 bp, 17 predicted proteins | sample 41225metaG_FD_193580 | JGI IMG/M metagenome (GOLD analysis project Ga0265323, IMG submission 193580) | Rhizosphere microbial communities from Carex aquatilis grown in University of Washington, Seatle, WA, United States - 4-12-25 metaG | ecosystem: Host-associated > Plants > Roots > Rhizosphere...
TGTGATCATCCCATTAGATGGTTTGAAAGGTTTTTATGCTAGTGCTAACACAATTCATTGCTTCTCATAAAGTAAACGCAAGAAGTGACTCAAATTTAGAAATATGGACAACGATTTGCAAGCGAATTGTAACACGTTTGCGTTCGAACACAAACCGTCCGAAAGTCAAAGAAAAGGCAAACGGAGCACTACCAGCTTCTCAAATTCGTTGCCTTCCGATCGTTGATTTTGTACATTAATTGAAATATATGATCTCATATCGCATCCTCCATAGATCGGCATTTACTTTTTTTCTTTGCTTCATAGGTACTGTTCTTCACAGCCAGCCGCCGAAATCATCCGACGAGTATATCGCAAAAGCAGGGAAGACATTCATCTCAGAAGACGAATTTGTTCGACGATTCGAATTGCTTCCGGGGTTCGGGCGCCATCGTGCAAACCAACTCGAAGGGGCGAAGGCAGAATTGCTATACTCGATGATCGCCGAAAAGCTACTTGCCGAAGAGGCTTCGGCGAGAGGACTCGACAAAGACTCGACGTTTGATCGTGCATTTTATGAGATAAGAAAGATGCTCTCGCGCGATGAGCTATACCGTGAGGAAATCAGTCAGAAAGTCCACGTCACGAATGAAGAAGTATCAAAAGGAATTGCAAGGGCGCTGCGCCAACTTCTGGTTTCATTTATTTACTTCAGGAAGGAGGAGGATGCAAGATTTGTTCGCGCACAAATGAAGCGCTCGAATGATTTTGAGTCGCTGCACATTGATTCATCGTTCAGCGTTCTTAGAGATACTGCGACCGTCATTTGGGGAGACGCCGATCCGGCGATTGAAAGAACGACATACTCGATGAAAGAGAATGAGATATCGGAAGTTGTTCCTGCGGCAGGCGGCTATTATATCCTGAAGCTGAAAGGCGTTCAACGAAATAACTTCTATGCCTCCATGCAGCCGAATATTTTACACGACCGCGTGCAAGAGATGATTCGATTACGCAAGGAAAAAGAACGTCTGGAAGAATTCATTAAGGAAGTGCTGAGCAACAAAGTGGGGTACTCGGTGGCGCGAACGTTAAGCGCACTTGCGGACATCTTTAGCACTAGCTGCGGTGAGTCGAACGATACGATCATATCGTTTACTCCTGAGATCGTTCCGCAAATTGCATTGAAATGTAAACCATTTCTCGGCGACACATTGGCGGTGGCAGGGGATTCCGCGTGGTCTCTCGAAAATGTTTTGAACAGATTTTCGAGCAAAGGATTCACGCTGCGATGCGGGAAGACTGCGAGTATCTTTCACCAGCTTAATATTGAGATGGAAGTGTTGGTCCGACAAGAGCTGCTTTCTGAAGAAGCGCTGCGGCGAGGCCTCGATCATGTTCCCGCAATCAGCAAGAGACTGGACTTGTGGCGGCAATACTATCTTGCCCTCTTGATGAAGGATTTTGTCAAGAGGTCGGTTTCGGTTAACGATGCTGAAATTTACTCATACCTTGAGACGAAAGGAAAAATGCCTCGCGTGCCCCGTGTGCAAATCCGAGAGCTGCGGACCGCCGGTCTTGACGAAATGAAACTGGCTCTCGATCAACTGGAAAAAGGCGTTTCACTCGACAACGTGATCCGGCATTGGTCCATCGATTCCGCCGCAAGGATGAACGGCGGAATTTCAGATTTCTTTCCAATTACAGAGCACCAGCCGATTGGAGAACTCGCTTGGGAAATGGAAGTAGGCCAACGGTTTGGACCTTTCTCAATTCCAGAAGGAACATATTATTTTGAGCTTTTAGCGAAAAAAACTGAAACGGCGCCCGGCGATACCTCCGCAACTTCCGAAAAACAAGAGGCAAGGGCGGAACTGCTCCGGATGAAACAAAAAAGGACACTGGATATTTATCTATCGCAGGCGGCGGAGCAGCGCGGTTATGCTATTTATGAAGAAAAATTTAGGAAAATCTCCGTATCTCCGATTCCAATGATGACTTTTCGTAAGCTTGGGTTCGGGGGAAGAATGTTTGAAGTCCCCTTCGTCGAGAAACAGATTGATTGGCTTAGTGTGGAACCTCCCGGGAACAAAATTCTCCCGTAATCTCGGCTAAAAGAGAAGTTTTCCTTGACAATTACGTCAAAAACGACTAATTTTTGGAAGCCCTTCCATTTTTGGCAGAAAGCTTTTTGTTGCTAAAAAGGGTGTTTTATGGCCCTTTGAAGAAACTGCAGTTCTTGAGAAGTGACGTTATGTCTGTTGTGATTTTGGATTAACGCATCCCGAAATTGTTCAAGTGTTGACGAGAAGGTTTCACAGCTTTCAGGTTCTAATTATATTGGAGAGATTCTTGAGCATGGAAAGAAGAATTTGTATTGTCCTGGCGGCGTGGTTCGTCTGCGCCCAACTAGTTTTATCGCAGACAGTCAATGTGAAGTTTCGGTATGATCCGCAAGCCGCATATGCTCGTGTCCATTTCCCCGGCACATTTAATGGTTGGGGACCAAACATCAACGGGGGGACGATTCTTGCCGGGACTCCTTCTCAGGCTGATAGCTTGGAGACTGCTACCGGAATGTGGGTGAAGACGATTCCATTGTCGTTCGGAACATACCAATATAAGATCTATCAACAACTTAGCAATGTTTCAACAAATTGGAATTGGATTTCGGACCCACTCAATCGTGTCATTATTGCACCGGATGGAAATTCACAATTCGTTGTCGACAGTCTGGTGTTGTTTCAGTTATCTGCTTATCCTTACACCATTGAGACTGGGGGCAACGGAAATGTTTTTGTAGTGAAAACCGGTTTGCCTAAACTTTCTGCAGGAATCTTTCAGCCCGCTGGCGGACCTTCGCTCACGATCACTGCATTCGTCGACGGAGTGCCAATTGCCAATGCAAGCAGTTACTATGATACGCTAAGTGGAATCTACACTTATGCGCCTACCGGTGTTATTACGGACGGAAATCACGTCTTTAGAATTACCGCAAGCGCCGGCGGACAAAGTAAAACCGACTCTGTGCAATTTGTCGTGAGAGCTCGCCCGGTCCAGATACTAACGCCGCCGTTTGTTACTCATAAAACTGTTTACGTTACCGCAGGAATAATTCTCAAACCGGATAATTCGGGTCCGGATAGCAGCATTTCTTCGGTATCTCTTTTTGTGAACGGAAATATGAAGAGTGTTTCGGCCGCCAACGGCGTTTTCCAGGACAGCACATTGTTGGTGGAAGGAAGAAATCTTATTAAGGTGACCACTCCAAACGGGGCAGACAGCGTTGTTGTCACCCGGATAGTGAATCATTCGCCAAATGCCATAGCGACGGCGCAGGACGGCGGCAGTTCGGTGATCTTAAGTGCTGCTTCGACTACAGATCCTGATTCGCAAACCGTAACAAGTTTTAAGTGGTTTGATGATCCGGTATTTTCGCTGGAGCTGAATGGACAAACCGGAGTTACGGCGACTGTCACTAAACCCACGAAACCCGGGGAATACTATTATGGGCTTATTGCTGTCGATCCCGACGGCAATGCTGATACTACGCGGTCATATTTCATCATTAAAGCCGATGGATCGCTGCAGAATCCCGTTATCCAAAATAATCCACAATGGGCGAAACAAGCGCGTGTCTATTTCCTGTTTCCTAAATCATTTACGCAGGCAGGAACGATCAGCGCTGCGACGGCGAACCTCCAGTACGTGAAGAACATGGGGTTCAATGTCATTTGGATGATGCCCGTAATGAAGAACCATGATGTCATCAATCAACAATCAGGCCCAGGCTATAACATCGTTGATTTCTACAACGTCGCTCCCGAGTATGGATCAAACCAGGATTTTAAAGATTTTATATCGCAGGCACATTCATTCGGTATTAAAGTAATTCTTGATGTGACGCCGAATCATTCGAGCAGTTTTCATCCCTGGTCTGCCGACGCACATGCGAACAAATTGAACTCCCCCTATTGGAATTGGTATGAACACCACAATCAGCCGACGAACCCCGATCAGACAAATGGACTCGGTTCCTCACTAGACGCCGACGGATTCAATTACTATTCCGGCTTCAGCGATCAACTGCTCAATCTCAATTGGAGTGACGTGGATATGCGTTCGGAAATGATCAACGTATACAAATACTGGGTGCAACAGTTTGGCCTTGATGGATTTCGCTTTGACGTCTACTGGGGACCGCATCGGCGGTACGGAGAACAGTTCATGGGCGATCCGGTGAGAGCTGCGCTTAAACATATTAAACCCGATATTTTGCTGCTTGGTGAAGATGACGGAACAGGCTCAGGGACAGAAACAATTTACGCCGACCAGAACGGCGGGCTCGACGCATCGTACGATTTCAAGTTGTACTTTAGCGGAATAGAAAATTTTTATACCAGTACGTCTGTCGATAACCTGAACAGCCAAATCTATAACAACGCCTATTATCCCGGACCGGATGCGCTGTATCTGCGATTCATGGAATCGCAGGACGAGGACCGGATCGCCTACCTGTATCGCACCGGAGATTCTACGACATCGTTCATGCGTACGATGCCGATGGCGACAACCATCTTCACGGTACCTGGCCTCCCCATGATATGGAATGGCCAGGAGGTGGGTTGGGGATACGGTATATCCGGGTCAAAGGAAGACCGCGACAGAAGCACGATCGGATGGAATTTTTATGGAAGGAATTTGTTGACGCCCCACTATCAGCGGTTGGCATGGATTCGCGGAACGTTTCCGGCATTTGACACGCAGGCGTTTGTCAGGCTTTCCACAGGGAATGCACTCGTGTACAGTTTTACGCGTCCATATAACGACGGCAATGGTGTTGCGCTGATGAATTTCAGCGGCTCGCCTGCGAGCGCGACGATTGCATTGTCAGGGACCGGGACTCCCAATGTCTATTTTCCTGGCGGCATTCAGAATGGAAAAACGTATTACCTCAACGATGTGTATAACGACACATCGGGCGCCATTACCTTCTCCAATGGTGTGGCAAATTTTTCTACGACACTTCCGGCGTACGGATCGGCGGTCTACGTGCTTTCCGATACGGTTATCAGACTTACAGTCCCTTCTGTAACGTCTGTCAAGATTCAGCCGGGTGCGAACTCACTTCCGAAAGAATTTGCGCTCTCCCAAAACTATCCAAACCCTTTTAACCCGTCGACTTATATTGAATTCGAGGTTCCGAATCAACAGTTTGTCTCAATAAAAATATATGACGTACTGGGAAGAGTAGTTGCGACTCTTGTAAATGAAAGGAAGGAAGCGGGAAGTTACAATGTTCAGTGGAAGGCTTCAGGATCTTCGAGCGGCGTCTATTTCTGTATGATGCGAGCGGGAACTTTCGTTCGAACGAACAAAATGTTGCTTGTGAGGTAACGCGTGAAAACGCTGATTGCTGATGGAATTTTTATTCTTCTTGCGAGCGCATTCCTCTGCGCGCAGCCAAAAGTAGTCGATGGAGGAATTCTCTTCACGGTGAAATCGACTGCTGCTTCCGTTGTTCTCGCGGGAGATTTCAACGGATGGTCGCACGATGCCGACCGCATGAAAGTAACCAAGGACGGGATTTTCTCCATCGTCAAAAAACTGAAGCCCGGCGTTTACGAATACAAATTTTTGGTTGACAGCGTCTGGGTTCTTGATGAAGCCAATCCGGGGAGGTTGTCGAACTACAACAACACAAGTGAAAATTCAGTATTTATCCTCAACGAGCACAACGAACTCTTTTACCACGGATATATCCCATCTGCGAAAAAAACTATGAATGACACGTATCCTCGCTCCGGCGGAACGCTTTATCTCAATCTCATTTGGCACCAGCATCAACCCCTGTATCTTGACCCGCAAAGCGATCAGCTTCAGGGCCCATGGGTCCGAACGCACGGCACAAAAGATTATTACGACATGGCGTCGATTCTTGAGAAATATCCTAACGTGCACTACAATGTCAATCTCACCTCGTCGCTCCTATTCCAGCTTGAGAAATATTATGTTGACAGGCTTCGCCCGTTTGTTGATGTCAAGAATAACCGCGTTGATACTGCGGGATTCTTTTCCCGGTGGAAAGGGAAGACTGACCCCTGGATTGACCTGGCGCTAAAGCCGACGAAAGATTTCGATGACCGCGATTTAAATTTCCTTTTGTACAATATCTGGAATGCGTTCGGCATCAGCGAGGTGCAGATCCTTCGTTTTCCGGGATATGAATTGTTGAAGGGAAAGTACTCGCGCAAAGAAAAATTTTCCGAGCAAGAACTGCGCGATCTCAAATTCTGGTTCTACCTTGCGCATTTTGACCCTGACTTCTTAGAAGAGAGAATCCGGCTCGCCGACGGAAACACTGTTGACTTGACCGACCTTGTCGAGAAACGGGCGGACGGAAAATACTATTTACGGGGAAGGATTTCGGAGGAAGATTGTAATCGCATCGTTGCTGAGACGTTCAAAGTTCTTTCTAATATTATTCCCATCCACAAGAAGTTGATGTATCACCCCGCGAGCTACGAAGGCCAAATCGAAATCGCAACAACGCCGTTCTTCCATCCGATTCTCCCGCTGATTTTTGATACCGATCTTGCAAAGGTCTGTCAACCGAATGATACCATGCCCAACCGCTTTCATTATCCTCAGGATGCGGATGCCCAGGTTGCCAAGGCCGTTGAATACTATACGGAAAAATTCGGACAAGCTCCCGCGGGCATGTGGCCGGCGGAAGGTTCTGTCGCCCAGGAGATTATTCCTATTTTCGGGAGGAATGGAATCCGCTGGATAGCGACGGATGAGAAGATCCTGGCTCGTTCCAAACCATACAGTCAGCCGAAGTTTTATCCATACGGTGTGTATGCGAATGACGTTGAAAAAGATTCAGTTGTTGTCGTCTTTCGCGACACTGAATTGTCCGACAAAATTGGTTTTACATATCAAAACTTCCGCGGAGAAGATGCCGCCGATGATTTCATCAAAAGCATCCTGCGGTACGCGCCGCTGGAAGGGGAGCCGGACCGTTTGCTTACGGTTATTCTTGACGGGGAGAACGCTTGGGAATGGTATCGGCAGGACAATGATGGAAAAGAATTTCTGCATGCCTTGTACAGAAAACTGAGCGCTCTCTATGAATCGAAGCAGATTATCTCCGTCACAATGACGGAATACATGCAAGGCAATCCGAAGCGTGACGTCGCCGCGCATCCGATCTCTTCAATGCGAAAGCTTGAGTGGCTGTACCCCGGTTCGTGGATCAATGCCAACTTTGATACGTGGATTGGTGAAGATGAAGAAAATCGTGCATGGAATTATTTGCTTGTTGCCAGGCAGGATTTAGAACAATCGGGTTTGCCCCAGCCCAATCCAAAGTCTCCGGAACCGGAAGTGGGATCGCGGAAGTACTCGGCATACAAAGCATGGGAGGAAATGTATGCTGCAGAAGGCTCCGACTGGTTCTGGTGGTATGGCACTGACCAAACGGCTCCTGCCGGAGACAAACCGTTTGATATCGCGTACGTCACACACTTAAGAAACATTTACACATTTGCGCACGAAGCAGGGGGCACGATGCCTCTAAGAGAATTTAAAGAAATTATTCTTGATGAGGAAACGACAACTCGTCCTCCTCAGGGCACAATGGCGCAGAGCAATAGAACCGATTCCGTTTCCGTGGTGTTTCAGTGCGATGCCCGGAACATGTACGTGCGCAAAGGAATTTATATAGTTGGAAATCAAGAGCGGCTGGGAAACTGGAAACCCAACACCGTAAGAATGTACGACGATGGAACGCATGGAGACCAGCAGCAGAACGACAGTGTGTGGACGATCGAGCTGAAGTTTCCGGTAGGGACGGAAATTCAGTACAAATTTACGAACAGCGGACCGAGCGGCGAATGGAATCCGGGTGAAGAATTCCCAAGCGGTAATCGGAGAGTATTCCTCGATGGGTCGCTGGATCGAGTCGTGCTTACCGACAAGTTCGGCAAAATGTGATATGCGTGCTGGGATGATATTTTCGTCCACATGCTCATAACTTGAGGCTTCTAAATAATCAGGAAAGCTTGCCTCGCGCAAAGTCGCTAAGGCGCAAAGTATATTAAAAATGAAGCTTATGCGTCTTTGCGTCTTCGCGTGATAATAATTTTCAGATGTCTCAACTTATTACTTTCGGACGCGATAATTGCGATCATGCTACAAATTCAAAAAAAACTATCCCGATCGTTCTACGCAATCATCAGCTTGCCGTCGACTGCAATGGGGTTCGCTCTCTCCATTCAGATCTCGGCGCTCAGCTGGATTCTGACGACAAAATACAATCTTGACATCCATGAAGTCGGAATCGTGTGGGCGGCGGGCCCTCTTGCTGGTATTTTTGGACAGGTCATCATTGGCCTCATCAGCGACAAGGTTTGGTTTTGGGGAGGGAGGAGACGCCCGTTTATTTTGATCGGCGGTGTTTTAGCCGCCTCAATGCTGCTCGCGTTGCCAAATATCGATACCATACGATCGTTCTTCGGCATTGAGAGTCTGCTTGGAGTTGCGGTATTTGTAGCGCTCACGCTCGATCTCGCGATCAACATAAGCTTCAACCCCACCCGTTCTGTCATCGCCGACGTAACCCCTGAAGGGAATCCACGCACAAAAGGATATACATGGATGCAAACGATTTCAGGATTCTTCGGCGTTTTCGCCTACGTTGTCGGGGCGGTGTTCGGGAACTATGTCCTTATTTATCTCGGAGTATTTATTGTCTTGCTCTTTTCCATCGTACCGGTGTTGTTCATCTCCGAAAAGCGCGAACTGGTGGAGAAAGAATCATCTGATATTGTTAGCAGGAAGGAGAAGGTCGAATCCGCGACCAATTGGGGACAGCTCATTCGTCTTTATGTCGCACATGCGTTTTCCTGGATCGGCGTCCAAACAATGTTTGTGTATATCATCGCTTACATCCAGCAAAAATTGATTTCAGATTCTCAAGGCTCTGCTCTTCTCTCCGGGCAAGTCATCTCGATTTCCTTTGCAGTGTTGAACACCATAGGCTTTATTCTGCCGGGCTTTGTTCTCGAACCGATTGCTGAGAAAATCGGCCGCGTACTGACACATCTGAGCTGTGTTGCAATAATGGCAATCGGGTATTTTCTTATCGCTTTTTGGGGAAAGACGCCATTCGCAGTATATGCGTTTATGGCTATCGTCGGCGTCGGATGGGGTGCGATTGTCAGCCTTCCCTTTGCCATCATGTCCGAGAAGGTTCAGAAAAGCCGTATGGGATTTTTTATGGGCATTTTTAATTTGTCAGTGGTGCTGCCTCAACTTTTTGTAAGCCTGGCCCTTGGTATTGTCATTCAGCATGCTGCAGATAAGAATGTCATTTTCATCATCAGTGGAGTTAGCGTTGCTCTTTCGGCGTTCTTCTGGACATTTGTGAAAGAGGAAAAACAAGGGAAGGCTTCCTCAATTGCAGTTGAAGGTGCACGTTGATTAAGCCGAAGATTCTAATATTCCGGGGAATCAATAGAAGCACTTTTCTTGTCTTTCTTTCTTCTCTTTTTGTCGCCTTTGCAATGATCGCCTCTCTTTCCGGATGCGGAGCGAAAAAAGAAGAGAAGATTCGAATCACGATCTGGCATCAGGATAGGATCGATATCCGCGTCGTGCTAGAGGCGCAGCTTCGGAAATTCATGAAACTTCATCCCGAAGTGGAGGTCGAGCAGCTTTTTAAGGAGACCGAAGAGCTTCGTTCCGGCTTCATTATTGCCGCGATCGCAGGGCAAGGGCCGGAGATTGTTTACGGTCCGGCGGATCAGGTCGGTCCGTTTCAGGTGATGGATATTATTCTGCCACTGGAAAATCTTTTTGATAAGTCCTACCTGGACCAGTTCGATCCCAAAGGATTGACGTATTATAAAGGTCATCTCTATCAGATTGCCGACAAACTCGGCAATCATTTGACGCTTGTATACAACAAGAAGCTTGTTCCGAAACCGCCGACCACAGACAAAGAGCTCGTCGAGATTGGGAAGAATCTTACGCGCGACCTTGACGGCGACGGCAGGCCTGATCAGTACGGTTTGGCATGGAATTACACTGAGCCCTTCTTCTTTATTCCGTTTATGACTGGATTTGGCGGATGGATAATGGACGACAGCAGCCGGCCGGCGTTGAATAACCAGGGAACAATCGACGGGCTGAAGTTCATCAAAGACCTCCGGGATAAATACAAGATCATTCCGAACGAGGCGGATTACGAAATCGCCGATGTTCTTTTCAAGGACGGCAAGGTCGGCATGATCATTAATGGCGATTGGTCTTGGTCAGGCTACGAAAAAGCAGGCATAGATTTTGGCGTCGCACCTCTTCCAAAAATTACTAAAACCGGACTCTGGTGCGGAACGATGGTTTCTCCAAAAGGGTTTTCGATCAATGCGAATATCTCTGAAGAGAAAAAGAAATGGTCCGTTGAACTCATAAAATTTCTTACGTCCGACGAAAACGAACTTGAATCTGCGAAGATCCTTCACACGATGCCGACGAAAAAATCTGTTCTGGCGAGCGATTTTGTGAAGACGAATGACATCATGAGGAATTCTCAGATTGCTATTGAGCATGGGCGCGCGATGCCCGTTGTTCCGGAGTTGAGGGCTATTTGGGATGCGATGCGGCCGAGCTATCAGGCGGTGTTGGGAGGCTACAAGTCGGCAGAACAATCGGCAATCGACATGCAGAATGATGCATTGAGGAAAATCAAAGAGATGAACGAATGACAAACCAGAGACTGAAAACCAAGGCATTCGTCTTCTTCTTTGTTGCACCGGCCTTCCTGGTGCTCATCGGGGTCGTCTTCTATCCCTTCATTTTCAACATTATCATTTCACTCTCGAACATGAGCCTTTCTCATATCCGGGATTGGCATTTTGTCGGCTTCAGACAATATGTGAAGGTCTTCACCGAGGAGTCGAAGCCAAATTTCTACGACGTGTTTCTCAAAACAATTATTTGGACAGTGGTCAATCTTATTTTCCACGTGGTGATTGGAGTATTTCTTGCGCTTCTTCTGAACCAAAAGGAAATTCGGGGGAAAGCAATTTTCCGAACTATTTTAGTTCTGCCTTGGGCTGTTCCTCAGCTTATTGTTGCACTCACCTGGCGCGGCATGTTTAATTATGAGTATGGTTCAATCAATCTCATGCTTACGCAGTGGTTCGGGCTCCCGGCAGTCCAGTGGCTGAAAAGCCCGGTTGAAACATTCATCGCCGTTATCATTACAAATGTGTGGCTCGGATTTCCATTTATGATGATCATCGCGCTTGGTGCGTTGCAGAGCATTCCGCATGAACTGTATGAGGCGGCCGACATGGATGGGGCATCGTGGTTCCATAAGCTGAAGAACATTACTATTCCGCTCATCCGTCCCGTCATGGTGCCTGCTATTACACTCGGGACGATCTGGACGTTCAACAATTTGAATATTGTTTGGCTCGTGAGTAATGCTGGAGAGCCGTCGGATCAAACGCATCTCCTCGTCTCGTTCGTGTACAAGGCGGCTTTCAATTTCTACAGGTACGGATATGGCGCAGCGTTGTCGATGGTGATTTTTTTCATCCTCCTGGTCTTCAGCCTGACATTCATGCGAAGAACAAAAGCAACTGAAGGAGCCTACTAAATTCTAGCCGATAACTTATGACGGATGCGAAAAAGAAGACATACATCAGGGTCACAGCAACGTACCTCGTCTTGGTGCTTTTCTGTTTGATTGCACTATATCCGGTTTCACAAATCCTCACCGTCTCGCTTCGTCCGGCCGACAGGCTTATGTCTACGTCGCTGGAAATCATCCCGAAAGATGCAACGTTGCGCAACTACACAGCTCTCTTTACGGAACGCCCGTTCGGCCTTTGGCTTATGAACAGCACGTTTGTCGCATTTGTTGTAACCCTCACCGGCGTGGCACTTGCTTCGACCGCGGGGTATGCGTTTTCAAGGTTCAGCTTCGTCGGAAAAAAACTTGGCCTCCTGAGTCTTCTCGTGACACAGATGTTTCCGGCCACGATGCTTTTACTCCCCATGTACATTATGCTCGTGAAACTCCATCTCATTAATTCCTATTTGGGCATCATGATCATGTACTCCGCCACTGCACTTCCGTTCTGCGTTTGGCAGATGAAGGGGTATTACGATACTATACCGACAAGCCTTGAAGAAGCCGGACGAATCGACGGATGCAATCGCTTTCAAACTTTCTATAAGATTATTTTACCGCTGGCCTCTCCGGCGCTGGTGATAACGGCCCTCTTCTCATTCATGTCCGCGTGGACCGAGTATGTTGTCGCAGCACAGATCCTTCAAGACACGAGGATGTGGACGCTCCCGATAGGATTGAAGTCATTTGAATCAAACATGGGGTCCGAGTGGGGCCTTTACGGTGCGGCCTCAATGATCGTTACGATACCCGTCGTGGTACTCTTCCTTTCATTGAGCAAATGGCTTGTTTCAGGATTGACGCTCGGGAGCGTCAAAGGATGATGCTTCTGTAATGGCTGTCAAACACTGTAGAGGTGTCCGAGAGCGAGCCCAACTATAGCACTACCGCATTGCGGTGAGATCTTCGCACCGGAGACATTCATCAAAAACCGATAGAGTAAAATGGAAAAGCCCAGGCTGAATTTTTGGAAAATCTGGAACATGAGTTTCGGATTTCTCGGCATTCAATTCGGGTTTGCGCTGCAGAATGCAAACGTCAGCAGGATTTTTGAGACGTTGGGCGCTAACGTCGCAGACATACCGATACTCTGGATCGCCGCGCCGACGACCGGTCTTCTTGTTCAGCCCATCATAGGTTACTTTAGCGACCGCACGTGGAACCGTCTCGGCAGGAGGAGACCATATTTCCTCACGGGGGCGATACTGGCGACTGCAGCGCTCATGGTCATGCCGAATTCACCTGCCCTATGGGTTGCCGCAGGGATGTTGTGGATTCTCGATGCGTCGATAAATATTTCGATGGAGCCTTTTCGTGCGCTTGTCGCCGATCTGCTTCCTTCTGAACAACGGACCACGGGGTTCGCAGTTCAGAGTTTTTTTATCGGGACAGGAGCCGTGATAGCGTCGGCTCTTCCATACATTTTTACCAATTGGGTAGGCGTGAGCAATGTCGCACCAAAGGGAGAAATCCCAAGTTCAGTCCTCTATTCATTTTATGCAGGAGCATTTGCGCTCATCGCTGCAGTCAGCTGGACTGTCTTTCGTACAAAAGAGTATCCGCCGGAGCATATGGAAGAGTTCATCCGTCAGAAGACGGAACAACGCGGACCGCTCGAATTGGTGAAAAGCATTTTCTTAAGTTTGAAGGAAATGCCGCGTACAATGCTTCAGCTTGCCGTTGTGCAATTCTTTTCATGGTTTGCCCTTTTCGCTATGTGGATCTATACGACATCGGCCGTTACAAGCCACATCTATGGCGCCACAGATCCGACAACACCTCTCTTTAACAAAGGCGCGGATTGGGTCGGGGTTCTTTTTGCCGCATACAACGGCTTTGCGGCGCTCGCGGCATTTTTGCTTCCGGTGATTGCAAAAAAGACAAGCAGAAAAACTGTCCACATGCTCAGCCTCTTCTGCGGCGGATTGGGCCTCATCTCATTTTTGGTCGTTCACAATCCGGTAATTCTTTTGCTTTCCATGGTAGGAATAGGTTTAGCATGGGCGAGCATCCTTTCGATGCCGTATGCAATTCTTGCCGGATCCCTTCCGCCGGCGAGAATGGGAGTCTACATGGGAATATTTAATTTCTTCATCGTAATCCCGCAGATCATGGCTGCGGGAATTCTGGGGTTCGTCATGCGGACATTGCTGGGCAACGAGGCGATCTATGCGCTTGTTTTGGGGGGAGTGTCAATGATCATCGGCGGATTTCTGGTTCTGTTGGTGAAAGACGTTGACGCATGATCTGCGCGAAGAAATTGCGATTTCAGGAAAAAGCTCACTTCAACAAGAAAACGAACAAATGATTGCACGTGAAATATCGTGGCTGTTCGTTCTTCAAAGAAAATCCAGCCGTGGATTGAAAGAGAACCGATTTTCCTTTATATTGCCCTCAGCACACAGAAAGGTCAACAATGAAATTTGTTATTCTCTTTGCTTTGTTTTTCGTCGTCGAGTCATTCATGCCGCTGTCTATATCTACCGCTGACGCCGAATCGCGTTTCCGAGTCGGAATAGACGTTGCACGGTTTCGCGGCGATTCAACGAAGGTCTACGTTGAAGTGTATTATTCATTCGATGTTTCGAAATTAAAATTCATTAAATCGGATACTTTGTTCCAAACTGAAGCTGTGATAAATGTCTATTTTAAACGTTCGTCGAATGATTCCGTCGTTGCCCGCCAGATGTGGAAAATTCCTTTTTCCGCCGGCGACACGTTGGTGCTGAATACTCCGCGCTCCTACGTTGATGTGCTCGGTTTCTTCCTGCAGCCAGATATTTATCGGATGTATGTTGTCGGGGGCGGGAGCAACGATTGGTCGAAGCGGGACAGTTTTTCTGTCCCAATCGACCTTCAGCCGATTGTAAACAAACAGATATCGCTCAGCGATGTCGAACTATGTACGTCAATAATTTCGGTTGGGCAGGATTCGACCGGCCGATTTATCAAGAATACATACGAAGTCAAACCGAACCCTTCAAGGATATACGGGGCGGAGCAGCCGGTGGTTTTTTATTACCTTGAGGAATACAATCTACTAAAGAATAGATCGCCGAACTATTACACGAAGCTCACCGTTGCAAATTCTTTTGGCAAAGAAGTCATAACTCGTGAACGAACCAAAAATCGGGCGAATGAATCGAATGTTGAAGTGGGGACGGTGCAAATTAACACTTTAAGAACGGGCGCTTATACTTTTAATTTTAAGATTACAGACTCGGTTGACAACTCGAGCTCCCTGGCGTCGAAGAAGTTTTTTGTATATAACCCCCAGCTTCCGATGGATTCACTGACATCCGGAACTGAGGGTTCGGTGCTTGCAAGCGAATACTCTGCCATGAATGAGGCGGAGCTCGACCTCCAATTTGCACAGGTGCGATATATCGCTACACGCGCAGAGATCGCACAATACAATAACGTAAAAGGCATCGATGCAAAACGCAAAGTGCTGTACGATTTTTGGAACAGGCGGGAAAACGATGCAATGGATCCCAGCAAAATTCAGAAGTCGGAATATTTCAAACGCGTGGACTATGCCAATGATCATTTTAGAAACGGCTTCAAAGACGGGTGGAAAACCGACAGGGGACGTGTCTTCATCATGTACGGCCCGCCCGACGAGGTCGAGCGGCATGCGAGCGAAGTTGACACGAAGCCGTACGAAATCTGGACTTACAATTCCATACAAGGAGGAGTGGAATTTGTATTCGGCGACCGAACAGGACTTTCGGACTACTTATTGCTTCATTCAACCCACCGGGACGAGATGCACGATGAAAATTGGATGAACCAGTTGAAGATTCAATAGGAATGTGATTCCTGCGGCAGCAATAAGAAACTCCGGAATGCTTGACCGGAGTTTTTTGTTTTAGTTCACCGTTCGAATCGTGTTGGATATTCGATGATACACTTTGCGTCTCAGTGAACCTCTGTATAACTCTGTCAATCATACTGGAAGCCATCACAAAAATGGTTTTCATGCAGAAAGCAGCCGTAAATGTCATGCTGAGCGTAGCGAAGCATCCATGACATCGAAGCTTTGCAGATTCAAAGTGTGTCATTGTCATGGATTCTTCTCCCGCCACAAAGCGGCGGGATCAGAATGACAATGATTTGGCCGTGTTCTTTCAGAAGGATACAATCCAGAGTTTTTGAGATGACTTCTAATTACTTCAAATGAGATCTGAGGATAATAGTTATCCTATAATTATCGTTGGAGCTATTGATTTATGAGGGAAAAAAAGGTATACTCAATATAGTCAACGCGTCCTTTAATTCTATCCGGTGAGGTAGGAAAGGAAATGAAAAATGAATGTGACGATTTATTCTGTAATAGAAGCAACCTCCGTTCAGTCATGAATGGAGGTTTTTTATTGTACCATTTTTGCCGACCGGTGTGCCTATGAATGAACGAACCATAATTCTTGACGCTCAGAATTTTATCCGGACTGTCAACCGTCTTTCCCATGAAATCGTCGAACGAAATCACGGCGCAGATTCTCTCGGAATCGTCGGGATCCGCACGAGGGGAGAATATCTTGCCCGCCGCATTGACCGGGCTGTTCTCGAAATGGAGAAAGTCACAGTCCCTATCGGAACGCTCGACATTACTCTTTACAGGGACGATCTTCGAGGAAGATTGTCGCAGCCTCGATTGAATACGACTGACATTCTCTATGACATCGCCGGCAAAAACATTATTCTCGTTGACGATGTGTTGTTCACAGGCCGGACAGTCCGAGCCGCGCTCAACGCATTAATGGATATCGGCAGACCTGCATCCATCCAACTGGCCGTTCTCGTGGACAGAGGCCATCGCGAGCTTCCAATCAAGGCAGATTTTGTCGGCAAAAACGTTCCGACATCGGCGGACGAGGAAATTCAGGTTCGAATGATGGAAACGGACGGAGAAGATGCCGTTATTTTACTTCCGGCAAAAACACAACCCGAGGAAGGATAACCCATGGGACTCTCATCGCGTCACTTGCTTGGTCTCGACGGAGCGCCGAAAGCCGACATCGCGCTGATTCTTGACACGGCTGTTTCGTTCAAAGAAATCTTGAACCGGCCGATTAAAAAAGTTCCGACGCTTCAGGGCAAAACAATCGTCAATCTCTTTTTTGAAAACTCCACTCGAACACGAATTTCCTTCGAGCTGGCAGAGCGCAGGCTTTCTGCCGACGTTGTGAATTTTTCAGCATCGGGGTCGAGCGTGAGTAAAGGAGAAACGTTGAAAGATACGGCCCGCAATATTGAAGCGATGAAGATAGATATGGTCGTCATACGGCATAACGCAGCCGGCACGCCGCATTTTCTAACTCGTGTTGTGCGAGCTGCCGTGCTTAATGCCGGTGATGGCTGCCATGAGCACCCGACTCAAGCGCTGTTGGATATGTATACCCTGAAGGAAAAATTCGGCTCACTCGATGGCCTGCGTGTCTGCATTGTCGGCGATATATCCCACAGCAGAGTCGCCCGTTCTAACATCTATGGCCTGCGAACAATGGGAGCGAAAGTCTCGGTTTGCGGTCCCGCGACTCTCATCCCCAAGGAAATAGAAAAGCTCGGCGTTGAAGTATACCACCGCATCGATGACGTGCTTCCGAAAGTTGATGCCTTGAATGTTCTTCGAGTACAGATGGAACGGCAGTCCGGAGGTCTTTTCCCTTCGCTTAGAGAATATCACCGATTCTTCGGAGTGACGAAGGAGCGGCTTGACAGGGTCGACCATCCAATTACCATCATGCACCCTGGACCGATTAATCGGGACGTGGAACTCTCGGCCGACGTGGCAGATGGTCCTCATTCTGTTATTCTGGAGCAGGTGTTGAATGGCGTTGCCGTCAGGATGTCGGTGCTGTATCTTCTGGGTACGGTAAATTAGCAATCGTTCATTCCATCATAGAATTTGGACCCTTCATGACAAAAAAATATCTTTTGAAAGGCGGACGGTATATCAACCCGTCAACACAAACAGACACGGTCATGGACATTGTCATCGTCGACGGAATTATTGAAGCGATGAAACCGTCAATCTCACCGCCGGCTGATTGTGAAGTCGTTAATCTTCAAGGAAAAATTACGGCGCCCGGCTTCGTCGACATGCATGTCCATTTGAGGGAGCCCGGTTTTGAGCACAAAGAAACAATTGAGACAGGGACACTCTCTGCGGCGCATGGCGGCTTCACGGCCGTTTGCTGTATGCCGAATACAAATCCGGCCATCGATGACGAATCGATCGTCCGCTTTGTTCACTCGCAGGGAAAGCTTGTCAATAATGGAATCGTTGACGTATACCCGGTCGGCGCAGTCACGAAAGGAAGAGCGGGAAAGGAGCTGTCATCGATTGCAGAACTTGTTCAAGCCGGAGCCGTTGGTTTGAGCGACGATGGCGCTCCGGTGTACGACGCAGAAATTATGCGCCGCGCGCTGGAATATGCCGGTATGTTCGATGTTCCGGTCATTCAGCATTGCGAAGAACCTTCGCTGGCCCGGGGCGGTGTGATGAACGAGGGTTTTGTCGCTACCGAGTTAGGCCTTCCCGGAATTCCGCCGGTTGCTGAAGAGATCATGATTGCTCGCGACATCCTCTTAACGGAATACACTCGCTCTCGGTATCACGTGGCACACATGAGTACTGCCGGTTCGGTGAAACTTGTTCGTGAAGCAAAATTGAAAGGCATAGCGATTACGTGTGAAGTAACGCCACATCATTTTACCTTGACCGACGACGTTGTCCGGACGTTTGATACGAATACGAAAATGAACCCGCCGTTGAGAACAAAAGAAGATGTCGCAGCGATTAAACAAGGGCTTTTGGAAGGAACTATTGATGTTATTGCTACCGACCATGCTCCTCATTCGCTGGATGAGAAAGAAGTTGATTATTTGCAGGCGCCATTCGGCATCGTGGGATTGGAAACGGCCATCGGCCTTGCGATTACAGAGCTGGTTGCAGCGAATATCATTACACTCTACCAGCTCGTAGAAAAGTTCTCGACGAATCCTCGCAGAATCATCAAAAGGACGATTGAACTGAGTGAAGGGAATCCCGCCAACTTTACTTTCATCGACCCGGATATTCAGTGGAAAGCAGATGTCAGCCGTTTTAAATCCAAGTCGAAAAACTCGCCTTTTGACGGCAAGGTGCTGAAAGGGAGCGCGGTCGGCATATTCAACCACGGCCGGTTGCTACTGATGTGATGAAGGGATTTTCAACGCTCCTGGAATCGTTCCGGGTTAGACCTGTTTCCCAATAATCTATTGTCATATCGCACATTCAACTATGTGCGGCATATTTGATTTTCACTTCAATTTTGACGATACTGTCTGACACATGGAGATTATTCGCTCCGAAACACTTTCCCGATACCGACAAATAGTTTTTGGGATGAGCACTCGCGCCGGAGGGCGCAGTCCAAGAGGGTTAGGAATGAATTTAAGTTTCAACGTCGGAGACGACAAAGTCAACGTCGTTGAAAATCGAAGGCTTTTTTTTGGCGCTCTGCATATCGGCTTAGACGAACTTGCCTTTCCCATGCAGTGCCATTCGAATACTGTTCGTGCCGTACAAACGTGGGGAGGATACGAGGATTGTGACGGGTTGGTCACCAACGAACTTGGTGTTTTTGTCGTCATCAGTGTTGCCGATTGTGTCCCGATCTTTCTCTTCGACCCCGTCACCAAAACGATTGCTGGAATCCATGCCGGTTGGCGGGGCACAAGTTCCGGCATCGTAAAGAATACTATTCTTCTTATGGTTTCTCAGTTTGGAAGCAAACCGCAAAACCTTGTCGCCTTTATCGGTCCAGCGGCAGGAAAATGTTGCTACGAGGTCGGTGAAGAAGTGGCAGGGAAGTTTGAGGCTGAGTTTTTGTTGAAGGGCCAGCCCGGAAAATGGAATGTCGATTTAAAAGGGGCAAACCGGCATCAACTTATTGCGGAAGGCATTTCTTCCGTCAACATTGAAATGCATGAAGGCTGTACAATCCATGAATCGGAAAAGTACCATTCGTTTCGGCGGGATGGTGAATCGTCGGGCCGGATGTTGAGCGTGATGGGAATTGTTCGTTAACTTCGAGGAAAACATATGTGTGGAATAATTGGTTACGTGGGCGATGCAAATCCGGTTCCAATTATGTTGGACGGATTGAAGCGTCTTGAATACCGCGGTTATGATTCCGCGGGGATTGCTTTGCTGGCCGATCATTCTCTCTTTGTATTTAAAAAAGCTGGAAAGGTCGCTGATTTAGAAAAGACGATTCCGCCGCTACATTTGAAGACCACTGCCGGGATCGGGCATACTCGTTGGGCGACGCACGGTGTTCCGAGCGACGTCAATGCTCATCCTCACACCGATTGCAAGAATGAAATCGCATTGATTCACAACGGTATTATTGAGAACTACCTTTCGATCCGAAAAAAACTTGAGAGTACGGGGCACAAGTTTGTGTCAGCGACAGACACCGAGGTTTTGGTTCACCTCATTGAGGAAATGAAGAACTTCAGCGGCGATCTGCCGACCGCAGTCCGGCTTGCTCTGCGGCAGGTGGAAGGGACGTACGGTATTGCGGTAGTCTCAGCGTTGGAACCGGGAAGAATTGTTGTCGCGCGAAAAGGGAGTCCACTCTTGCTCGGCATCGGCACGAACGAGCATTTTGTGGCGTCCGATGCTGCTGCGATTGTTCAGTATACCCGCAACGTGGTGTATCTCGAGGATGGGGAGATCGCAGTGCTTACTAAAAGTTCATTTGAAACAAGGACTATCGACAACGTTGATATCGAAAAAGAGGTTCATCAGGTTACGATCGATATTGAAGAAATTGAAAAAGGCGGCTTTGAGCACTTCATGCTCAAGGAAATTATGGAACAGCCTGAAACTCTCCGGAACTCAATGCGCGGGAGAGTGCTGCTTGATGAGGGAAATTCGAAACTCAGCGGACTTGCCGATGTGATGCCTATTCTGGAAAACGCTCAGCGAATTATTATCACCGCTTGCGGAACGTCGTGGCATGCAGGACTGGTCGGCGAGTATATGCTCGAACAGTACGGAAAAATCCCGGTTGAGGTGGAATATGCTTCAGAGTTCCGGTATCGCAATCCGATTATCAAAAAAGGGGACGTTGTCTTTTTGATCAGCCAGAGCGGCGAAACAGCGGATACGCTTGCGGCTCTACGCGAGGCAAAGCACAAAGGTGCAGCGGTGATCGGGATATGCAACGTTGTTGGAAGCACTATCGCGCGCGAAAGCCAGGGGGGTGTGTATATTCACGCGGGACCCGAAATCGGTGTTGCATCGACAAAAGCGTTTACATCCCAGCTCGTTGTCCTCTCGCTCATCACGCTTATGGTTGCCCGGCAGCGCGGGCTTTCCGAAGCCGACGGGAAGAAAATTGGACAAGCGCTCCTCGATCTTCCCGGCAAAGTCGAAGCGATTCTCAAGGATACCAGCAAAATTGAAATGATTGCGGACGAGCTGAAAGACAACGTCAATGTTCTTTACCTTGGAAGAGGGTATAACTTTCCGGCAGCATTGGAAGGCGCGTTAAAACTCAAGGAGATATCGTACATTCATGCTGAAGGATATCCGGCCGCGGAAATGAAGCATGGGCCTATAGCCTTGATTGACGAAAACATGCCGGTCATCGTGATTGCATCGAAAGACAGCACTTACGAAAAAATCATTTCGAACATTCAGGAAGTGAAGGCGAGACGTGGAAGAATAATCGCTGTCGTGAACGAGGATGACACGGCGATTGAATCGCTTGCCGAGCATGTGATTCGTGTTCCTCATACCGTAGACCTTCTTTCGCCGATACTGAATGTTATTCCGCTGCAATTATTGGCGTATTACATCGCCGTCAAACGGGGCTGTAATATCGACCAGCCGCGGAACTTAGCAAAGAGCGTCACGGTTGAATAGCCGGGCATGATGATGTTATCGTGACGCGCTTCGATTGACTTTGCGTTTTCAGCGTCTTTGGCGGTTAAAGGAATAACCGCAAAGGACACGAGGGATGTTTTGCCGACGCAACTTTTTTTTGGAAGGATGGAGATTTACATTTCTCCGGACTGCTGCCGGGATACACGGGTATATTTTATTAACCATCAGTGAGGGCGTAAACGTGGCAAGTGACCATAGATTCAAGAAAACCGATTGGGCTCTTATTCTTGGAGCTTCGAGCGGATTTGGGGGAGCAACTGCTGTTGAGCTTGCGCGGCATGGGATGAACATCTGCGGCGTGCATTTCGACCGCGCGGTTACTCTGCCGAACGCCGAGAAAGTGCAAAAAGAAGTTGATGCTCAAGGAGTACAATCGTTGTTCTTCAATGTCAATGCTTCCGACCCGGAAAAAAGAAAAGAAGTGGTTGAGGGCTTGAAGAAGGAGTCTCATAGTAACCCTGAATTCAATCTCAAGGTTCTCATGCATAGTCTTGCATTCGGGACGTTGCGCCCTTTGGTTTCGAAAGATATAAAAGAACAGATGACCCAAGCCCAGGTCGAGATGACCATGGATGTGATGGCCAATTCCCTGGTGTATTGGACGCAAGCGGCATTCAACGCTGGCTTGATGAAAAAAGGGGGGCGGGTCTATGCGATGACAAGTTCCGGCGGGCACTCTCAATTGCCAAACTACGGCGCAGTCTCGGCAGCGAAAGCGGCCCTGGAATCATACATTCGTCAATTGACTCTCGACCTCGGACCGCACGGAATTACCTGCAATGCGATTATGGCAGGCGTTACCGACACTGCAGCCCTTAGAAAAATACCCGGCGCCTTGATGATGTTGAAGGTCGCAGCGGCAAAAAGCCCTGCAATGAGGAATACAACTCCTGAAGACGTGGCAAAGGCCATAGCACTCTTAAGTCACGACGACGCCTATTTCATTTCCGGAAACGTGATCGGAGTCGATGGCGGCGAAGATGTTGTCAGCTACATCGGACAGAAAGATGCACTGAGGCTGGAATAATTACCGACAATCTTCCCAATGGCCTCTTGAGTTTGGTGTGTACTCGCATGGACGTCCGTATGGAAAAGACGTTCTAATCTCCGCTGGACATAGATTGCTGTCAGCGGAATTTTTATTTGTGTTGACGAATGAATATCATTCCTATTAATGACAGGATGCGGATTCCATACTCGGATCTTCGGTTTCGCTACTCGCGAAGCGGCGGGCCAGGCGGTCAGAATGTTAATAAGCTTTCCACCCGTGTTGAATTGTTTTTTGATGTGAATCTCTCCTCGCTGGACGATGAAACAAAGGCGAATCTAAAGTCGTTGCTCGGGTCCAAATTAGATTCTTCCGGGACACTTCACATCGTTTCCCAGGAATCCCGCAGTCAATGGAAAAATAAACAGGATGTCGTCGAGAAGTTCATTTCCCTCCTTCAGAAAATTACGCGGCCGGTGAAACAACGGAGGCCTACGACGGCGACAAGAAGTTCAACAACCGCGAGACTCGCACGGAAAAAAGGGAGGGGTGAACTGAAGAAAATGCGCAAAATCAACATAGAAAGGGAGCTTCATTAAAAAAGTTGTTCATTCCTCTTGACAACTTTCAGAATTTTCGTATATTAATTATAGATTTTTCTTTGACAAAGCCGTTTTCATCGAGAGTGGTGGAGGGACAGACCCTGCGAAACCACAGCAACCGGATGCGCCAAACGCGTGTCGTCAGGTGCTAATTTCTGTCCGCCTTCGGCGGAGAAAGATGAACTTAAGAGTAATCGACGTTAGCAGCCTCTTTTGATCATCTTCAAAGAGGTTTTTTCTTTTTACTCAGTCCATGAATATTTTCAGCTTACATCTCTTCTACGCGTGCAGACCCGTGCTCGAGCATTTGTCTGCCTACTTCGTCGGTAACTTCCTCTGTTGTCGCCCATCCGTTGTATAAATCTGTTCACGTTTACATCGCATTGAAATTTAACTAGCCTGGAGAGCCTTCCGCTCTTTGGGGCTCTTAATTTTTTCATTTATTACACGGAGATTCGTATGGCTACCAACGGAAAAGCACGACATTACCGCTTCGAAACGCTGCAACTGCACGCAGGTCAAAAAGTCGACCCGACAACAAACTCACGGGCTGTGCCAATCTATCAAACAACATCCTACAACTTCAACGATGCAGGACATGCGGCCGCATTGTTCGGTTTGCAAGAGTTCGGCAACATCTATACCCGCATCATGAACCCGACAACGGCGGTGTTTGAAGAACGAATTGCTGCGCTTGAAGGAGGCGTTGCCGCTGTCGCGACGTCATCGGGACAGGCTGCACAATTCCTCGCAATTGCCACTATCGCACAGGCCGGCGAGAATATTATTTCGACGAGCAATCTTTATGGCGGAACATATAATCAGTTCAAGGTAACTTTCCCGCGGCTCGGCATCAATGTGAAATTTGTCGAAGGGGACAAACCGGAAGATTTTCGGAAATTGATCGACAATAAGACAAAAGCGCTCTATATCGAAACGATCGGCAATCCGCGTCTGAACGTTCCTGATTTCGAAGCAATCGCAAAAGTCGCTCACGAAAACAATATTCCGCTCATTGTCGACAATACGTTCGGCGCCGGAGGATATTTAGTCCAGCCGTTTAAGTATGGTGCCGATGTCATTGTGCACTCTGCAACGAAGTGGATCGGCGGGCACGGCACATCGATCGGCGGAGTAATCGTCGACTCGGGAAAATTTAACTGGGGCAACGGAAAGTTTCCTATCTTTACCGAGCCGAGCCCGGGATACCACGGTTTGAAATTTTGGGACGTCTTCGGTTCTGCGGGCCCGTTTGGCAACATCGCATTCGCAATACGTGCAAGGGTTGAAGGGCTTCGTGATATCGGTCCCTCACTCAGTCCGTTCAATTCGTTTTTATTCCTTCAGGGATTGGAAACCCTCTCCCTTCGTGTGGACCGTCACAATGAAAATGCGTTGAAAGTTGCGCAGTGGCTTGAAAGGCATCCGCAGGTCGAATGGGTTTCATATCCGGGGCTTCCAAATCATCCCTCCCATGCAAGCGCAAAAAAATACTTGCGTGCAGGGTTGTTCGGATCGATCGTCGTATTCGGGATCAAAGGAGGCATCGATGCGGGCAAAGCCTTTATCAATAATGTTAAACTTTCCAGCTTGCTCGCAAACGTCGGAGATGCAAAGACGCTCGTCATCCATCCTGCATCAACGACACATCAGCAGCTCTCTGAAAAAGAGCAGCGCGATTCCGGTGTTACGCCGGAGTTAATCCGTATCTCGGTGGGCATCGAACACATCGATGATATTCTCGAAGATTTCGATGAAGCGCTTCGTTCTGTGAAGACCGCTGTTCTTGCATAAATTGACCGCCCGCGACGCTTCGCGTCTCCCCTCCTCTCTGAGGAGGGGAGAAGGGGTGGTGAGGAACACATGCCGACAGTAACTGAAAATATAGTGGAAACAAG
>Ga0265323_10000396_pt1 | contig 25100 bp, 21 predicted proteins | sample 41225metaG_FD_193580 | JGI IMG/M metagenome (GOLD analysis project Ga0265323, IMG submission 193580) | Rhizosphere microbial communities from Carex aquatilis grown in University of Washington, Seatle, WA, United States - 4-12-25 metaG | ecosystem: Host-associated > Plants > Roots > Rhizosphere...
TATTTTAAGTTCAATATTATTTGGGAGTTCATTTATGGTTGATTATTTTTGCATCAAATTATCCAATTAATCAATCGGGGCGTGGCGCAGTTGGCTAGCGTACTTGCATGGGGTGCAAGTGGTCGTGTGTTCGAGTCACATCGCCCCGACAAGAAAAGGCTTTCTGGTTCGAAAGTCTTTTCTGTTTAAATAAAAATTAGAAGTAAAATGTTTGGATTATAATTTTATAGTATAGATTTTTAATATATGTATGAATTAGAAATAACACCAAGATTTAACGATATCGATGGATTAAGGCATGTAAATAATACGGTTATTCCAGGATGGTTTGAACAGGCCCGGAATCCAATATATCGAATTTTTAACCCCGAATTAGAGTTTGATAACTGGAACTTAATTTTAGCCCGATTAGAAGTTGATTTTATCCAACAAATTTATTATAGTCAGAATGTCCAAATTAAAACCTGGATATCACGAATAGGTCGTTCTTCCTTTGAAGTATATCAGGAGGCTGTCCAGGATGAACATCTCAGTACCAAAGGAAAAGTAATACTTGTATATTATAACTTTAAGCAGAAAAAATCATTGGAAATTCCAAAAGATATCCGTGCCATATTATTATCTCATAAACCCGAATAAATATTATTTAACCATTTCAGCCTAAAATTATTATTTTCCATAATCCGGGTAATGAAAAATATGCATTAGTATATTTATGAATCCTGGACCTTATAAACTAATTTAAAAATTTTTCAATTCACCAGCAGTAAAAATATTTTCCAAAGCATCCTCCTCTAAACAGGTGGGTATTTTCTATGTAGAACCCGATTTAACTTCTCAACCAAAAGGTATTTATTTCATAAAATCAACAATGAGAAGTTTAAAAACAGTATTATTATTCAATAAAATAAATCAAACATTAAAATTTAATATTGCTTTTCTAATTTTAGTTTTGCCAATGCAGTCAAGGCGTCATTAAATTTTTCTTTTTCGGTAAGTTTAATAATTTCCGAAATATTTTTTTTTAATTTCTCTACCGTTACAACGGTATTTATTTTTTTTAATGCTTTAACTGCAGCCTTTTTGTCCAGCCTGATTAATGATAGTTTTGCCAATTCATTCCAGGCCTGCACATATCTTTTATTGTTATTTAATATTTCGTTAATTTCTGAAATCGCTTTTAGCGTATCCCCTTCCCTGGCAGTTTGCATGGCTTTATAAAGAAGCAATCCGAAATCATTTTCTGAAACTTCCAACAAAGGCATTTTCTCTGATTCATTGGCTTGTTTTTTAGTAAATTGATTTGCTTCTGAGGAATCATTTTTACTCCGATATTTTTTGATTAGCCTTACTAATTTTTCCGGTTCATTTACTTCCATATTTTTGCTTTCGTACCCCGGATAATTATATGTGAGGACCTTCACAGATGTGTCGACGTTAATGGAATAAAAGCCATTGATATCTGTTAATATTCCTTTTGGAGTTCCATCGATACCAACACTTACACCTGCGATTGGCTCATCTGTTCCTCCTTTTACAACATTTCCTGAAAGAGTTTTAAAACTTGAAACCGGATTTTGTTCTTTTTTTAACGGGATATTAATTTCTTTTACAGGTTTTTCAGAGAATTTAGTCTTTTTATCTACATATTTAATATAATACTTCTCCTTAGATTCCTTAATATCTGAAATAATTACTTCATGTTCTTTGTTTTCAGATATTTTCTCATTTGAGGATATTTCAATTTTTTCTTCAGAATAAGATTTAAGCGCATCCTGAAACTTAGATTTATTGATTATAACTGAAAGAGAATTGTCATTACTTTTTGGACGGGCAGGTGTTTCATGATGTTCAACTTTTAATGAAGTTACAAACAGTTTTTTATGTTTATTTTCCTGCTTATTATGAATATTGAAAATATATCCTCCAATAAATATTATAAGTATCAAAAAAATAATGATTATGATTTTTTTTTTGCGTGACCAATTAATATGAATTTTTCTATCCTGAAACATTCTCTTTTCTTATCAGATTAAAGTAAAAGTAAAAATGAACTAAATTTCTGCTAATTCAATTTTACCCGATAAATATTTTTAAGTAAATATAAATCAATGTCGTTTATTTAAGTAAAAAAACTAAAATGATGTTGTCATTGAGAGGGACGAAGCAATCTTTTTATCAACAGATTACTTCGCTACGCTCGTAATGACGACCTTAATTAAACGACATTGAAATATAAATAGCAAGTTAATTTCGAGGGTAATTCTCAAAATATTTTTCTGCAAAATTGAATATTGCAGTAATGGAATATGGATATAAAATATTGGTTATTTTTTCATTTTTACAGGTTGGCTTCAACTATCCGAATTGTCCAAAAATCGTCTGCGAGATTCTCGTGAAGCAAATATTCAAATGGCATGGTGAAATATCCCTGCATACCCCAATCTTTACCCCAGCTGTTTCGTATGATGAACCGGTTGGTAGAATCATTATAACCCACTGTAAGAACTGCATGACCACCAAGAAATTTTTCCTTTTTGGCAGGCATATTCAATGTCCCTGTTTTTGCCACCTGAGGGCTTTCAAAACTCTCATAAACCGAGAATCCAAAAACAAAGGGGTAACCATCGGCCAAACAACCTTTCATCTGGTCTAATATTCTTGTTACGCGATGATAGGAAAGTACCTGATGATCTAAAGCAACCTTATAACAACTGGCAGGTGGTTTATTTGTAAATACACTAATTTTATATGGCCACAAATTTTCGGGACAAACTCCCTGTTTATGAACCGATTTTATCCCGTCTCTTATTTGCGCCCCATTATCATATTTTATAGTATTTTCTATGAACCTTTCATTGTAATAAATAAAAAGTCTCGAAGGTATAAATGACGGGACATTTTGTTTGATCAATTCATATTGAAAAGCACCACCAACTGCATTTGCACTACAACTGCCCAAATTTCCCTGGTTATAAACAGGTGGACAATTTTTTCGAAGATCAATTTTATCGGGTAATTTTTTCAGAACAGCACCTGGTGCTGAATAGCTGAGATCACGATGATCCGGTAAATCAGGATTCCAGCCATATTGTTTCTTTTTTGCACTCATAATTGATAATTTTAATTAAGTATTTAATATTATGTATTAATAACTTAATCATTAAAAAAGTAACCCTCAACCTATCAAATAAAATTAATATTAAATTATTTTAATTTATAATTTCATTAAAAAATTTATAACAACATGCATTATTTATTATAAATTATCTATACCAAAGCTTGATTTATCTTGAAAGAATTTTCAATTGCCTCTTTTAGAATCCGCTAAATTACCTTACAAGATAAAAGAGCCCCGGGAAATTGAACTTTTTAAAATTGCCAAAATATTTGGCTGCATTTTTGTTCGATTGCACTGCCAACACGCGTGCCAATGAGCTTGCGAAACTTCTGAAACCCTCATCACATAAGAGCAGCTGTTGTTGGCGGTTCGTTGTTTTTTCTATCCTTACATCCTATCATAAACTGGTCTCGGTATTCGTTTTAATATTTTTGCAATTAGTCCCCAACGCTTTGTAACGTATGCTATTTTTCGTTTCTTTTTTATTGCTGCAAAAATCTGTCGGACAGTTTTCTCTACAGGCATTACCCAAAACAAGCCTTCTCCTTTTGCCATTTCAGTATCAACAAGTCCAGGACGAATGTCTGTAATAAAAATTTGTTCTTTAAGTTTAGTTGCTTTTTGTCTTAATCCTTCCAAGTAATTTATTTGATATGCTTTTGTCGCATTGTATGAAGGTGCCTGTCTACTTCCACGAAGTCCGCCAATTGAACTTATTGCGACAAAATGTCCAAATTTTTGTTTTTCAAAGTATTTAAATGTCCAGTCAGCAATACAAGTAAACCCAACTACATTTGTGTCAATTGTGCGTTTTTCAATTTCAAAGTCCAATTTGTTGTTTATGTCTCCTGTCCCAGAACTTAAAATAAGTAAGTCAAGTCCACCAAGTTCAGACGTCAATTCTTCCAATTTCTCTACCGCTACTTTTGTGTCTTTTACGTCAAAAGTCTTAATTAAATAGGAATCAGGATTTTCTAATCTTAGATTTTCAAGCAATTCAGTTCGTCTGCCTGTTATGCCAACTTTAAATCCATTGTTAACAAGCAATTTCGTAAGTCCTTTTCCTATTCCGGAAGTCGCGCCAATTATTATTGCTTTTTTCATTTTGTTTATCCTTTCAGATGTCTGCCTTGTTGTGGTTTTTTGATGTTCGTTCGTTTGAGTGCATGAGCCGTAAGGGTTTCGGGGTGCTTCACTATCAAAAAACACCGAAACTTGATGCGAGATTAAAAGCTAAATAACCGTATAAACCCCGCCATTGCTTATGAGCGCGTGTTGAGCACAGGTATTTTATTTTTTTGTCTTTAACTTTATCCAATAATTATAACCTTAGTCGCCTTTGGGAATATATCGTTCCATATAACTTTTAACAACCGCATTCCAATTATTCAATGTAGCTGTTCGAGACTGGTTTAATCCAGGATTAGTTGTATTAAAACTCTTTGTTAATAAATCGAGCTCCTTTTTTACTTTATTGAATTGAGTCCTCTCCTCTTGGGTAATTAGCATCGGATCTTTCGAACCCACTGTTCTTTGCAATTTATCGCCCTCTTCTGCTTTTATAAAATAATCAATTACTATTCCAATTTTGTCTTTTGCTTCAGATTTATAAAATTCTAATGACTTACGGCACGCTGTAATTAATGATTTATCATTCAAGTAAGCTTTTAATGTATCCAATTTGCTTATCCCATCAAGTGAAATTGATAACAATGCATCCTTATTTTGGCCAGCTGCACTATAATCTCTTCTGTTAATTGCATCCATCAAATATGCTTCTTGTTTATATGCTTTGAAGAAAATAAGATATACTTTACTATAATGTTTGTTAACTGCGCTAACCCTTTCAATTTTTTTTGTCATTTCATCTTTTTTGTCTGAAAGGGGAACATTATGCTTTTTAGCAAACTCCTTGAATACCTTATCTACATTTTTTCCTGCAATTTCTACTTTATCATTTGCCAATTCTTGAGCATTCATAAATAATTCCATTTTATCGTATGATTGCTCTGCAACATCCTCCATATTTACAATTTTTGCAAAATCATAATTCAAAACATAAAATTGCATGGTTAAAAAAGATACTGAAGAATCCCGTAACGTACAATCGTTTTCAAAACAAGGCATTATTGCAATTGTATTCTTTGAATTATTAACAGTCTGAATTAAAGCAACACGTTTATTTTCAACTTTTCTTGCACTTTTACCATGGGCGATAGCTCCATTGTATTTTAAATATTTCTCATTGATTTCAAGTTCTGTATTTACAATTTTAACCAAATAATTCAGTGCATCGCTATTTTGAGCTAGAATGGCCATAAATGAACTAAAAGTTAATAACGCAATTGCAATTAGATTCTTCATTTCCTTAATTTTATTGTTTTTTATAGTTACACCAATCGTTTAAAACATTGTACGTTTCTTGAACGTCAATATCCTTTAATATATAGTCAAAAGATGAATCAGAAGTCGAAGTCAATCCAAAATCATTTGATTTAACTAAATACCCACTCTTTATATTCACATGTGCCTGCTTCAGATTACTCATAATTTTCTTTTGTCTTTGATCTATTGTTGAGAACGATTGAATATCTGGTGACAAATTAAAAAAATCGTAATAATATAAACGATGTATTGAATCGGATAAATTTTTAATGGTTGTAAATGAATTGTTATCGTTAACTCTAAAGCTGCTTTGTTCTTTTAAAAATGAAATAGGTAATTCTTTAAGTGGTGTGTATAGTATTTTTTTTTCAATTGAACCAAACTTCAAAGATGACAATTCATTTTTCTCGCCAATAGGTAAAGAATCCAATAAATCGGGCAATTGAATATCGGGCGTTAATCCCATATTTTGATTATTTTTATTTGTTATCCTGTATATTTTTTGAACGGTCAGTTTTAGATAATCAGTTACTTTACCTTTGCTCATGGCAATTGAATCAAAAGGTATAATAACTTGCGATGTAGCCTTACCATAAGTTGGTGAACCAACTATTATGGCTCGATTATAATCTTGCAAGGCTGAAGCAAATAATTCAGATGCTGAAGCGCTTTGCTTATTTACCATAATCATTAGAGGGTCAGAATATATTACACCACGATTGAAATCTTTATATGTAAATGCTTTCCCATCGTTATTAACAACTATACAGATTGGCCCATAATCAATGAAAATACCTGATAAATCAACTGCTTCTCTTACTGAACCTCCTCCATTGTCTCTTAAATCTATAATTAGCCCCTGAATATTTTCCTTTTTTAGTTTAATAATAGCTTTCGCAACATCATTGGAACAACCATATTCATAATTGTTTTCAAATTCTGTATAAAAATCGGGTAAGATTATATACCCAACCTTTATTTTCCCATCTAAAATATAAGACCTAACATTTGATTCATCCTGCTTGATTTTGGTTTTAGTTAGATTAATGGTTTCAATTTGTCCGTCTTTTCTACGAATAACAAACCCTAATGATGAATTTTCTTGAGAATGAATAATTTCATTGACTTCTTCAATATCAACATCTGCAATATTCTTAATACTTTTATCCGGTAGGACTATACTTGTTATTACTTCACCTTTATGCAGTTTATTACTTTTCCATGCTGAACTTCCCGGAATAATTCCAACAATTAGCAATTCACCTGCATCATTTAATGATGTTTGAAATCCAAATGAAAGTTGACTTGAACTTAAAGTAGCTTCAAAGTTATTTTTCTCATTTGTCGAAAAATATTCACTGTGAGGATCAAGAGAATTCATTATAGCTCTTTTAAAAGATAGCGATAAGAAAATGTCCAAATCTTTATCACTTTTTAAAATGGTGTTTATATTTTTTTGTTCTTGTTTTAATAATTTTTTACGTGCAACTTCATCATATTTAAAAGCATTTTGAGCAGACAGACCTATAGAATCATGAATATCGGCTATAAACTCCATTTGTTGAAGAACTTTAAATTTTAGCCAATTATTTATATATGTAGAATGATTACTGCCATATCCGTTAATTGACCAGTTATAAGTATTATAAATTTTAAAATATTGTCTTTTTTGTAAATCAAGTTTACTCATTAACATTAAATCGCAAATACTGTCAAATTGATGAACACCGTTTTGGTAAATTATTTTTAAGGCTTTAATGAAAGTTTTAGGATTATCAGGAGTTTCAAATAGATTGAACTTGGAAACATTAAATTTAATAATATCAATCGAATCAAAATAAAGCTGATTGGGATCTAACTTTTCTATAAAATTATTAAATACTTTCTCAGAGAAATCACGATTAAATTTTGGCGGCAATAAATGATATTTCTGAATTAGAGAAAGAATTTTGCTGTAATCATTGCTGCTATCGTCAATGCACTGAGCAATTGAAGAGCACGCTATACAAAAAAAGAAAATGAGTTTAAATCGAATCATAATTAATTTATGAAAAAGCAAATTTAAAATTATCCTTGTAAACGTTTTTATGAATTGTAAAAATCTCGATGATCTTGCGGTATACTTGTGCCCACAACATATAAATAACATCAATTAATTTTATCACAATTTATTAAATGACTAATGTTGTGATTCATAGAATAAATATAATTCTATTTTTCAAGAATTCAAAATATTTAATTTCAATGTTTTAGGTGGAGTATATTGTCACGGGGTTTAATTATTTGAATTTGGGTAATGCAGGTTTTTATAATTATCGATCTCCCTACGCTCCCGATAAACCGGAACAAGTTCTTTTCCAATAGGGATTATTACCACACCAGTTATCTTCGGTGATCCAAAAGTGAATTCTATAAGGAGAATGCAACAGCTTTTAAAAAGGAATTTTGAAAATCGCAAATAAATTAATATGATTATTTACCTTCATTCCCAACTAAAATTCCATTTGCAAAATAATTATTGTTTTTCTTTAACAGGGTAAGGTTATAGGTTTGAAATTCTCCTTTAATTTCGATGATAGATTTTAATTGGACTTCCCTCAATTTGGAATTTAAGAATTTGAGGCACATATCACCTTCTTCAAGTTGCTTTGTGTTCAGCTTATATTTTTGCAGGGTTTCTTTAGGTTTGAAGGAGCACCATCCTTTTCCCTTTACAAAATAAGGATGGTCTGAAGTATTGAAAATTGTTGTCGAATCGCTGAAAATAAGTTTAATCAAATTATTATGTTTCGGAGAATTTATTTGCTGCACAATATCTTCTTCAACTATCATCGATTTCATATTTACTGAAAGAATTGTATCTCCTTCTCTTAATTTTTCTATGGGTTTTACCAAATTATTTTTCATTGTAATTTGGGTCCCTGAGGAAAAACAAAAATAGATGATGCAAGGATATTGAATTGTTTCGACATCGCCTGTTACCAAATCCATTTCGCTGCTAAGGCATTTATTAGAACCAATATCTATTTCATTATAAGCTTTCAAATAAGGGTGCCCATTCGAAGTCATAACCATATTTGTATACTTATATTCTACTTCAAAATTGCATAAAGTATCAACATTCGATGCCTTAATCATCGTTGCAATTGCTGCTTTTTTTGAAGTAAATTTTAAATTATCGGTTAAAGAAATTTTATTCATCGATGAGCCAAAAGCCATATCTCCAATTGCCGAGTTTATTTGGTCCTCAGATAATAAAACATTTCTTGGAAGATTTAATGATGGAAAAGTATTATTAGTTGGTGAAATCCAAATTATAAAATTATCATATAACCGAGTCTCAGCCCATTTGATTGTTATCTTATAGTATACTTCAAATGACATTCCATCCTGCCATTTAGAAAGTTGTGTTCCGCAGGGAATAACGTGTTCGTCAAAATATTGTTGCGTTAATTGATTTCTTGAAATAAATAAATCTTTCCAGATTGCAAGGTAAGTTTTACATGTATCGCTTTTACATAAATTTCCTTCGCAAATTACTGAATCGGAACTATTATAACTATTACAGCATTTACAGGTTTTTATTGGTGTTATTCCGTGTTTTCCGGCATTGTCATTTTTTTTACACGATAAAAAGAATAAAATAATTGAAACAAGAAAATAAATTAACTTTTTCATAAAGGATAAACTTTAATAAATATAAATATTCTGATCCTAATTGAGAAGATGAAAATATTCAATGAAAAGTTGCGTGGCAGGCCGGAATAATTTAATAAAGGAATCCTGAATTCATCAACATACCGTGTTCCTTATTAAGTTTGGCTTATTGAATTTTCAGTTTGAACTCTGATAAACATCATATCATAAATTATTTTTATCCAGACAAGAATACAGGGCACTACTTTAATAAGATAAGGCAGGAAAAACCTATCCTTAACTATTCTCGGGAAAATATCTGTTGGTGAAAGTGAGGTAAATATTAAAGCAATTAAAAGTAAAATCAAATTTTCTGTTTTCATTTTATTCGAGAAAAACCAGATTGCCACTCCGCATATCGCAATGATAAATGTTGGAGATTCCGCTTTATAATTGAATATTATGACCCAAATTAAAATTGAAGAAAGAGTTAAAATTCTGAAATAATAATTGCTGTATTGTTTTATCCTTATTAAGGGCAGGCAAAATAAGATAACCCCAATTATAATTATTATGTTATTTGAAATACCAATATTAAACCAAGTCCTTAGCAAACCCATTACAGAATAACCGATTGACCTTGATTGGTCTTCAGAAAGTAAGGTCAGCCAGCTCGAATATAATTCTTTAAGATGGCTGAAATTCACTGCCAGTAAAGGAAGAAAGAATATTACGAAAAAACATAACAGTGTATATAAAAACAATTTCCATTTTTTAGGATAAAAAAGAAACAAAGCAAAAGCCACCAAACCAAATATCTTAATAAACATTCCTAACACAAGGCATAATGAAGCCTGGAAGAGTTTGTTCCTCTCGGAAAAACCAAAAGCAAATATTATTAATCCTGCCATTAAACCATTGCTTTGCGAGCTTTGCATTGAGGTCATCAGTTCAACAAGGACAAAATATAAAATGAAACATTTATTTTTATTTTCAAGCTTTGGAATATAAAGAATTGCGAGGAATAAAATAATTGCATTAAGTATATTCCATAAACAAAGTCCGATTATATCCGGGAAATAGGCAAAGAAACCCATGAATAATGCAAAAGACGGAGTATATTTAAATAAATCGGCATGTTCTTGGAGATAATATTTATATAAATCTTTCCCTTCTTTTAAATGGAAAAACGATTGTTTAAAAATGACATAATCGTTATAATGCGTATAATCCCTGATATTTTTCTGGAATCCAATAGTGCAACTTTCGAATTTCTTGCTTCCTAATAAATATTGCTGTGTGCCGGCGAATATTGCCAATGTAAAATATATCCCAAATATTAGTTTATGATTAAAAAATATTTTTTGAAAATTTATTTTCACTACAACAGAGATTATTAAAAATTCTTATTATAGGGCATCTCTAAAAACTCGTTTCGTCATTGTATGCGAAGCGCGGCGATCTGCAAGGTAATTCATTTTACTGAGATTGCTTCACTCCTTTCGCAATGACAGCTTAGATAATTTGAGTTTTTAAAGATGCCATATATATCAAATGTAAAAATATTTTTGATTCAATTGAATTTAACGGGTATCGTAAAACCTTTGAATAACCTCTTTCCAGAATTCATTAAAACTTCTTCCCGGGGAACGGCATAGATAAACTTTAGTACCAAACTCCCTGGCATCTTTGTTTTCAATTCCTCCAATTTCCCTGATATCAGCAAACAAAGTTTTTATGTCGTCGCTTGGTCTTTCCCTTACATAAATCAGTTCCATTATTTCTTTATCAAATTTTTTGGGTGCCCAGTAATAATAGGCATCATGAAAACTTACAGGTTCAGGCAAACCATATTTTTTTCCAATTATTGAAATTGCACCGGCCTGACCATAATTTGAAGCATAAATAATACAATGTTCCTTATCGGAAATTTCCCAGGCCTTATGAACATTCTTTGCAATTTCATCCCAACCCAGCATATCGGCATAATCCTGTGGAAGAGAATGAATAGTACCATCTTCGAAATTGCGCCCAAACTTAAGCCCGTATTTTCTTTCCAAATTTTCAAAATAAGTTACCATTCCTTTTGCCCTGTAGATGGGGATACCAAACGGCAACATTGGAATTAAAAGAATTAGCATTAAACCGGCCAGGCTGTATAAGATAAACATACTTTTTATTTTTCTTTCCCAGTATATAGCTCCTGCAGCAATAAAAACCGGAAAAATTCCGGCAGTATAATAGCTCTTTCCACGTAAAACAAATAATATTATTACCGTCATAACTATTGAATAACCTAAAAGACGATAATTGATCATTTCTTTTGATAGCAATAGGTATAGGAGCCCTGGAATAACAATTATTATTGCGGGAAAGGGAATTAAAAACTGATCGATGATAAATTGAATTCTGTTTACATGCACCAGTTGAGTTTCGATTAATTTAGACATATGGTCCAAAACAGGAAGCCTGTTTGAAATCTGCCAGATTAAGTTGGGTAGAAAAATTAAAAGACTTATTATTAAAGAAAAGTAAAATGCCCTTTTTCGAAATAAGTCCCGATAACCAGTGAAGGGTAAAATCAGTAACAAACAGATAAGCAAAAGAAAAATTAAATATTTATTAAGCATAGCCAAACCAAAGACTATTCCTATCAAAATTAATAATCGATCTGTTGGTTTATTTATATACCTGAGGAATAAAAGGAACATTATAGTCCAGAAAAAAATATCAAAACACACAGGTTGAAACAAATAAAAAGCTCTTAGAAAAACCATAGCGGAAGTAAATCCAATAGCAGCTATAACTTGTGCCCCGCTCCTTCCGCCCATTTCTTTTACAATGGCTGCAATAATAAACACCATTACCGCACTTAATAAAGATGGGAGCAATTTGGCTGCAAAAATTGAATATCCCAATGTATGTTGAATCATCCAGGCCAGTATTCCAATTAGCGGCGGCGTTGTTGCATATCCGGCAGCAGGATGGTTTCCCAGAGAGAAATAAAGCAATTCATCACGGTGGTAACCCAGAGTATTGCTAAATGTCAATCGGAAAGTCATATTTAAAATGGCAATTCCTATGAGAATCCAATGCTTTGCCATTAATTTATTGAGCATATAGCCTTGTTTGAAAATTTAGATGAAAATTAATTTGTTTTTTGCAAACCTACTTTTTGGAATTTTTTTTTGAATTTTATAAGTAACTATTACAATAAAATATTGAGCTTACTTTTTATACTCACGAATTTGATCACAATTATTTCAAAAATAATCTGAACTTAAAAATTAATTAAATCATTCAATTTAAAATTACTACCAAATTATTGCCCGTTTATTTTCCGGCAGATACATACTATCGCCAGGTTGAACATTAAATGCCGAATAAAATTCAGGTATGTTGCGTAATGGTCCATTTACCCTGGATCTGCCTATCGAATGGACATCCTCTTTAGTTTTCTTAATTATTGTTTTATCGCGAAGATTTTCTGCCCAAATGCGGGCATAAGAAATAAAAAATCTCTGTGCAGAAGAAAGTCCGCCAATTTTGGTTGTATCAAATTTTTCTTTCATTGCATTTTTTAGCGCCTGGAAAGATATATTTAGTCCGCCTAAATCTGCAATATTTTCTCCTAAAGTCAGTTTGCCATTAGCTTTTAAACTATCCCGAACCGTAATATTATTATATTGGTCAACCAGGACCTGAACCCTTTTATTAAAATTTGCAGCATCGGATTTTGTCCACCACTCGTTCAGATTTCCTACTTTATCATAAAACCTTCCTTCATCATCGAAACCATGCGTCAATTCATGGCCAATGACAACGCCGATAGCCCCATAGTTTATAGCATCGTCTGCATCATCATAAAAGAAAGGGGGCTGAAGAATGGCTGCGGGAAAACAAATATCGTTTAAAGTAGGATTATAAAAAGCATTTATAGTTTGGGGCGGAATTGACCATTCCTGGGGATCGACAGGTTTATTAATTTTTCTAATAATAAATCTCATTTTAAAACTGTCGCAATTTAATACATTGCCTGCGAATGATGAACGATTTATCTGAAGGCCTTCATAATCACGCCATGTATCGGGATAACCAATTTTAACTTTTATGGCAAGCAGCTTTTCAATAGCTTTATTTTTAGTACTGTCGCTCATCCATTTCAAGTTTTTTATTCTTGTTTCAAAACTTGATTTTATAAAATCGACCAATTGAAGCATTCTTTCTTTATCTTTCGATGAAAAATATTTTTCAACATAAATTTTCCCCAAAGCCATATCCAAGGCATCGTTAGTATACCAAAGGATTCTTTTCCACCTGGGCGGCATCTTCTGGGTACCATTCATTACTTTATCGTAAAAATTAAAATTTTCATTCGCAATATCCCTGTTCAGATATTTGGCCATAGAATTCATGAAACACCAGCGTAAATAAGTTTTACAATTATCTAAAGAAAATTCATACATAACATCTACCATTTTATTGAAAAACCCTGGTTGCATAACATTTATTATACCCGGATTATCGATCCCAAGTTTATTAAAATAATAAGTCCAGTCAAATCCGTTCGATAATCTCTGCAACTGGCCAATATCCATTTTATTGCATATCTTAAATGGGTCACGCAAATCAACTCTCGACATGGAACTTCCGGCAAGTTTTGTTTCTATTAATAAAATATTTTCGGCATTATCGGTTGCCTCTTTAGGCGAATCACCAAATAGCTTAAACATATTTGAAGTATAATTTCTGTATTCTTTTCGTAATTGTTCCGACCGTACCCCCTTATCGAGGTAATAATCGCGATCAGTCATACCTAATCCGGCCTGTGAAAGAAAGATAATTTCCCTTATGCTGTTTTTAGGGTCCTGATCGGCATATATTTTAAAAAAAGGAAAAATCAAATGAGAATGTAACCTGGCTAATTCTTCAATAAATTCCTGTGAATTTTTAATTAAATCAATTCTTTTAAATTCATCCTGAAGTGGTTTTATGCCAAGAATTTCAATTGTATTTGAATCCATTCCTGAAGTGTAAAAATCGCTGATCATTTGTGAAATAGTTCCTTTTTCCTGAGGTTTGACAATCAATTCATCCACCAGTTGCTTAACTTTTAAATTATTTTTTTCAAACAATTCTTCAAATTGATCTCTATTTGGTTTATCCTCCGGAACAGGATTATTTTTTATCCATAAATTATTTATATAGGAATAAAAATCATTTCCGGGTTTAAAACTTCTATCAAAACTACTTTTATTTATTGGGTCAATAATTTTGTTATTTTGCTTACAGGTGCAAAATAGCAAAACACAAATTACAACCAGGACGGGTACTCTAATTGTTTTCATCGAAAATCTTTATTAATAAAGATATGTTAGAACAAAAGGAAGAAGAACAAGTTTAAACTTTTCCAATAATTTTTCATAATAAATAAAAAGTCCTGCAATATTTAAATTACAAGACTTCATATTTAAATTCCTCACTCGGCAATTTTAACAATTTTATCGATCGGCAAAGAATTTGCAAGAGCGATTACATCGTTTTCGGCAGGAATTCCGGTTACATGAAAAGTAAGGAGTGTTTGATTTAAAGGAATTTGTATGGTATAGGTTATTACCTGTATCTTTTTTGTTTCACTTGTATCGCTTGGATCACTTCTTTCACTCGTTTCCTTCTTAAGTAAAGCTTTGTAACCGCTAATTTTAATTCGCTTATTGTTCGGGTCTGAGGAACCAAAAATAGTAGGCATTGAAAGCATTGTATTAATAGTTGTAAGTAAAGGTGAATCGCCCATAATCTCAATTTTTGCATTCTTACTATCCGAAGTACCGTACGACCTGTTAACAAACAAACCTGCAAAACCAGCAGCGCCATTAACGTTATCGTCTTTTTGGTTACAGGTTATATCGCTTAATTTTGTAGGTAATATATCAAGAATATCCTTGCCAATTGCTTTATTAATTTCGTTCAATGCTTCCTGGAGGGCATACCTGGCATTATCTAAATCCTTTGAAGAATAAGACTTCTCGGCTTCATCCAATTTTGCAGCAGCATCCTGTGCTTTTACACAAGTTAATAAACTTTGTACTGCAATAATGATAATTATGTATATTAAATTTTTCATTTTTCTCCTAATTCGTTTTTAATTTTATCTATTTCAAACTGATTTGCAGCTGTCAAAAATACATTTTCATTGGCATAATTGACACCCTGAATAATAATGACAGATGACTGGCCAATTGGAACACTCAGGGTATAACCCGTATTTTGATCGAACTGCAATAATGCACGATTTCCTTTAAATTTAACCTCCCTGGAATTCTGGTTGGCATTATTGGATGCAGAATAAGAACTGTTATTCAAATACATATTCACAGATGATGCCTGGGCTGAACTATTTTCAATTAAAATTTTTAACTGCTTATCGTTAGCCTGGTAAATTCTTTGAATCATCAATCCGGCAAAACCAATACCGCTGCTGTTCACTTTATCTTCTTCAGGCAGGTTTGGCATTCCATCTGCTTTGTCGGGTAAAGATTTCAGGATATTTTGTCCAATTTCCATTTCTACTCCAAGCATAGCCTGTCGGGCTGAACGTCGTGCTTCAGCATAATTCTTTGCCTGAAATGCAGTTTTGGCCGATTTAATATTCTCTTTTACATCGGGTGGCGCGCTCGTCAAACCACTTCCTTGTGTATTCTGGATTGTTTTTGAATTGCTGCCAGAATTAGAGTTGTTTGAATTGTTCGATGAAGATGAATTATTGCTTTTATCATCTCCTTTTATCACACTGCCAACAGCCTTATCAGCTGCTTTATCTTTTATTTTTTGTAAAAACCCCTGGGAAAATATATTCTGATTCCCAAGAGTAAATACAAAACACAAAAGAATAAGAATAAGTCTTTGTTTATTCATAATTTAGTTCTTAAGTTAAAGTATACAATTAAAGATATAAAGCGAAAAGAATTTAAATTATCCCAAATGTTAAAGAAAGTAAAAATAAAATTAAAATATGAAATTTGGAAATAGAATTGCATGATTCTTTTAGTTTATAATTTATTTGAAAAATTTTATACAAAATGCTAATTTGAATAACCTGAAATATCTTTTGTGAATAAAAATTAATAATATCTTTACTCAATAGAAAATTAAAGGATAATAGCTTTATTGGTCACTTTTAAAAAGCGGAAATAAACAATTTAAAATGTTCATAAAATGAAATCCAACATACTCAAAAAATTAACTGCATTAATTATAACAATAAGCTTTTTAACTGAAATAGCAATTAAAGCGCAGGCTTTCGCTCAAATACCTCATATCAATTCCACCATTGTTGTTGACGGAATTGCAGATAATGTCTGGACTAATTTACAGGAACATCCCATAACTTTTTTAATTGATGGAAAGAGTTATCCTACAACTTCTGATTGCAGCGGATATTTCAAGGCATTCTGGAACCTCGATACTTTGTTTGTTTTAATTTTTGCATATGATAATATTTTGTATACAAAAGATACAACCGTTTTTTACAATGACGGATATGAAATTTATTTGGATGTGAATAATACAAAAGGAACCATATATACCGATGATTGTTACCAGTTCAGGTTTATTCCCGGAAGTAAAGATATTACGGGAAGATGGGGACTAAATGTATGGACTCCACCCACTGTAAATTTTGGTATAAGTGTAAATGAAGGTATAAGCAGAACTCTTGAAGCAGTTTTTCCATTAATTGCCTTAGGCAAGAAATCGCAAATTAGTGTTGGAGATTCTATGGGTTTTGAAATTGAAATACTGGATAATGACGGACAAGGCAGAAATCATGTATTATCATGGAATAATAACCTGCACATGGCATGGTATGACCCGGGTAAAATGGGAACCGTCGAATTTGTTGATGTGGTTTCGGAGGTAAATAATTTTCAATCCACAACTCTTTCTGTGTTTCCAAATCCAGCTTCAAGGTATTTGACAATTAATTCCTCAAACAGTATAAATGAAATATTTGTTTATACCATGCAAGGACAAATGATTTGCAGGAAAGTGCAAATAAACTCCTCTGAAACTTCTTTAAATTTAGCTTTTTGTCCATCGGGTTTCTATATTATGAAATTAAAATTAAATAATGGCGAACTAATAGATTACAAAATGATAAAACAATAATGGTGTTATAAATAATACAGGTTAAAATAGATTTATATTTCCACATTATTTGATAGAATGCAAAGTTTAAAATGAATATAAGGCAATTTAAAATTCAATCAGAATATATTCCTTCATTACTTAATAAAATTATTTTCAACTTCAATGTTTAGTCTGTTATTAATTTTATTTAGAAAAACATTTACCCAAATTCCTTTTACAATTATTTTTCCTTTAATAATTATACCTTCCGGATTAAATGCACAAATTGAAAGCGATTCACTAATAACCGAAAGCTGGAATTTTCATTTTCAAAATACCGTAATTACCCAGTTCCATCCATCCTTTCATGCCAGGTACTCAGGAAAGAATAGTTTGAACGATACTTCTGAAAAAACTACATCCATTACAGGAACAATTTTTTTGGGATTAAAACTTTGGAAAGGGGCTGAATGTTATTTTAATCCGGAATTATCGGGCGGGGAAGGGTTTTCTTTAACCCGCGGTATAGCAGGATTCCCAAACGGCGAAGTATACAGGGTCGATAATCCGCGACCTAAAATATATGTTGCCCGATTAATTTTTAAACAATATTTTTCATTGTCCGATTCTTACCATTTTACAAATGATGATTTTAACCAGTTAAGAAATAAAATTCCCGATTCGTACATTGGTGTTTACTTTGGCAAATTCAGTCTCATGGATTATTTTGACAATAACCATTACAGTCACGATCCGCGAACACAGTTTTATAACTGGGCATTGATGGGTAACGGAGCCTGGGATTATGCTGCCAATACCCGCGGTTATACAAACGGAATTGTTATCGAGTGGGCAAAACCGTCATTGGCTATTCGTTTTGCATCTGTTATGATGCCTTTAAAAGCCAATGGTCCTGAAATGGATAAAGATATCATTCACTCACGATCTGATGTTTTAGAATTCGAAAAAAAATATAGTTTAGGAAATCAGAAAGGTACATTCAGGTTTGTATCCTATTTAAATGAAGCCAGGATGGGAAATTATAACCAGGCAATAATTTGGGGCAAAGCTCGCAATACAACACCAAATGCAGATAGTGTTCCTGTTTTGGGAAATAGAAAATTCGGTTTGGGAATTAATATTGAACATGCAATAAATAAGTATACCGGATTGTTTTTTCGTGCTAGTTGGAACGACGGTAGAAATGAAACCTGGGCTTTTACTGAAATTGACAAGGCTGTAAGTACCGGAGTTGCTTTAAATGGCGACTTATGGAAACGCGAGGACGATTATTTTGGATTTGCAGTACTTGCAAATGGATTGTCCGGCGATCACAAAAAATACCTCGAAGCCGGAGGATATGGTTTTATAATAGGTGACGGAAAACTAAATTATAGTCCTGAATGTATTACCGAAATGTATTATTCCTATAAAATTAAAAACTGCGCTTTCTGGATTTCCCCTGATTATCAATTCATCGTAAACCCCGGATACAACAAGGAGAGAGGACCTGTTCATGCATTTGGAATTAGAATACATGCGGAAATCTGAGAATCTTTTATAATATTTAAAGTGGGTTTGACAATGCCGGAATAAAAAATGTCAAATTTTTTCAGCAAATTATTTATAATATTTATTAAGCTTGCCCAATAATTTTGTTGCACAAACAATTTGCGATTTATGAATAAGAGTATCTGTTTTTTCTAACCAGGCTATTTTCTTTGCGATTATAAACTTCAATCAGTTCTTCATCCGATAGCTCTTGTATCTTCTTCTGTTCAAACAAACCTGAATTTTTTTCTTTAATCCAGATTGAAACTTCTAAAAAAAAGCGAATTTAATAAAATGAGATTTTATTGGATGCAAATATTAAATAAATCGACAACAGCAGAAAACTCATAATTTAGAAGTATAAATGTTTTTTTAACTTTACAATTTAAAATAAATCTAAATTATTGAACATTGGGCAGGATTTTGGCGTTAGATTATGGAAGTAAAAGGGTTGGTGTGGCAGTTACCGATCCCTTGCAAATCATCGCTAACGGACTTGCAACTGTTGCTGAAAAAGAAATTTTGAATTTTTTAACAAATTATTTCACAAAAGAAAAAATTGATTGTTTAGTAGTTGGTTATCCAATTCAGAATAGCGGAATGGGTTCGGAATCATTAAGGGTCATTAACCCATTTATTAAAAAATTCCAAAAGCAATTTCCGGAGATTCCGGTGGAACTGGCAGATGAAAGATATACTTCAAAAATGGCTAAACAGTCTATGATTGATGGAGGAATGAAAAAAAAAGACCGGCAGAACAAAGCAACGGTAGATACAATAAGTGCAACAATTATTTTGCAGGGTTATTTGGAAACAAGGAAATTATTGAAAAAATGAATTGAATAATTTTTAATTAATTGATATTTTTTTTAAGTGTATTTATTTTAAATCTCAGTTGAACAAATAATTTATTAAATATTTTATGGTTTATCCGATTTTTGTTTATGGACACCCTTTATTGAGAAAAGTGGCAAGGGAAATTGATAAGGATTATCCCGGATTACAGGAATTTATTTTTAACATGTTTGAAACCATGGAAAAATCTGACGGCCTCGGATTGGCAGCTCCCCAGGTCGGGGAATCGATCAGGCTTTTTGTAATCAATGGCGCTCCATTGGAAAAAGAAGATGAAACAATGAAGGGGTTTAAAAAAGTTTTTATTAATGCAAAAATTCTCGAAAGGACTGGGGAAGAAAAAGTTTATAATGAAGGTTGTCTGAGTTTGCCTGGCATCCGTGAAGATGTTACCCGTAAATCAATTGTAAGGTTACAGTATTGTGATGGAGATTTCAATTTTCATGATGAGTATTTCGAAGGATTGCAGGCACGGGTGATCCAACATGAATACGATCACACCGATGGAATTTTACTAATCGATCATTTAACCCCGTTAAAAAAGAAACTTCTCAAACGCAGGCTCACGGATATCAGTAAAGGGATTGTAGACGTGGCTTACAAAATTAAAACTGTAAAGTAATATTTAGGTTGTTTAGACTATAGACTATCAGAAATTTAGAAAAAAAATGCAAATCAATTAAATACCATTTTATTACTTAAAGAATAGTAAACTATCCTAATAGGGTTTCTTTGGACTAAAAGCCTACAGCCTATCTACCTTAAAAATTGCAAAAATTGATAATTTACATAAACCTGTTTAATTATTAAATTTTGAACATTAATCAATTCAATATTCGCGTATATGCAATTATTCTTAACAAAGAAAAAAATGCTGTTTTGTTGAGTGACGAATTCCAATTAAATACAAGAATGACAAAATTCCCTGGTGGAGGTTTAAAATTCGGTGAAGGAACTTTAGATTGCCTGAAGCGGGAAGCTATAGAAGAATTTGGCCAGGAAATTGAAATTATAAAACACTTTTATACAACAGATTTTTTTCAAAAAGCTTTGTTTTATGATGACAATCAATTAATAAGTATTTATTATCTCTCACAATTAAAAGAAATCCCTCAATTCAAAATTTCTGAAAAACCTCATGATTATGGGAAAGAAAAAAACGGAAAACAATCTTTTCGATGGGTTAAATTATCTTTTGTTTCACCTGAAATGTTTACTTTCCCTATCGATAAAATAGTTGCTGCTTTGCTGCAATCATCAAAATTTTAAAATTTAAACCTTGCAAATATCCCGAGGGGCAATTTTCTTCCAGCCCCGTCGGGAATATAAAGTTCACCGGATTCAAGATTTCTGTCTTCACCAAACACAGTTTTTATAAGACTTTCTGCTATCAGGGGCGATAATCCCATCGAGTATAAATTCAATATTAAAAAATTATACTTTTCCTCAAGTAAAATCTTACACAATTTCATTAACTCGTTTATGGATTTTTCAAGAATCCACTTTTCACCCGCTGGACCTCTTCCATATGCGGGCGGATCAAGGATAATTCCATTATATTTATTGCCACGGCGAACTTCGCGGTGAACAAACTTCATGGCATCTTCAACAACCCATTTTATTTTATCGAGCCGGCTTGCTTCCATATTATCCCTTGACCAGGTAATGACTTGCTTTACAGAATCGACATGCGTAACATTTGCCCCGGCAGCACGGGCAGCCAGGGAAGCGCCACCCGTGTAAGCAAATAAATTAAGAATATTCAGTTTTTGCTGATCGAAATATTGAATTGTATCGTAAATAAAATTCCAGTTTTCAACCTGTTCGGGAAAAAATCCCACGTGCTTAAATGACGTCAACCTTAAATTCATTTTAAGCTGCATGGATTTATAATTATAATTCAGGTACCATTGATCCGGCATTCCTTTTTTTAATTTCCATTCACCTTGTTCGTTATTTTCAATATTATCTTTTCTTCCTTGTTTCTCACGTTTAAAATAAGCATGGGCAAGCTGCTGCCATTCAGAATCGGCAAAATGTTTATCCCAAATAGCTTGTGGTTCAGGCCTGGCAATAATATATTTTCCAAACCGTTCGAGCTTTTCAAAATTCCCGGTATCGATAAGTTCATAATCGTCAAAGTGAAGTGGAGTGAGATTCTGATTCATTTTATTAAAAATTAAAATACTAATCTCATGATTGAAATTAACCGTTCCGAAAATTAGATAAATTTTCAAACATAAAACTCAAAATGGGAATTCTTTATAAATTTGGGTTATTAAAAAACATAAAGTGGAACGAATAACCAGTCTGCAAAATCCTAAAATAAAAAATGTCATTAAACTACAAAAGGCTTCTGAACGAAGGGAACAAAAATTATTCCTTGTTGAAGGTCTAAAAGAGATTAACCTTGCCGTTGAAGGAGGGTTCAAATTAAATTCTCTTTTTTGGAACCCTGATTTAGGAGTTAAACAAAGTAAAATTGAAAAAATTTTAAACTTAAAAAATTCTGTTTTTAAAATCAGTGCGGATATATTTGACAAAATAGCTTATCGGGAAGGTTCCGATGGAGTAGTTGGTGTATTTGAGCAAAAAATGTTTCATCTGGATGATTTAGTCCTGCCTGAAAATCCTTTGGTAATTATCCTCGAAACTATTGAAAAACCCGGAAATCTCGGAGCTATTATGAGAACAGCTGAAGCCGCATCAGTAAATGCCGTACTAGTTTGTGACCAAAAAATTGATATTTTTAATCCTAACGTTATCCGTTCAAGTATCGGTTGTTTATTTACTAAAAAAGTAATTGTATGCTCAAATGACGAAGCGCTTAAATGGATTATAAAAAATAAAATTACGATTTATGCAGCCTTACTTTCTTCCGGATCAAAACCATTCTATAATTTTGATTATACAAAACCCACTGCTTTTATTATGGGTTCGGAAGCAGAAGGACTTTCTGACTTTTGGATAAAAAACAGCGATGAAAAAATTATTATTCCAATGATGGGGAAATCGGATTCATTAAATGTATCGGTATCGGCAGCCATATTGGCTTATGAAGCAGTACGACAGAGAAGTTTTACACTAAAAATTTAAGAATAGTTTCCATCAATACTTTATGAGAAACCGGTTTGGGGAGGTATTCATTAAAACCGGCTTTAAGGCCTCTTTCCCTATCGCCGTTTATTGCGTAAGCAGTTATTGCAATAATTGGAATTTCAGGGTGCTTTTTCCTGATAATTTTTAAAGCGTCATACCCGTTTAAAATTGGCATCCGGATATCCATTAAGATCATGTCGGGCTCTTTAATTACTTCGACCTTTTCAACAGTTTCCTTCCCATCTTTGCACCAAATGATATTAGCTTTGGAAAATTCAAGATATTCTTTTAGAAGATAGAAATTAGTTTCATCGTCTTCCGCAATTATAATATTTTTTGATCGAAGCAATCCTGGAACTAAAAGTCGTTCTAATTCTTTATTTTCTCCTGGTTGAATCATTTTAACTGCTTTTTCAAAAATTAATAAACTAAACTTTATTCCTAAATTCTTTGAATAAATTTATAAATAATTATCAGCAGCAAAAAATATTTTATGTAAAATTTGATAAGTGAATTGAAATAATTATTTGTAATTTTCAATGCGTTGCCTTACAACTTCATAGAGAATAAGGGCTGAAGCTACTGAAACATTTAAGGACTGAACTTTACCAAAAAGTGGAATATTAACAATCTGATCAGATTTTCTTAAAATTTCTTTATTCACACCCGTATCTTCGGCTCCCATAACAATAGCAACAGGCCCTTGATAATTTGCTTTTGAATAAATTTCATTTCCTTTTTCAGAAGCAGAAATAATTTTCAAGCCACTACCGGCAAGATAAATTATTGTATTTACTAAGTTTTGAACCCTGCAAACCGGTATGTTATGTAAAGCTCCTGAAGAAGTTTTAATGGCATCGGCATTAATTTGTGCCGCACCTTTTTCCGGAATGACAATGGCATGAACCCCTGCGCCTTCTGCCGAACGTGCAATAGAACCAAAATTACGCACATCGGTAATATGATCGAGTACTAAAATGAAAGGTTCCTTTCCCTGTTCGTAAAGAGTTGGAATGATTTGTTCGAGTTTGCTGTATTCAATTTCGGAAATAAAAGCAATAATTCCCTGATGATTTTTGTGACACAAACGATCAAGCTTTTCATTTGGAACAAACTGATATGTGATATTTTTTTCACGGGCATTTTTAAGAACCTCCCGCAAAACTTCGCCGGAAAGTTCCTTTTTTAATAATATTTTTTCAAATTCTTTACCCGATCTCAATGCTTCTATTACGGCATGAGCACCAAAAACCAGGTTTGAAGATTGATTCATTTTTTAAAGTTTGTAAATTATTTTAAAAATTTATTCTTGGCATTCATTTTTTCAAACTCATCATTATATTTCTCCCATTTTTTTAACTCTTTATCAAGATCGTCCTTTAACCTGTTGTAATCTTTGAAAATATCCTGATTGTTGAAATTTTTATGGAAATAGTCGGGATCGGTCATCAATTTGTCTTTTTCCTTTATTTCGTTTTCAATCTTTTCAATACGTTTTTCGCTTTCTTTAATTTTATTGGTTACTTTTCTTAATATTTTTTCAAACTCTTTCTTCTCGAAGTAATTTTGTTTGTTCTCACTAAAATCCTTTTCATCTTCGGAATTTATTTCTGAATTATTTTGCCGTATATTAAATTCATTTAATGAAGCCATTTTTTTCTTTTGAAGGAAATCATAAATTCCTCCAATGTATTCAAAGATTTTCTGGTTTTTAAATTCATAGATTTTATCTGTCAGGCCGTTTAGAAAATCGCGGTCGTGCGAAACTAAAATTAAAGTCCCTTCATAATTGAGCAACGCTTTTTTTAGAATTTCCTTTGAACGTATATCCAGGTGATTGGTAGGTTCATCTAATACCAGTAAATTATATGGCTCGAGCAAGAGTTTGACAATAGCAAGCCTCGAACGTTCACCCCCGGAAAGTACTTTAACCTTTTTAAAAACATCGTCGCCGCCAAAAAGGAAAGCACCCAAAATATCCCTTATTTTTGTTCGTATATCGCCAACGGCTACTCTGTCAATTGTTTCAAAAACAGTAATATTTTCGTCCATGAGTTCATCCTGGTTCTGGGCGAAATATCCGATTTTCACATTATGCCCGACCTTCAGGTGACCATCAAAATCGAGGTCCCCGACAATTATTTTTGAAAGTGTTGTTTTCCCTTCCCCATTTTTTCCGACAAAAGCAATCCGCTGGCCTTTTTCAACAATAAGATCAATTTCATTGAGTACTTTTTTAATTCCGTAAGATTTACCAAGCGACTTGATCTCAAGAACAAGTTTACCCGATTTTACAGGGGTTGGAAATCTAATGTTAATTGAAGAA
>Ga0265323_10000398_pt1 | contig 24970 bp, 24 predicted proteins | sample 41225metaG_FD_193580 | JGI IMG/M metagenome (GOLD analysis project Ga0265323, IMG submission 193580) | Rhizosphere microbial communities from Carex aquatilis grown in University of Washington, Seatle, WA, United States - 4-12-25 metaG | ecosystem: Host-associated > Plants > Roots > Rhizosphere...
CTCACGAGAGCTTTTTCCGGTCTTCTGGCGGATGAAGCTAAGCGTCAGGATCTTGGCCAGCGGGCGCAGGAAGTGATCCGCAAGAATCGCGGCGCAACCCGGCGAACCATGGATCTGATCAGGACGACGTGGGAACAGGCGGAGCATCACAAATAATGGGTTCAGGCTATGAATGATGCATTCAAAGAATACTTGTACCGGGTGATAACAGACAAAGAACAAGGCTTCAAGGCCGACGCGCTGCGTTTCTTTTTGCTGGTCCTGTCTATCTTGTATGGCTTCGCTGTCATTATTAAGAACAGGCTTTATCAGGCCGGCTGGCTGAAAGCTTTTCGTTCATCCAAGCACGTTATCAGTGTGGGGAACTTGACTCTTGGCGGGTCGGGAAAGACCCCTCTAGTAGTCTATATTGTGAAACATCTTCAAACGCGTGGGTGGCGGCCGGCCATCGTGACCCGCGGGTATATGCCTAAGGGCGCATTAAAGAGCGACGAGGCGGTCATGCTGGAAGAGCTCTTGCCAGGAGTGCCGGTGCTGGTAGGGCCTGACAGATGGAGTTCCATCCAATCGTCCGTAGCGAATGTATTTATTCTCGATGATGGCTTTCAGCATTTACGTTTAAAAAGGGACCTGGATATTGTCGTGATCGATACAGAGAACCCTTTTGGCAATGGCTGGCTTCTGCCGCGCGGGATCCTGCGTGAGCCTCTGACCGCGCTCAAGCGCGCGGACCTGGTCGTTATGTCCCATGTGAACACGGGACGTAAAAATGTCCAGAACGTGCTGTCGGTCATTGAGGACTGGAACCACAAGGCCATGGTGACCCACACCGTACATGAGCCGGTAGGTGTAAGCGGATTCCCGGTCCGGGGAGATCGTCAGGGTCTGGAGGTGCTGCGCGACCGTGTTTGTATCGTATCTGCGATCGGGTCACCGGGGACTTTTCGGAACGTCCTAGAAGGATTGGGGGCTGAGATCGCAGCGGAACGTGTTTTTATGGACCATCATGTTTATACGGACGCCGATGTGGCTGAGATCATCAAGCTTTGCCGTATGAACATCATTGCCAAAGTCGTCACAACCCATAAGGATGCGGTGAAACTGGCATCCTTTAAAGATCAATTGTCCATCTTGAAAGTTTTAATCCTGGATATCGAAATGAGGGTCTTGCATGGGGAAAATGAACTCCTTTCAAGCATCGATCGCGTGCTTAATCCTTAAGACGTTTTCCGCAACTATGAGCGCCCTTCCGGCGAAAGCAGCGCTTTTTGCCGGTCGCCGCCTCGGTGAGCTCAGCTATTTCCTTGTTTCAAAGAACCGGCGGAGAGTGTATGCGAACCTGAAGATCGCCTTTGGCCGCTCCAAAACGCCGGCCGAGACCCGGGAGATGGTCCGTAATTTTTATCATTCTTTTGGTCAGAACATTGTTGAGCTTTCCAGGCTTCCTTTGATCGCGAAACAAGGGTACGAGAAATATGTAGAGGTCGATGGCCGCGAGCATGTGGATCAGGCCATGAAATTGGGGAAAGGATTGATCCTGCTCTCCATTCATTCCGGCAATTGGGAGCTATCCAATCTTGTCGGCAGTATGGCCGGTTATCCATATAGTATGGTCGCGAATTATCTCTCCCATGTGAACAAGGTGGCCGATTACCTGGATTCCCTTCGTCAGAGTGCGGGCTGTAAGATAATTAACCCCGGGCTCGGTGGGCGGGATATCATCCGGCGCCTTAAGAAAAATGAGATCGTGACCCTGGTCGCGGACCAGGGCGGAGAGGATGGCATCCTGACCAAGTTTTTCGGAAGGGATGCGTCCATGTCTACCGGGGCGGTCCGTATCGCCCTTAAATATGGTGTCCCTATTTGCCTGGTCAATATTTATCGCCTGAAAGACGGCCGACATAAGCTGACGGCACGTCCGTTCGAGCTGACGAATACGGGAGATGTTGAAGCGGATGTGCGCGAGAACATCCGGCGCCTGGCCGCGCAGTTCGAAGCCTGGGTCAGGGAACACCCCCATGAGTATGTGTGGACCTACAGCACGTGGAAACACTCATTACAACGCCGGGTCCTTATCCTTGATGACGGACGGACTGGTCACTTGCGTCAATCCGAAGCGGTCGCACACCAACTTTCCCTGGTGCTAGCCGAAAACGGTCTGACCGCTGAGTCGGAAGTCGTCCCGGTAATTTTTAATTCCAACCTCCATGTTTGGCTTTTGGGCCTGATAACGGGGGGTAAAGTCCTTTTTCATGTGTTCGGCCTCGATCTTCTCAGGAATTTCCTCACACGCGAGTCGTACGAGAAAGTCTTTTCGTTGAAACCGGATTTTGTGATCTCTTGTGGCGCCAAGACTGCGGCCCTGTGCTATTGGTTGGCTCACGAGAACCGGGCGAGGAGCATTGCGATCCTGCGCCCCGGGATGGTTCCGTACCAGAATTTTGATCTGGTGATCCATCCGGAGCATGACCGCCGGGCGCTGATCCTTCCGCCGAATGTCTGCCTGACCAAAGCTGCGCCCAATTTGATCGACCAGGATTACTTGGAGGAGAACCGGCGGGCGCTCTTGGGCCGGTTTTCACATTTGAAGATGAATTTGCGGCCGAAGCTCGGGCTGTTGATCGGCGGTGATACCAAAGGCGTTTCCATGACCGAGCAGCAGATGAAGGTGATCTTGCATCAGTTGAAGGGTGTTGCCGAGAACTATAACATGGAGTTCCTGATCACGACCTCCCGCCGGACCCCGGAGGCGGTCGAGCAGCTGTTCCTGCGCGAGTTCCGTGATTACAAGAGGACCGCGCTTTTGATCATAGCCAATAAAAGCAATGTCCCGGAGGCGATTGGCGGTATCCTGGCTTTGGCCGATGTGGTGATCGTCTCCGGTGAGAGTGTTTCCATGGTTTCGGAAGCGGCGTCCTCCGGTAAGAAGGTCGTGGTCTTTTCAATCGATAGCGAGACCTTCAGGCCGGTCGAGAATAAATATACGCGTTTTGTCGAAGAGCTCAGCCGGCAGGGATTCCTGGTCCATGCCGATACCAAGAATGTCGAGCGCGCTGTCGATAGTGTCCTGCGGAACAAGATTGCGACCCGGCCCATCAAAGACCACGCCTTGATCCATGGGGCGATACGGAAGTTGGTAGGCAAATGAAGATCCTGCAGATCCTCCCGGAGATGAATGTCGGCGGTGTTGAGCGCGGGACGATGGACCTGGCGCGTTATCTCGTTGAGCACGGCCACCAGTCGATCGTTGTGTCAAATGGCGGAACGCTTGTCCCGTCATTGGAAGAGCAGGGCACCAAGCACTATCAGCTTCCCGTGCATGACAAAAATATTTTTGTCATGTGGGATTGCGTGGCCGCTTTGGAAAAGATCATTCGGAATGAGGGAGTGCACATTGTCCATGCCCGCTCCCGCGTGCCGGCCTGGATCGCGTATTTCGCATGTCGGCGGACGGATGCCGAGTTCCTGACGACTTGCCACGGGTATTATTCCAATCACCCGATCAGCCATGTCATGGGTTGGGGGAAAAGGGTGATCGTGATCAGCGAGATCATCGGCCGGCACATGATGGAGGATTACCGCGTTCAGCCGGAAAATATCCGTCTGATCCACCGGAGCGTCAACCTGGCGCGTTTTACCTTCCGCCAAAGGCAGCCTGGCCAGTCGTCGTTCATGGTGTCCATGGTCGGACGCATTACGCCTCTTAAAGGGCATGTCTTTTTTCTTAAAGCCATGGCCAAGGTCATGCGCCAGATGCCGTATGTCCGGGCCCGGATCATTGGCGATGCACCGCCGAACAAGCAGGCTTACAAGGAAAGTCTATTGTTGCTGGTGAAGCGCCTCGGGATCGAGGACAAGGTTGAATTTGTCGGCACCCGCACGGACATACCCCAGCTCTTGTCGGATACGGATGTGCTGGTCTTGGCAACGGTTACTCAGGAGGCGTTCGGCCGGGTCCTGATCGAGGCACAGGCCGTCGGCGTGCCGGTCATCGCCACCAAGGTCGGGGGAGTTGTCGACATAGTCGAACATGAAAAGACCGGGCTATTGGTGCTGCCCAAGGATCCCGATGCTATCGCCGCTGCCGTCATCCGTCTTGTTAACGACCGAAAGCTGGTAGATGCCATGGTGACCGAGGCCCGTAAACGGGTCGAGGAAAAGTATACGCTTGAGGAGATGGCTCAAAAGACCATTGCCGTCTATGAAGAACTCAAGGATTCATTGAATATCCTGGTCATCAAGCTGAGCGCGGTCGGGGACATAATCCTTTCCACTGCCTCCTTGAAGACGTTGCGAATGAAATATCCCAAGGCCCGTATTGCGGTCTTGGTCGGCCGGGAGGGTGCGGCCATGATCCATGGCTGCCCGTATATCGATGATGTGATCGTGTATGACTACAAAGGGAAAGAGAAAGGTGTCAAAGGCTTCTGGGACCTATTGAAGAGGCTGCGGAAATATCGCTTTGATAAGATCGTTGATTTCCAGAATACCAATCGCAGCCATCTGGTGGCATTTCTGTGCTTCCCCCGGGCCAGTTATGGTTATCGCAACCGGAAATTCGGTTTTCTTCTTTCTGACGGCATTCCAGATGATGTGAAAAACATAGCGCCTGTGCAGCATCAATTTAGAGTCCTCAACAAGCTTGGCATTGAATTTACTGATCGTGTGCGCATTGAGATGTGGCCCCGGCCGGATGATCTGGTGTACGCGAAGGAGCTGCTGCACTCGGAGTGGATCGATGAGAAGAACCACGCCGTGGTGGGCATCAATATTTCAGCTTCAGAGCGGTGGCCCACCAAGAACTGGCCGATGAAAGCCATGGCTGAGCTGTGCGATCTGCTGGCAGCGCAAAACATCCGCGCGGTCATTACCGGCATGGAAAAAGATATTCCGATGGTCAAGGAACTTAAAGGGTACCTTAAGTCCAAGCCCGCGATTTTCGTAGGAAAGACGAATCTCCTGCAGCTGTCAGCGTTGATCAGCCTATGCCGGGTTTATGTGTCCTGCGATTCCGCGCCGCTCCACGTGGCGGCGGCGATGAAGACGCCGGTGGTCGCGCTTTTCGGCCCGACCAGCCCTGAACGTCATCTGCCGCCGGGAGATAAGATCAAGGTCATTCGTCGGAATCTCACATGTCATCCTTGTTATGATGCCAAATGCAAAACAGCCAAGCATCAATGTATGAAAGAGATCACGGCGAACGAGGTGTATCTGGAAGTGAGGAGTCTCTTGGGAGCCGTGAAGTGACAATCCGCATAAACCTGTTGCCTCACGCCAGCAGCACCACTGCAAGGATCAAATGAGGATACTGTTATTAACCAATCATTTTAATGCCGGCGGCATCACAAGTTATCTCACGACACTTGCCGGCGGGCTGGTGAAGCGCGGCCATACGGTCACCATCGCCTCAGGCGATGGTGATTGCGTTGCCAATCTTCAGGCCCTGGGAGTGCGGCACGTGCCGGTCGGGTTGAACGTGAAATGCGAATGGCATCCCGCGGTCTGGGTTACGGCGTTCCGCCTGGCGAAGCTCGTCAAGCGGGAGCATATTGACATCATTCACGCAAATACCCGTTCCACGCAATGGTGCGCTACGATGGTGTCGTTCCTGACGCGGGTGCCGTTTGTTACGACCTGCCACGGTTTTTTCCGGCCCCGCGTAGGACGCCTCCTGTTCCCTTTGTGGGGGCGTGCGGTCCTGGCGATCAGCCCGCAGGTCCGGGAGCATCTCATCCGGGACTTGCATGTCCGCTCAGCCAAGGTCCGCTTGGTCCAAAACGGAATCGATACCGAAAAGTTCCGTCCCATAACATCTGATCAAAAGATAATTGCCCGCAGGAGATGGCGTCTTCCGGCTGGCATGGTCATTGGTATCGTGGCCCGGCTATCGGATGTCAAAGGCCATGAATTTTTGATCCTTTCCATGCCCGGCATCATGAGAGATTTTCCCAGTGTGGTCTGCGCCATCTTTGGGGTGGGCCCGGAGGAGCGGACCCTCAAACAGCTGGTCCGTGATCAAGACCTCGAACGGAATGTGCTCTTTTATGATGCCGTTAACAAGGCCCATGAGATCATCCCGCTCATGGATGTGTTTGTGGTTCCCTCGTTGCAGGAGGGCATCGGACTTTCGATCATGGAGGCGGGGGCGTGCGGGGTGGCGGTTGTGGCCAGCCGAGTTGGCGGGATCCCGGAGGTCGTGGTAGATGGCGAAAATGGTTTGCTGGTTCCTCCTGGTGACCCCATTGCGATCGCGCGTGCCGTGAGCAGTTTGCTGGGCGATCCGGTCAAGGCCCGCAGTATGGGTTTGCGCGCCCGCGAGATCGTGAGCGAGAAGTTCTCAGCCGAACGGATGATCGATGGCACAGAGACTGTGTATAACGAGGGTTTTCATAATTAACAGTTCAGGATTAAGCACTTGGTGATGAAAAACATACTAGTTTCAATGCCGAATTGGTTAGGGGATGCGGTCTTTTCAGCACCGGTCTTTAAGGCGCTTAAAGAGAACTGCCCTGGAGCGCGTATTACGGCCCTGTGTGTGCCGCGGATCAAGGATGTCTTGTCTTTGTGCCTGCAAGTTGACGAAACGGTTGTCTATGATGAGAGCGGCCAGGATCGTCCGCTTATTCCCAAGCTCGTCTTGACCAGCAGGTTGGCACGTGGTCATTTTGACACGGCCCTGGTCCTGCGGCCGTCATTGTCCCGCTCTTTCATGTTCGCGTTGGCCGGGATCCCCCAGCGGATCGGGTACTCGTCAAAAGTGGGCGCCGGTCTTCTTTCGCGTTCTTTGGTCATGAAGGACCATGACGGCTTACATCGCGCAGATATATACCTGAAGATCTTGGAGTCTGAGGGATTCAAGATTGCCAGCCGTGTTCCAAGCCTGGCAGTACCGGACGGTCAGCATGCTCATGTGGCGTCGTTCCTGAGGGCTCGCGGGCTGAAGCCCAGCGAGACGTACGCTGTCTTGAATACCGGCGGGAATTGGGATTTGAAACAGTGGCCTTGGGAATTTTTTGCAAACCTGGCTGGCCGGATCACACGGGAGATGGGTGTTCGGATCGTCCTGCCCGGGGCGACCAAAGATTTGGAACGGGTCGAATTGATCGCACAGCGTTCCGGCGTTTTTCCGATCGTGATCGCTGGCAGCACGGATCTCGGGGAACTGGCCGCAGTCATGGCGGGAGCGGAATTCGTTGTCTCGAACGATTCCGGTCCTCTGCATCTGGCGGCTGCAGTTGGCGCCAATGTGGTCGGGATCTTTGGACCCACGCGTCCGGAGATCACGGGACCAAGGGGGACTGGCCGGGTCGTGGTCGTCCAGAAGGATGCGCGCTGTAACCGCGCCCCGTGCTATTACCTGGAGTGTCCGGATAACCGTTGCATGAAAAGCGTTTCGGTTGAGGACGTTTTCGATGCGGTTCGAAAGATCAGGGATTGATATGAAGATCCTGTTCATCACATTAAGCAATATCGGCGATGTCATCCTGACCTTCCCGGTCTTTGATGCGCTGCATGAGCATTATCCGCATGCGAAGATTTCAGTTGTCCTGGGCCCCAAGGCCAGGCACTTGTTGGAAAGGAACCCCTTTCTGGGCCGCATTTATGTGTATGAGAAGGGTGCCACCTTAAAGGAGAGATTACGATGGCTTAAGGATTTGCGGCGGGAAAAGTTCGATCTGATCGTGGATCTTCGGAACACCATGATGCCTTACCTGATCCGTGGCCGGAAAAGAACCCGACCGGCTTTGTCTTTTCAAAAAAGAGGCCACAAGAGGGACGAGCATTTTAATCGACTCAAGCAGTGCATCAAAGATATCCTGCCTGCCAAGGGGAGTTATGCCGTACATGCTGATAAAGCGGATCGTGCCGGCGCCCTGGGGCATCTGTTGGGTATCAAAGATTATATCGTGGTCGCCCCCGGAGCCGCGGACCATCGCAAACGTTGGCCCCAGGACCGGTTCGCGAAAGTGATAACCTATCTCGTGAAAACGTGCCATGCCCAGGTTGTGATCGTTGGGGATAAAAAAGACGGACGGGCGGTTCAGGCGGTGTTCCACAAGCTGCCGGCTGGCGTGATTGACGCCTGTGGTTTCACAACACTGAGGGAGCTGGCAGTGATCTTGAAAGGTGCCAAGCTGGCACTATTGAACGACAGCGGGATCATGCATCTGGCCAGTTACTACAATATCCCGGTTATAGCCCTGTTCGGCCCGACGGATCCCGTGCATTACGGGCCCTGGAGTGCCCGCTCGCTCGTCATCCGCCACGGGAAGAGCTTGGACAATATTTCAGTAGAGGAAGTTTGTTCGGCGCTGGATGCGTTTTTAAACGCTGGATAATCGTCCGGAAATGACAGATCCAGGTAATATGAATAAATTCCAGAACATTCTTGTCGTGAGAACCGACCGCATAGGGGACGTGGTCCTGACCATCCCGGCCATTCGGGCGCTCAAGCAAGCTTTCCCGAAATCCGGGCTGACTGTCCTGACCGCGGTCACGACACGCTCACTGGTCGAGGGCCTGCCGTTCATCGATGAGGTGATGGTGGAAGATCTTTCTCTGGGCTGGGCCGGTTTTTTTTCTTTGGTGAGGGAGCTGCGTAAGCGCAGGTTCGATCTGGCGGTTGTTTATCATACCAAACGCCGGACTAACGCGGCGTGTTTCCTGGCGGGCATCCCACAACGTTTAGGCTACCGCGACAATAAATTCGGATTTCTTTTGACCATGCCTGTTGTCGATACCAGACATTTGGGGCTCAAGCATGAGGCAGAATATTGCCTGGATCTCTTGCGTGAGGTCGGAGTCGATTCGCATGATCTCAGGTTGGAAATCGCCTCTGATCCCTCTGCGGAAACTTGGGCTGAGAAATTTATGGCTAGCAATTTTCCGAATGGGAATGTGATGGCCCTTCACGCGGATGCCAGTTGTCCGACCCGGCGATGGCCAGCAGAATGCTTTTCCCAGTTGGGTGATCTTTTAAGCGAAAAGTTGGGTGCGCAGGTAGTTATCATAGGAGCGGAAGGGGGGAAGCCGTTAGCCCGGAATATTATTCGTGGGATGAAATCCTCTGCTGTAGACCTTACCGGTCAGCTCAGTCTGGCGCAGCTCGGGAGCTTTTTGAAGCGCGTAAAGCTTCTGGTGTCCAATGATTCTGGGCCGGTCCATGTGGCCGCAGCTGTCGGAACACCATTGGTCTGCCTTTTTCTGCGTAGCCAGCCGGGATTAAATCCCGAACGCTGGCGGCCTTTAGGAAAGGATATTGCGGTCCTGGTCAACAAGCCCGGTGAAGAGGTGATCATTGATAAGGATAGCCGGGTCATTTCCGGAACATTCGATTCGATCACCCCATTAACGGTTGTTGATGCGGTGCGCAATTTGTTGAACCGATAGTTTCACAAATCCCCAAATTGCCATTTTACAAACCATTCTCATTGTGTATAATACAACGGTTTTCGAGGGCGATTTAGTATCAGTATAAAGAATTATTATGAATAAATACTTCAATAATATTCTTCGGGCGTTCAAGCGACAGCATGTCCTCGTGATCGGGGATCTGATCCTTGATCAGTATATTAAAGGCACGGTTGACCGGATTTCTCCGGAAGCGCCGGTGCCGATCGTCCTTCAGAAGGACATGTTTTATACTCCGGGCGGAGCTGCGAACGTGGCCAACAACCTCAGCAGTCTGGGAGCCACCGTAACTGTCGTTGGATGTATCGGGGACGACCGGGAGGGACATTTACTCAAAGAGCTTTTGGAGACACGGCATATCCGCACCCGGGGTATTTTTGAGGACCGTCGTATTCAAACGAGCCTGAAAACCCGTATCGTGGCCCATCACCAACAGGTCGTTCGTATTGACCGCGAGAAATCGCTCAATGGGGATGAGAACGATTTTTACAGTAAGAAAGTAGCGCCGTTTGTTTCAAAACATTTCAAGCTTTTCGACGCAGTGGTCCTCTCGGATTATGGCAAGGGCGTTATCCAGTCACCCCTGGTTGCGGATACTGTTGCCCTGGCCAGGAAACATAACATCCCGGTCGTCGTGGACCCTAAGGTCGAACATCTTAAGTTTTATGGCCGGGTGACCTCGATCACGCCCAATCGCAAGGAAGCTGAAGCGGCATTAAAGAGCCTCGAGCCGGAGACACGTAAGAGATTCCGTATTCTTTCGACCCGTCTGGACAGCCTCGATACGGTCATGCATTCAGGGCAGGGTTTGTTGAGATATCTCGGTATCGATTCTCTGTTGGTCACTTTGGGCGAGGATGGTATGTGCTTATTTGAGGCAGGGAAAGATCCGGTACATATCCCGACCCGTGCCCAAGAGGTCTTTGATGTGTCTGGCGCCGGTGATACCGTGATCGCGGCCTTTGCGCTGGCCCTGGGGACCGGCGCTAACAAGAAAGAAGCGGCGGAGATCGCCAACCATGCGGCCGGCATTGTCGTCGGTAAGATGGGTGCTGCCTCGGTGACACCGGATGAGCTCATGCAGTCGTTGAAAGGGGCATAATGCAGGCCGTGGGAGTCATACCAGCCCGCTGGGCCTCGACCCGCCTTCCGGGCAAGGTCCTGGTGGATATTTGCGGTAAGCCCATGGTCCAGCATGTCTGGGAAAGGGCCAAGGCCTGCCGTTCTTTGAGTGACGTGATCATCGCTTGTGACGAACCGCATGTGCTTGAGCGCTGTCGTGGATTCGGGGCGCGGGCGGTCTTAACGGACCGGAACCATGCGTCGGGATCGGACCGGGCCGCGGAGGCGATCAGGGATGTCGAGGCGGACGTCGTGGTCAATATCCAGTCGGATGAGCCTTTGATTGATCCCAAGCTCATTGATGCCCTGGTCGAGGCCCTGGCAAAGGACAAAGACGCGGTTGTTGCTACACCGATCAAAAGGATCGACAACGAAATCGAATTTCAAAATCCGAACGTGGTCAAGGTCGTGGCTGATAGGGACGGCCACGCGCTCTATTTTTCGCGTTCCCCCATCCCGCTCAAGCGCGGTGGCCAGTCCGTAGACCTGTCCCGGTACTTCAAGCATCTCGGGATCTATGCCTTTCGTAGGGATTTCTTGTTCGTGTTTTGCAAGCTGCCAAAGTCGTTCTTGGAGCAGGAAGAGAAGCTCGAACAGCTGAGGATCCTTGAGGCAGGATTCAAGATCAAGTGTGTGGTGACCTCCACGGACACCATCGGGGTGGATACCGAGGAAGATGTCGTTAAGGTCGTGAATTTTCTCAAAGGGAAGAAATAGCAATGAAAACACGCTTGGTCAAAGTCAGGAAGGTCGTATTCGGCGGTAATCAACCGTTCGTCTTCATCGCTGGACCGTGTGTCATCGAGAGCCGTAAGGCCACTTTGAAGATGGCCCAGGATCTTGTCAAACTCACTAAGCGGCTGGGTATTCCGTATGTGTTCAAGGCCAGCTATGACAAGGCCAATCGCACTTCCATCGAGTCTTTCCGCGGGCCAGGCCTAGAGGAGGGACTGGATATCCTTCGCGAGGTCAGGGAGCGCTTTGGCGTGCCGGTCCTGAGCGATGTGCATGATATCAGCGAGGTCGCGCCAGCCGCGGCGGTTCTGGACATCCTGCAGATCCCGGCGTTCCTGTGTCGCCAGACCAGCCTGATCGTGGCGGCAGCGAAGACCGGCAAAGTCATCAATGTCAAAAAAGGGCAGTTCCTGGCGCCTTGGGATGCGGCGGCGATTGTGAAGAAAATAGAAGCTGTGGGGAATCGGAACATTTTGTTGACCGAACGCGGCGTAAGTTTTGGTTACAATAATCTGGTGACAGATTTTCGTGCGATCCAGATCATGCGCGGCCTGGGCGTTCCGGTCGTGCATGACGTGTCGCATAGCGTCCAGGAGCCCGGCGGCCTGGGAAAGGCTAGCGGCGGACGAAGTGAGTTCATCCCGCTTTTGAGCCGCTGCGCGGTCGCGGCCGGAGTGGACGCGATCTTTCTGGAGACGCACACCAACCCCGGTAAGGCGCTATCCGATGGGCCGAACATGTTGCCGATCGGCAAACTTGAGCCATTGTTGAGGGATTTGATCAAGATCGACCGGATAGTCAAGAAGGGTAAATAAATCTCTTATGCCTTTAAAACGTGCCAAATTAGTCTTGGAGATCGAAGCCGCTGCCGTTAAGGCGCTGGTGAAGCGCCTGGATAGGAATTTTTCCAAATCGGTCGAGATCATGGCCAAATGCAAAGGCCGGGTGGTCGTGGCCGGCATGGGGAAGACCGGGATCGTGGCCCGCAAGATCTCGGCAACATTGTCCTCAACGGGTACGCCCAGCATTTTCATCCATAGCGCGGAAGCGGTCCATGGCGACCTGGGACAGGTGATTCGGGACGATGTTGTTATCCTGATATCTACGAGCGGGGAAACCGATGAGACCGTGAAGCTCCTGCCGCTGCTGAAAAAGATCGGCTGTAAGACCATTGCCATGACCGGCGGGACGCGATCGACGCTGGCCCAACATTGCGACCTGGTCCTGAATGTTGGCGTGGACAAAGAAGGTTGCCCGCTGGGTCTCGCGCCCATGGCGTCGACCACGGCCACGCTCGCCCTGGGGGATGCCCTGGCCGCTTGCCTGGTCGACCGGAAGAATTTTAAACAAGAGGATTTCGCTTTTTATCATCCTGGTGGAAGCCTGGGCCGGAGGCTCTTGCTCAAGGTTGAAGATATCATGCGCAAGGGGTCCCATTTTGCGAAGGTTCCGGAGACCATGCTGGTCAAGAACGTGCTTTTGACGATCACGGCAACACGCTGCGGTTCCGCTTGCGTCGTGGGCAGCAATAACAAGTTCTCCGGGATCTTCACGGACGGCGATCTGCGCCGGCACCTGGAGATCGACCCTCAGGTGTTGACGAAAAAGGTCAGGGATGTCATGACCCGGCATCCCTTGACGATCAAGAAGGACCGCCTGGCGACCGAAGCCTTTGCTATCCTGATGTCCAAGAAGGTTGACGAGCTCCCGGTCCTGGACACCAAAGGCCATCTGGTCGGTTTGCTGGATGTTCAGGACCTTTTGAAGGCAGGGCTGGCCAGATGACGCCCAAGCTCAAGCAGATCAAAGTGATCGCCATGGATGTGGATGGCGTTATGACCGATGGCCGGATCATCTACGACGGTGCCGGTCAGGAGCTTAAGTTTTTTGATGTCCAGGACGGCTACGCGATCGTCCGGGCCCGGAAACAGGGATTCAAGACCGCGGTTATTTCCGCTCGCAGCTGCCCGGCGGTGACAGCCCGAACGACTGACCTCAAGTTCGAAAAGGTTTACTTGGACGTCTATCCCAAGATCTCGGCTTACGAAGATCTTCTGAAAATTTTCGGTGTAAAGGATGAAGAGGTTTGCTTCATTGGTGATGACCTGCCGGATCTGGCGATCCTCAAACGCGCCGGCTTCGCTGTCGCGGTCAAGAATGCCGCCCCTGAGGTCAAGAAAATCGCTGATTTTGTGACGAAACATGAAGGCGGCCGCGGGGCGGTCCGGGAAGTCATTGAGAAGATCCTGAAAGTGCAGAAAAAATGGAGTGCGGCATGAAATATTCTGCTTTGTTGATAATAGGGGTCACGGCTTGTTGGGGTCTTTCGATATCGGCTCTCGCGGGTGAGGTCGTGACGACTAATTCGACCGTTGGCTCGGACATTGCCCAGCAGATCGAAGGCTTCAACCTGGTCGGCTATACCGATGCTGGAAAAAAGGATTGGGACATCAAGGGTGACAAAGCGGATATCGTCGGCAACCAGGTTGCGATCACCAATGTCAACGCTAATTCCTATAAAGGCCAGGAAATGAACATCAAGTCCAAGAAGGGGACCGTTGACAAAGTGACCGGGGAAGTGCAATTGAATCAGGATGTCGTCATTACGGATGAAAAGGGCGGCCAGATGAAGACCGACTCGCTCAATTGGCAGCGTCAAGCGGACCTTGTACAGACCGAAGACCGCGTCAAGATCGAAGATAAAGATATGAAGGTCGAGGGCACTGGGCTGGTAGCGCATCCGTCCACGAAGGTGGCCCAGCTCAAGAGCGATGTGAGCGCGGATATCGTGACCGACACGGTCACTCAAAACGGCAAAGAGAACCGGATCCAGATCACTTCCGACGGCCCAATGGACCTGGAGCAGGCCAAACAGCTCGCGACCTTTCGTGACAACGTCGTGGCGATCGAGCTTTCCACCGGGCGTAAACTCAAATCCGACCTGATGGAGGTCAGTTTTGACCAACACACCAAGCATGTTACCGAGATCGTCTGTACCGGGAACGTTGAGCTGTATCAGAATGGCAATGTGACCCACTCGGACATGCTGGTGTACAAGGCTGATGAGCAGCGTGTAACCCTGACCGGCAAGCCCAAGCTCGTCATTGATGCCAAGGACGTGGACACGAACAAGTTGTTTCAGTATTAACGGAGTATTATGGACCTCCTTGAACTCAAAGATTTGGTCAAGATATACAACGGACGTTCGGTCGTTAACGGCCTCAGCCTGTCGGTCGGACGCTCTGAGATCGTCGGGCTTCTGGGGCCTAATGGCGCCGGGAAGACCACCAGTTTTTACATGGCCGTCGGCATCGTCCAGCCGGAACGCGGGAAGATCTTCTTTGACCAGGAAGATATTACTGCGAAGCCCATCCACGAACGATGCCGGTTGGGCATGGGGTATTTGGCACAGGAGCCGTCCATTTTTCGAAAGCTGACGGTCGAAGAGAACATCATGGCGGTACTGGAGACGCTGGATATCGGCCCGCGTGAGCGGATGCACCGGCTCAAGTCGCTATTAGAAGAATTGAAGATCGCGCATCTTGCCAAAAGCCGTGCCTACACTTTATCTGGAGGGGAACGGCGCAGGCTCGAGATCACGCGTGCCATGGTCACAAACCCTTCGTTTTTGCTCCTTGACGAACCGTTCTCCGGCATTGACCCCATTGTGGTCGCCGAAGCTCAAGAGATCATCAAGGACTTGAAAAAACGCGGGCTGGGTATATTATTAACGGACCATAACGTCCGCGAAACGCTCTCCATCGTAGACCGGGCCTATCTTGTTGCTGAGGGAAGCGTTCTTATTTCCGGGACCGCGCAGGATTTGATCAATGATACGAAAGCTAAAAAGATCTATCTGGGTGAAAAGTTCACAATGTAAGCCGTAAAGGAGAGCAGGTAGTACATGAAAGTCACAGTCAAGAAGATCGATGCGTTAAGACGAGAGCTGCAATTCGAGGTCCCGAAGGACCGTGTCCTCAAGAAGCAGGACGAAGTCCTGGCCGAGATCGCCAAACATGCCAAGATCCCTGGTTTTCGTCCGGGTAAAGCCCCAAAGAAACTGGTGGAAAGTTCCCATGGCAAGTTCGCGCAAGAGGAGTTGCTGAAAAATCTGATCCCGGACGTCTATCGGGAGGGGATCGAGCAGGAAAAGCTGGACCCCATCGATTACCCGGGGATCGATAATGTTGTGTTCAAGGATGGCATTGTTTCGTTCCGCGCCACTTTTGATGTCCGTCCCGAGGTCGAGATAACTGATTACAAGGGCATTTCCGTGACCAAGAAGAGTTCGGATGTCGCGGAAGATGAGATTGCCAAGACCTTGGATTATTTTAAAAAGGGCCGGGGTCTGGCGGATGATGCGGTCCTGGATGACGCCTTTGCCAAGGGCATGGGGTTCCCGACCCTGGATGACCTTAAGAAATCCGTTAAACGGAACATGGAATTCGACAAGGACCGCCAGAATCGCGCCGAAGTTGAGAACCAGATCATCGATGAGCTCATCAAACGTGCCAAGCTCCATGTGCCGCAGTCCCTGGTCGAGCGGCAGAGCCAGGGACGTCGGGAGGAGTTCGTGAAGCGCTTGAAGGGTTATGGCGCCAAGGAAGAAGACATCCAAAAGAAGCTGGCGGAATCCGAGAAGCAGATCAAGGAGGCGGCCGAGAAGGATGTGCGGATCTACCTCATCCTTCAGAAGATAGCTCAAACCGAGAAGATCGAGGCGGGCCAGGACGAGAACCTGTCCGCGAAAGTCATGGAATTTCTTTTTAGGGAAGCCAAATGGGAGGAAACAAAAAATGATCAAAAATAATATTCTTATCCCCATGGTCGTTGAAGGGACTGGCCACGCCGAGAGGGCGTATGATATCTATTCACGTTTGCTCAAGGAGCGCATCATTTTCCTCGGCTCAGCTATTGATGATAATGTAGCCAACCTGGTCGTTGCGCAGCTCTTGTTCCTCCAATCCGACGATCCAGAGAAGGACATCAGCTTGTACATCAATTCCCCGGGCGGTTCCGTGACCGCAGGGTTGGCGATCTATGACACCATGCAGTTCGTGAAGCCGAAGGTCTGCACGTATTGCATTGGCCAGGCAGCGAGCATGGGCGCGGTCCTTCTGACCGCAGGTGCGACGGGTAAGCGCCATGCCTTGCCGTACTCCCGTATCATGATCCATCAGCCTTGGGGCGGAGCTGAAGGGACCGCAAGTGATATTCACATCCAGGCGCAGGAGATCCTCCGCATGAAGGACAATCTGACGAAGATCATCGCCAAGCATACTAAACAGCCAGTAGAAAAGGTCCTGAAGGATTCCGACCGCGATTTCTTCATGTCCGCCGAAGAGGCGAAAGAATATGGGTTGGTTGATGAGGTCGTTCCAAGTCTACCACGTTAACAGTATTAACCGTATCGCGATATTTCAAGTCCGCCGGGGAGGCAAAGGCTATGGTCTAGTTAATAAATATATCCCAACTCGCTAAGTTAATCTTACTTGAACATACATTCTGGAAAAAAAGGATAATGCCATGAAAAAGAATTTGCTGCTTACTCCTGGACCGTCAAAAGTTCCTGTGGAGCTTTGTGAAGTCCTCGGAAAACCGATCATTCACCACCGTACGCCGCAGTTCCAGCAGGTCTTGAAAGAGGTCGCTGACGGGCTTAAGAAGATCATTAACACGACGAGCGATGTTTATCTTCTCGCATCATCCGGGACCGGCGCCATGGAAGCTGCCGTCGCCAATCTCGTTTCTCCGGGGGACAAGGCGATCACCTGCGAATATGGCAAATTCGGCGAACGGTGGACTGCGCTGGTCAAAGCCTATAAAGGCGTTCCGATCGTTCTGAAAGCCCCGTGGGGCAAGGCCGTGACCGTTGATGACATCAAAGCGGCACTGGCCAAGGACCCTGACGTTAAGGCTGTTTTCCTGACCCAATGCGAGACCTCAACATCAGCGACCCCGGATCTCGTGACCATTGGAGCGGTCTTGAAGGACACCAAGGTGGCTTTGGTCGTAGATGCAGTAAGCGCGCTCGGGACCGAGCCCATGAAAATGGATGAATGGGGGGTGGACGTGGTCTGCTCCGGGTCCCACAAGGGCCTCATGCTTCCGCCGGGAGTAGGAATTGTCGCGGTCAGCGCCAAGGCCATTGCCATGATCGAGGCCTCGACGAATGTCCGGTTCTATTTTGACCTTAGAAAAGCCCGCAAAGCCTTGGCTGACACCGATACGCCGTTCACTCCGGCGATCGGCATCGTGATCGCGCTTAACGAGTCGATCAAGATGCTGTTATCCGAAGGCTTGGACAAGAAACAGGCCTATTATCTGAAGATGGCGCACGCGGTCTGGGCGGCAGCCGAAGCGCTGGGTCTCAAGGTCTACGCTGATCCCAAATTCCGCTCAAGGGGATTGACCGCGATCCTGGTCCCTGAGGCATTAGGGCCCAAGAAGCTCGTGAAGACCATGCGTGACGTGCATGGGATCACGATGGCGGGCGGCCAGGGCGAATTGGATGGAAAGATCATTCGCATCGCGCACATGGGTGCCGTTGATGAATATGATATTTTGACCGGGCTATCCTGCCTCGAGAAGGTCCTGAAGGAAGCCGGCCACAAGTTCGAACTCGGAGCAGGTGTGGCAGCGGCGCAAAAAGTCTTAAACAGCTAATGAGAGCACAAATTAGGGAGTAGAAGCCATGACAAAAATGAAAATTCTAGTTAGCGATAAGCTCGCGGAAGAGGGCTTGAAGATTCTTCGCGAGGGGGATGCATTTGAAGTCGATACAAAATATGATCTGAAGCCCGAGGATCTGAAAAAGATCATCGGCGATTATGACGCTCTGGTCATCCGTAGCGGCACTCAGGTCAATGCGGAAATCCTGGAGGCGGCATCCAAGCTCAAGGTCATCGGCCGGGCCGGTGTAGGGCTGGATAATGTCGATCTCAAAGCCGCAACCAAGAAAGGCATCATCGCGATGAACACGCCCGGCGGGAACACGACCTCGACCGCCGAGCATACCTTCAGCCTGATCCTGGCGTTGGCGCGCAATATCCCACAGGCGCATGGTTCCATGAAGGCCGGCCGGTGGGACCGGAGCAAGTTTCAGGGCGTTGAGGTTTATGGAAAGACCCTGGGTGTTATCGGCCTCGGTCGCATCGGTTCCACGGTCGCCAAGTTCGCGCAGGGGTTCGGCATGACGATCAAGGCCTTTGATCCATTCCTGTCTCCGGAACTCGCTGCGAAAAGAGGCATCGTGATGACGACCCTGGATGACCTCATCCAGAACTCGGACTTCATCACGGTCCACGTCCCCAAGACCGCTGAGACCAAAGGCATGATCGGCGAAGCCCAGATCAATAAGATGAAGAAGACCGTCCGCCTTATCAACTGCGCCCGCGGTGGGATCATTGATGAAGCGGCGCTGGCGAAAGCACTGGAGACCAAACGTATCGCCGGAGCAGCGCTGGACGTCTATGACCAGGAACCGCCTCCGGCGGACGGACCGCTCAGTAAATTCGACGCTTGTGTCCTGACGCCGCATCTGGGCGCATCGACCCATGAAGCGCAGGTCAATGTCGCGATCGAGATCGCGTATACCGTACGGGATGCGCTGTTAGGTAAAGGCATCCGCAATGCGGCTAACTTCCCGTCCCTGGATGAGGAGTCTTACAAGGCCATTGAACCGTATATCGATCTGGGAGATAAGCTGGGCAAATTCACCGGCCAGTTGGTTAATGGCGGAATTAAAGTGATCCGGATCACCTATAGTGGGATCCTCACCAAGTACAATGTGATGCCGGTCACGATGGCCCTGACCCATGGGGTCCTCAAACCGATCCTGGCGGACAATGTGAACGCGATCAATTCCATCGATATTGCCAAGGAGCGCGGCATTGACGTTCAGGAAGTCCACTCCAACAAAGAAGAGGAATTCGTCAATTGCGTGTCCTTGGAAGTTGTCACGGATAAGGAAACTTTAACGGTCTGGGGCACGCTCTCGAGCAATAAGAAACCACGGATCGTCAAGATCAACAATGTGTATGTCGAGGCGGTCCCATCCGGGAACATTCTTTTCATCCGGAACAAGGATGTACCCGGCATGGTCGGAGCCGTCGGGACAGCCTTGGGGGAAGCAAAGATCAACATCGCCTATATCACCTTCGGCCGCGAAAAAGAAGCCACTATGGCGGTGAGCGTTGTGAACGTGGACGGTGAAGTTCCCGTAACGGTCATTGATAAACTTAAGGAAACCAAGGGCATCCTGTTCGTGAAGATGCTGAAGGTTTAACAGAGTATGGACCGAGCCTTGATGATGCTGCTGAGCGGTTTTCTGGATGCGCTGAACCCTTGCGCATTGTCAACCGCTGGCATTTTTGGGCTCGCACTGTTTTTTCTGCGGGATAGCCGGTATTTGTTAAAAGCGTTCGCGATCCCCTTCCTCATTTCGTATTTCATGACAGGGTTCGCGATACTGGCGGGTTGGGGGACTGATTATTTTTCCTCGCTGTCTTATTTGCGCAGTGCCGCTATTTTTCACTTGGCCGTTGGTGTGTTGTTCGCCGGTCTCGGGCTCTGGCTGCTGCGTTTCTGGTTTAAGATGCGGGATGGTCGCCCCGGACCTCATCTGCTTGGTATAGCTATCAAGGAGCCGACGCTATTAAGGTTCCTGGGTGTCGCTCTGGGGTTCGGGCTGGCAGTGTCGGCATACTATTGGCCGCAACACTGGTGGGCCACTTTGGTTGCGAACGATATGTTGTTGCCGGGAAAGATGCTGGATGCATTTGCCGGCATGGCCTGGTATAAGTTCGTCAAGCTATGGCCATTATTGCTGATGGGCTGGGCCTATCGTTCGGTCCGTCGCAATGGTATGTGCGCGATCTGGGTTGCCAAGCGCCCTTCAATGATCTTTGCGGTTTCCGCGGCTTTTTTCATGGGTCTTGGGTTGGGGTTGGTTTTACTGTTTTTCCAGAAAATTTAATGAAAAGGATATCCATGAATATTGCGGTTGTTGGTGCCCAGTGGGGGGATGAAGGGAAAGGGAAATTGATCGACATTCTTTCCAAGGATGTGGATATAACGGTCCGCTATCAGGGTGGCAGCAATGCCGGGCATACGGTCATTGTGGGCAATGAGCAATACGTCTTTCACCTCCTTCCATCGGCGATATTGCGAAAAGGAAAAGTTTGCGTGATCGGCAACGGTGTCGTCGTTGACCCTAAAGCGCTTTTGGAGGAGATGGATGGTCTCAAAAAACGTGGGATCTCAGTGACGCCGCGCCAGCTGAAGATCGCGGTCAACAGTCACGTTGTCATGCCTTATCACCGGATCCTGGATGGCCTGAGGGAGAAAATTCGCGAGCATAAGATCGGCACGACCGGCCGCGGAATCGGGCCGTGCTATGCAGATAAGGTCACGCGTTGTGGTATCCGGATGGTCGATCTTCTTAATCCGCGTGTTTTTGCCGAGAAGCTCAAGGATAACCTGCGCGAGAAGAATGAATATTTCAAGAAAGTTTTCGGTCAGAAAGGGTTCCAGGCCGGCGCGATATCCCAGGAATATATTCGCTATGCCCGGAGGCTCAGGCCCTATGTTTGCGATACGGCTCTCTACCTGAACGCCCAGATCGATAAAGGGAAGTCTGTTCTTTTTGAAGGTGCTCAGGGCGCTTTTCTGGACATTGATTTCGGGACCTATCCGTTCGTGACCTCGTCCAACACGGTCGTTGGTGGATTATGCAGCGGCAGCGGCGTATCGCCAGCCAAGATCGATAAGATCATCGCGGCAGTGAAGGCCTATACCACGCGTGTCGGGGAAGGCCCTTTTCCAACGGAATTTGATGACCGGATGGACAAAGAGATCCGTACCAAGGGCAAAGAGTTTGGTGCGACCACTGGCCGTCCACGCCGTTGTGGGTGGTTCGACAGTGTTCTGATCCGCTATGCAGCGGCCATCGGCGGCTTCGATGAACTCGCGATCATGAAGCTGGATGTCCTGGATGAGCTTAAGGTCATCAAAATGTGCTCCGGCTATAAATACAAGGGTAAGCTGTTTAAAGATTTTCCGCATGATTACGAAGTACTTTGCGGTGCCAAACCGGTATATGTGGAGATGCCCGGCTGGCAGACGGCGGTCGGTAAGGTCCGTACGTTCAAGGCCTTGCCGATACGAGCGCGTGATTACATATTACGGATGGAAGAACTGGTCGGGGTGCCGATCAAGTACATTTCTATTGGCTCGGAACGGGATGAGATCATTGTTCGATAAGGTTTTTTGGGCAGAAATGGCGCCAAAAACCGTTAATCACTTGACTTTAAAATTCTACTATGATACTTAATACATATATAAAGGAGGCGGGGATGCGAACACAAAATTTTGGTCTGATCACTGTTCTGGTTGCCGGTATTGCTCTGACATCCCTGACCGGATGCACGATCATCTTCCAGAAGGGCCGTAGGGTCGATGTCGAGAAGATCTCTCGCCTTAAAAGCGAGCTTTCCGAATTGGACCGGGCCAAGAATGAACTTGAGTCGCGCCTTTCCAAGGAGATCGCTGACAAGGAAGTCAAGGTCGAAATGCTGGCTAAGGGCCTGGTCATCACGTTCGTTGCCGAAGTGCTGTTCGACTCTGGCAAGGCTGATCTGCGTACGGATTCTTTGGCAAAATTGGAGAAAGTTTCCGGGGTCATTCAATCTGTCGTTCCGGACCTGAACATTGGTATCGAGGGCCATACGGATAACCAGCCGATCAAGTTTTCGAGTTGGAAGACCAATTGGGAGCTGTCTTCGGCCCGGGCTTTGAGCGTAGTCCATTTCTTGATCGACAAGGGTGTTGCCCCGGAGAAACTGGCGGCGATCGGTTATGGTGAGTTCCATCCCGTGGCTCCTAATGATAGCAAAGAAGGCATGCAGAAGAATCGTCGTGTCGAGATCGTGATCTTGCCTAAAGCGACCAAACAGGCAGCTGAAGAGCCGTCAAATTAATATCGGGAGATGCAGCCGTGAAGAATTTCTTTGTTTTCTTGATCCTTCTAGTCACCAGCGTCAGCATACTTCTTGTCGTCCGTTATTATAAAGAGAACCGGGATGTTTCAAAGATCCTGGACCAGGAGCGCTATAACCGCATGTTGGCGGAAGAAGAACTACAAAAGGGCGAATACCGCATTAAAAAACTGGAAGCTGACCTCCAGACCACGCAGGTCAGGTTGTCGAAACTTCAGGAGAATCTGGACAAAGAGCGTGATTCCAAGGCCGAACTGAAGACCAAGCTGGATAATCTTTCTGAATCAAAAGAGTCTCTCGAGAAGAACCTGCACGAAACTTTGGACAAGCAAGCTCAGCTTGAAGAACAAGCCAAAGCGGAAGCCAAGAAAGTCGCTGAGATACAGGCCGAGATGGTTGCACAAGCCGCGGCTGATGCCGCGGAAAAGGCCCAGGTCGTGCAGGCCGCGGCAGTGCCGGCTAACAAGCAATAACTTTCCGTTTCACGGTCTTCTTTGTGGGGCGGGACAGACATATTTAGACGAAGCGTTTTATACTTCTGCGGCGCTATTAGGTACGTTGATCCCGAATTTCTCAAGAGCAGAAATTCGGGACTATGGGGGATGCAAATCCCCCATTTTCATTAGGGGACAAGAAATAAACATCTCATGGCTAATCTTTTAATAGACCGAATGCCTAAACACATTGCGATCATCATGGATGGCAATGGGCGCTGGGCTAAGGAGAAGCATCTTCCGCGGACCCAGGGACATCAAGAAGGCGTGAAGCGGGTGGATGAGCTCATCACGGCCGCCAACCGGATGGGGATCAAAGTGCTGACGCTCTTCACGTTTTCTACCGAGAACTGGTCGCGCCCCGATTCCGAGGTCACCATGCTCATGAAGACCTTGATCAGTGTCTTAGAGAAGAAACTTACGCAGCTTTGCGAGAATAATGTGCGCTTTCGAGTTTCCGGGCGCCGAGCAGGGGCACCCGGAAGCGTGCTTCAGACTTTCGATCGTGTGGCCGAGGCGACTAAAGGGAACACCGGGTTGGTCCTGAACATCGCCTTCAATTACGGTGGTCGGCAGGAGATCATTGATGCCGTGAGGGTGATAGCGCAGGAATGCGTCACCGGCTCTCTGACGCCCGAGGCGATCGACGACAAGGTCATCTCCGGTCATCTCTATACCAACGGACTGCCGGACCCTGACCTGTTGATCCGCACTTCCGGTGAGTTGCGTATCAGCAATTTTTTGTTGTGGCAGCTGTCTTACGCGGAATTCTATTTTACCGAGAAATACTGGCCCGATTTCACGCCAGCGGAATTCGAGAAGGCCATTATGGATTACCAAAGCCGCGAGAGGCGTTTTGGGAATATTGAGGCTAAGCAGAGGAGGACGTCATGAGTTGGCAGCGTTTATTGAGCGGCGCCGTGGCTGCTACGCTCACGGCCTGCGCCATTCTCAACAAGTGGTTCTTCATCGCGTTCGTTTGTTTTTTGACAGCCGGTGGGTTGTACGAGTTCTTTTATTTGATCAAAAAGAAGGACATCCCGATCTACAGCTATACGGGGATCTTTATCGGCCTCCTGCTCCCGTTGTCGATCTTTTTCCGGTTTGAGCCCACGAAAAACTGGGAGCTCCTTTTCATTGTCTGCGGTTTCCTCTTGATGCTCATGTTGCAGTTCGCCAGAGAGGATAACCGGAATGCTATCGTCGGACTTTCGACCACCATGTTCGGAGTGATGTACGTGTCTTGGTTTTTCAGTTTTCTGGTCAAGATCCGGCTGCTCCTGCCCCACTGGGAGGGCGCCAAGCTGGTCGCTTTCATCATCATCGTCACCAAAATGGGGGATATCGGCGCCATGCTGGTCGGGATGCTGATCGGCAAACACCCGCTCCTCCCCAAGGTGAGCCCGAACAAGTCGGTGGAAGGGACCTTGGGTGGTCTGGTCGTGAGCGCCTTGGCGGCGGTGCTGTTGCGTTCGTACCTGCCGTCACTCCCGCAGTTCACCTTTTGGTATGTCGCGCTGTTGGGAGCTTTCTTTGGAAGCTTGGGCCAGCTGGGCGATCTTTCAGAATCGCTAATAAAGCGCGACTGCAAGGTGAAGGATTCCGGGAACATTCTTCCGGGGATCGGGGGCATCCTGGATGCCGTTGACAGCCTTTTGTTCTCAGCGCCGGCGTTTTATCTTTACATGAGTTCGACCTTGAACGTTCATTGATGATGCAGAAAAAACGAGTTGCGATACTGGGGTCCACCGGATCGATCGGTTTGAACACGCTGGACGTGATTCGCCGGCACCGGGACCGTTTTAAGATCGTTCTTTTGACAGCCTACAACAATGCTGAGGTCTTGGAGGCGCAGGTCCGTGAATTTCGTCCCGATATGGTGGCGATCTCCCGAGAAAAGATCAGCCAATTGAGAAAGGGACTGCCGCGCAGGACCAGGCTCTTTGACGTTGAGAGGGACCTTCCGGATCTGGTCGCTCGTAGGGAAATTGACATCGTTGTCATCGCCATGACCGGCGCTGCGGCTCTCGGACCATTTTTAAGTGCCGCCCGGGCGGGTAAGGTGATCGCTCCAGCGAATAAGGAAGCAATCGTCGTGGCTGGTGAGATCATCATGAACACGGCGCGCCGCAACGGGGCCAGAATTATTCCGGTCGACAGTGAACAGAGCGCGATCTTTCAGGCTTTGGAAGGCCAGCGGCGAGAGGATGC
>Ga0265323_10000399_pt1 | contig 24903 bp, 25 predicted proteins | sample 41225metaG_FD_193580 | JGI IMG/M metagenome (GOLD analysis project Ga0265323, IMG submission 193580) | Rhizosphere microbial communities from Carex aquatilis grown in University of Washington, Seatle, WA, United States - 4-12-25 metaG | ecosystem: Host-associated > Plants > Roots > Rhizosphere...
AAGGAGGAGAAAATTATTCTCCGTCAGCTAATGGAGTTGATACAGATACAATAATAGAAATTGCAGATCAATTATTTTCTGAAAAAATAAAAAAATTTCAAAAGCAAATTGATACTTCTACAGAAGGAGATGCTCTTCTTCAAACAAAATTAGAAAATGTTTCTGAAAGGCTAAAAAAAATAGAAATGATAATTGACAAATTGCAAATTGCAATTCTTGAAAAAGTTGGAAGCTATGGGCAGAATTTGGAAAGCGTTAAAAAAGAAATGTCCATGATGCAAGATTCTTTTTCAAAGATGGTTTCTCCGCAAAGAGAAACGAGAAGACTTTCTCAAGAAGAAATGAATCCTTCACAAAGAGAAATTAAAAAACAAATTCCCCAAGAAGAATATCAGCAACAACCCCCGCAAGAAAAAGAATTTTCTCCAGAAGAATTTAAAACTTCTCCTAAAAAATTTTCAAGAAAATAAAATTTAATTTTTTAAAAAATTAATCTCTAAAACCTCTTCCTTGAAAAGTAGGAAGAGGAGCACCAGGTCTCTTTGAACCGCCGCTTCCAATAATTACTACAACTAATATTAATAAAAATACTGCACCAACAACCATCTGCCAATTGTCTTCCCACCATTGTCCAGATGCCCATCCTAATGCCCCTGCTGATTGTATTATTATCATTCCCACAATAAGAACCCCAATTCCCATAAGTACATAATTAACTGCTGGACTTCTTTCATCTGCAAAAAGTCCGACGAGAATTAGTACGACTAAAATAACTGCTAAACCAACCCCAACTCTTGGAAATATTTGTGAGAAAAAATCAGGGACAAAACTAAATTGCAAAGACATTAAACCAACAGCTAATGCAATAATTCCATTAACCATTTTATTATCTTTGAAAATATTAATCTTAGTAAGAATTCCAAATACCAAAGCGAAAATTAATAAGAAAGGAAGAAGATAACTAAAAAATCCTGCAGCTTCCCATTTCGAAAGTAAATCTCCTATAAACCCACTAGGAAAAGCACTCGCTGTTTGTAAAAATATCATCTCTTGAAGCATACAATAAATTAATTATAGAATATTTAAATATGTTTCGTAAAATTATCTTACTACTTCTTCTCTTTTCTAATAACTAATGCAAGAGCAATTGCAATAACAAGAACAAATGTTACATCTGTAATTATTGTCTGATTAAAGGAACTATCCGAAAAAAAACTGATTACACTTGTATACCATCCTGTTGCCCAAAAAATTGCAATAAGGAATGCAAGTCCTGCAAGGATTCCTAATATCCATTTCAAGGTTTTATTTAATGCAAATCCTTTTTCATCTCCGAAAATAAATCCCCATATTAATAAGATTACAAAAATTGCAACAAGTGCAACAGTCATGAATAATATTAAATTGTTAACAACAAGAACAGGATAAATTGCAGTTACAAAAATTAATCCGATTACAAATGCAGTAAGAGCATTAAGTTGTTTTTTTCCTTCACCAAAAAGTTTTGTTCTTTCAAGAATTGCAAAAACTATAAAGAAAACTAGCAAAAATGGGAAAAGAAACTTTGTAAAGATGTCATTCTGCAAAAATATTGTTGTAGCCATATCTAAGATAAGTCTTCAGGAATTTCCTCTATAGAAGAATCAGGATTTGGCAAAGCAGCTTTGTTGATTAAGAAAACATCTCCAACTGCCTTAACAAATTGGTGAGGAATTATAACTCCCTTTGCCCCTCCAACCATAGAAACGACGCTTCCACCTACTCTAATTCTCCAGCCGTCAATTCTATTATCAGAAAGATTAGCTTCTTCAATCTCACCAAAAAAATCTCCGCCATCTGTATAGACTCTATTTCCGATAACTTCACTAATCTTTTTTATTCTCATGATAAAATTTATGATACTTCATTTAAATAGTTTTCCATAATTCGAAATATAATTTAAACGGAAATGAATATATAAGAAAGGAAATAAATAATTATAATCAGCCGTGAACAGAAATGTAAAAGGAAAATCATGCGAAGAAAACCGATAAGGTTGTCGCGCAAGGTTTATAAAAAAAACTTACATAAAAAAGACATGATAAATAAAAAAGAGATTGCAATTCTTGCTTTAATAATTGTAATAATCAGTTTATCCGTTGCTATTTCTGCAAACATAATTCAGGAATGGAAAACAACTCTTGCAATTCTTCTTTCAGTTTCAATCGTTGTACTTTTCAATGTTTTCACAAAAAAATTCATCGCTTACAATCTAGATTCAGAAATTGAGATGAGAGTTTGGGAAATAGGGAAATATAAATCAAATAAAAAACCATTTGCAATCGGAGCTTTTCTTCCATTGATTTCAAAAATAATATTATTCCCTTTCAATAGTTTTGTTTGGATGGCTTCTCTTGTTTTCGACGTCAAACCAAAAACTTACCGCGCTGCAAAAAGATTTGGATTATACACTTTCTCCGAGGTAACAGAATATCATCTAGGATTAATTGCTGCTGCTGGAGTTTTAATAAATATTCTTATTTCAGTAATTTCATATTTCTTAGGATTCGAACTTCTTGCAAGATTAAGTATGTACTATGCTTTCTTTAATATAATTCCATTATCAGATTTAGATGGAAACAAAATATTTTTCGGAAGCAAAATAATGTGGAGTTTCTTAGCATCTCTGGTATTAATAGGAATGCTGTTTGCGATATTCTTAGTATAAATAAAAAATAATTTTTTTCCTTAATTAACACTTCCCCGGGGCTGGTGGAACCTATTGGTCAAACAAAGATAAATAATTTTAAATAAACAAAATTAAAAAATAACATGGAATTTTTAATTGGAATTTCTCCAAGAGAATATCAGCAAAAGATATTTGAAAAATGTGTAGAGAAGAATTGTTTAGTTGTTCTTCCTACAGGATTGGGAAAAACTTTGATTGCTCTTATGCTCGCGATAGAAAGAATGAAAAAATTTCCTGGAGAAAAAGTTGTTTTTCTTGCTCCGACAAAACCCTTGGTTGAACAGCATTTAAGATTTTTTAAAGAACACTTATCAGAATTATTCGCAGAGATGGATTTGTTCACAGGAGAAGTAAATGCAAAAGAAAGAAAAAAACTCTGGCAGAATTCCGATATTGTTTTCTCAACTCCACAGTGCATTGCAAATGATTTGAAAAAAAATCTGTATGATTTAAAAGATGTTTGTCTTCTTGTAGAAGATGAAGCACATCGTTGCATAAAAAATTATGATTACAACTTTGTCGCGCAAAATTATACTTCTCATTCCCAGCATCCTAGAATTATAGGATTAACTGCTTCTCCAGGAAGTGACCATTCAAAAATTAAAGAAATCTGCAGAAATCTTTCAATTGAAGAAATAGAAGTTAAAACGCGTGATAGTGATGATGTAAAAGAATATTTACAGGAATTAAAATTTGAAAAAAAGATTATAGAATTTCCAGAAGAATTTGAAAGCATGAGAGATATTTTGAAAAAACTTTTTGATTCTTACGTTGATGAATTAAAAAATCGGCATGTTCTGTTCGGACCTTCTTCAAAAACAGGATTGATTGAACTTCAAAAAAGATTGATGGCTCACATTTCAAGAGGAGAAAAAGATTTTAATTCTCTTCTTTCGGTTTCTGCATGTTCTCAGGCAATAAAACTTCAGCATGCGATGGAACTTCTTGAAACACAAACTCTCTCGAGTTTTAATGATTATATAAAAGATTTATTCAAACAAGCAGCAGAAAAAAAAAGCAGAGGAGTTGTAAAACTTGTAAGCAAGCCAGAATTTAATTTGGTTTATATTCGTTCAAATGAACTTCTTTCGAAAGGAGTTGAACATCCAAAAATTGAAGAGTTGATTAACATTGTAAAAGAAGAAAAATCCAAAAATGAAAAAATAAAAATTATTGTTTTTATGCAGTTCAGAAATACTGCTTCAATTATTTCAAAAAAATTAAATGAAATTCCAGGAATAACTTCAAAAGTTTTTGTGGGGCAAGCAAAAAAGACAAATCAAGCAGGAAACACCGGATTAAGCCAGAAAGAACAGAAAAAAATTATTGAAGAATTTTCTTCTGGAGAAATAAATATTCTCTGTGCAACATCAATCGGTGAAGAAGGACTTGATATTCCAGAGGTAAATGCAGTTATTTTTTATGAATCTGTTCCATCTGCAATAAGAAAAATTCAGAGAAGCGGAAGAACTGCAAGATTAGTTGCTGGAAAATTAATCATGCTGATAACAAAAGGAACAAGAGACGAAACTTTTTATTATGTTGCAAATGCAAGAGAGAAAAAGATGCATAAAACAATTCAAGATATAAAAGAAGAAATGTCGGATGGAACATTATATAATAAATCAGAAAAGCAAGAAACTCTATAACAATAATCTTTATAAAAATTAAATTAAGAAATTAATAAAGTATGGCACGAATTATTGGAAAAGGATATTCTTTTGACGATGTATTGATTGTTCCAAAATACAATAAAGTTTTTTCTAGAAAAGATGTCAGTTTCAAAACAAGAGTAACAAGAAATTATTATATTGATATTCCAATACTCGCTGCGAATATGGATACTGTTTGTGAATCCGAGATGGCTATTGCTCTCGGAAAATTAGGCGGACTCGGAGTTCTTCACAGATTTATGACAATTGAAGAGCAAACAGAAGAAGTAAAAAGAGTAAAAGAAAATAATTTATTATGTGCCGCAGCAATTGGTGTAAAAGATTTAGAAGCAAGAGTTAAATCTCTTGTTGATGTAGAGGTAAATATTCTTGTGATAGATGTTGCTCACGGACATTCAAAACGCGTCGGAAAAGCATTAGATTATCTAAAAGAAAATTATCCTCAAATAGATGTAATCGCAGGAAATATTGCAACAAAAGATGCAGCTGAATATTTTTTAAGTAAGAAAGCCGACGCTGTTAAAGTGGGAATTGGTCCTGGTTCATTATGCACAACAAGATTAATGGCAGGAGCAGGAGTTCCGCAATTAACTGCAATAATGGATGTTTATGAAGCAACAAAAGGAAAAATCCCCATCTGTGCCGATGGAGGAATAAAAAAAACAGCAGATATAGTTAAAGCAATTGGTGCAGGAGCAGACACGGTTATGTTAGGAAATCTTCTTGCAGGAACATTTGAAGCACCAGGAGAAATTATTGAACAAAATGAAGAAAAACTAAAATTATATCGCGGTTCTGCAAGTTATAGTGCATCGGTTAAAAAAGCAGAATTAAATGGAGATGCAGATACAAAACCAATAAGTGTCGAAGGAGAAGAGACATATATTCCTTACAAAGGAGAAATAAAACCAATAATTCAAAATCTTCTTGGGGGATTGGCATCAGGAATGACTTACATGGGAGCGATAGAAATGGAAAATATTATAGGAAAAGCCGATTTTATTGAAATGACAAATTCCGGACAGGAAGAAAGTAGAGCTCACGGACTTTGTAAAGAATAATTTTTAAAAAACAATTAATTAATAAAAAAATGAAACCTATGTTTGATATATTTTCAAAACCAAAAAGAGTTGAAGTAAAAGAAAAACCAAAACAAAAAATTTTTGTCGATTATCGTGAAAAAAATTCAATGGTTGCTTCCGAATTAATTCATCTCGGATTTGAAGTTGAATTCTTGGAATTAAAAGTTGGAGATTATTTAATTAATAACATTGCAATTGAAAGAAAAACAGTTTCTGATTTTATTTCTTCAATGATAAATAAGCATTTAGCAAAACAGCTTGACGAACTTCAACAGTATGAAAATAAATTGTTATTAATTGAAGGGATTGAAGAGCATGAACTATATTCAGATAATTCAGAAGGGATGAATGCAAATGCTGTTCGCGGTTTTCTTCTTTCAATTTTATTAAAGCATAAAATTCCGATTATTTTTACAAAAAATGCAGAAGATACTGCAAAATTCATTGATGTTCTCGCAAGAAAAAAAGAAGTTGAATCTTCTTTAAACGCAACAAAAAAAAGTTTCAACAAAAAAGAACAAATGCAATTTATTATAGAAGGATTTCCCGGAATTGGTCCTAAAACTGCAAAAAAACTTTTATCTCGTTTCGGCACAATGAAAAATATCTTTAATTCTTCTCAAGAAGAACTAGAAAAAGAAATTGGAAAAAAAGCAGATATCTTCAAATTAGTTGGAGAAGAATATATTTAATTTTAAAATTTCTCGAATACTTTCACCTTTCCCGAGGGTGGGCGGGTGGGAACTAATTAAGAATTATGAGTACGGACGCGAGTTGGGTGGGACTTAGTTAAAGAATAACTGAGCAAAATTGCGAGTTGTGTGAAAACGGGTTAAGAAAAAATTAAATTAATTTGTATTTTTCCAAATTTTTATAAACATGTTTTTGTTCTTTTGGGATAGATTCTTTCAAAATAAATTCTTTGACATGAAATTTCAAAGGAGAAATTTTTATTTTTCCAAGTTCTTCTAAAAATTTCTTTTTATCTTCTACATATTTAGTTCTAGCAATTGTCAGATGACCCATAAATCTTTCTTCTTTTTCAAATAATCCATCTAATTTTTCATCAATTTCTTTTTGCAATTCTTCACAATTTGGAATCTTAATCCAAATAACTCCGCGGTCGGAATTATCAAAAAAACCAATTTTGTTTAGATGAGTTTCAAAAGTTTTAAATTTTATTTCTTTTAATCTTTTTTTCACTTTTTCCATTCTAAACTCATCAATTTCTCCAAGAAATTTTAACGTAATATGAAAATTTTCCTGTTCAGTTAATTTTCCTCCAAAATCCGGAAGTTGTTCTTGAATTTTCAAAATTTCTTTTTTTATTTTTTCAGGAATTTCAATTGCAATAAAAGTTCTTTTTTTCATAATAATTCCGCCAATATCTTAGCGCCAAGTTTTACAGTTAAATTATTATTTTCTTTGTCCATTTTTTCATTTATTTCAACAATATCAACTGCTCTCAAAGTTTTTATTTTTTTTATTCTCTGAATTAAATAAATGATTTGTCTGCTTGTTAGTCCTCCAATTTCAGGATAACCAGTTGAGGGGGCAAAAACAGGGTCAATAACGTCGATGTCAATTGAAACATAAAGTTCTTTTCCATTAGAAAATTCCATAATTGTGTCGCACATTTCATGCAAATCTTCAGTAAGATTGCTTATTGAAAGAGTTTTAATTTTATTTTCTTTTATAAATTTAATTTCATCTTGATGAGAATTTCTAATTCCCACAAGTAAAATATTTTCTTTTGGAAATCCTTCTTCAATAATTTTTCTCAGCCATTCTTCATGCGTCGGTTCTTTCATGGGTTCCATGCAATCAGGATGAGAATCAAAAATAATTAGACAAGGGGTTTTTTCTTTAGTTTGGCTAGCAGACAAACTAGAGTGAACTGGTGAACTCTTCGATTTGCAGTGTTCCAAAAAAGCTTTTGTAATAGAATAAGAAATAGAATGGTCTCCGCCTAAAAAAATAGTTTGAGGTTTTGTTCCGAAAATTTCCAAAGAATTTTCATAAATTAGTTTATTGCTTAATTCAATATTTGAATTCTCTAAATGTATTTCTTCCAAATCCAAAAGTCTAACATCAATTATCTTACCTTCCTCATTGCTGTAAATTTCTTTAAGAGATTCCAAAATAGCATTGCCTGCTCTCTCGCAACCTTTCGTCTTCCCTAACCCGTTAATTCCTGGAACTTTTACAATAAACATAGAAAGAAATAATGAAACGGGTTTTTAAGATTATTCTTAAGAATTATTCTGGCACCAAAGCCAAAAAACTATATTTTTTTATCTTTGCCATTCTCTTAATATCATTCAATTTAACAGCATTTATATTTTTTTCAAAATCATAAAATTCTCTTGCATCTCCGTCGATTTCATTGATTAGTAAATTTATCAACTGCATTTGAGAATCTTCCATAGAAATATGATAATTTCCAATTAATTGTTCCTTAACTTGATTCAATTCTGCTTCAGTTAATTCCTTGGAAACTTTTTCAAATTCTTCTAAAATTAATTTCTTGACAATTTCAACATTTTGTTTTGTTGTTCCAACATAAATTGTATTATAAGCAAAAAATTTTGAAATATTTGAATCTCCTCGTATAGAATAGGCTAAATTTCTCATGTCTCTTATTTCATGAAAAAGTCTTGAAGACATTCCACTCGCCATCAAAGTTCCCAAAACTTCTGCGGTATAACTTTGCTTGTTTCCTGCAAGAGGAACATGATATGCAAAAATTAAATTCGCTTGGTCAACACCTTTTCTTTTTTCAATCTTAGAACCATTTGTCATTGAAAATTTTATTTTTGGAACTTTTCCTTTTTTATTTTCAAAATTCTTTTCTGCAAACTTTACAATCTCGTCAAAATCTGCATCGCCAACAATTCCCAAAATCATATTATTCGGCCGATAAATTTCCTTGAACTTTTCAATAAGTTTTTTTCTGTCAATAGCTTCCATTGTTTGATGTGTCCCAATTAAATTTTCTCCCAAAGTTCCAGTATACAACTGTTTCTGAATAGAATCTAAAATATAAGTTGTTGGGCTGTCTCTTCTCATTTTTATTTCTTCAAAAATAACTTTTCTTTCTTTTTCCAATTCATTTTCATCAAACAAAGGATTTTTTATCATATCACTTAAAACATCCAAGGCAAGAGAAAGATGTTTGCTCGGCATCTTACACCAAAAAGCAGTAATAGTTTCGTCAGTAAATCCATTAAGTTCTCCGCCATTTTTTTCTATTTCTTCTGCAATTTTTCTTGAATCTCTCTTCGGAGTTCCTTTATAGAGCATATGTTCAATAAAGTGTGAAATTCCCTTTTCAGAAATTTTTTCATTAATTCCACCATTTCTAACAGCAAACACAACAGAGACTATTGGAAGATTTCTTTTCTCAAAAATTAAAGTCATTCCATTAGATAGAATTTTTCTGTAAAATTTTTGTTCCATCAAAGGAAAAAGCCGAAGTAATTTATAAAACTATTTCCTATTAAAAATTAAATATCTTTCTCCCCCAAGTTCAAAATCATCTGAAACTTTAAAGTTCTCGTAAATAAATTCGCTTATCCAGTTTCTGTTTGCTTTGAATTTTTCTCTGCTTCCCAAACTCTTTGTAGCAAAGCTCACAACAATTTTATCGGAAATTTTAGCAACTTCGGAAATTAATTCTTTGGAATAATTTGGTTTTAGACTTTCTAATGCGTCAATAACTTTGAATAAAAAAACAACTCTTGGCTTTTTTTCTGCGAGAATTATTTTCTTAACTTTTTCCAGTTCAAATAAACTTTGATGAATTCCTCTACCCTCTAATTTTTTCTTTTTAAAATAAAAATTCATCAATTCAACTAATTGCCCGACAGATTCGATTGCAGTATAATTAACTTCAATTCCCATTTCTTTAAAATAATTATAACTAAATCCATTAATTCCTGCTCCTAAATCAATTACACTTGCTTTTTTATGTTCCTTAAAAATTCTTTGATAAATTTCCTTGTAATAATCTAATCTTTCACGAGTGGAAATATGTTTTCTTAAAATCCATTCTGGTTCTTTTTCTTTTAATGAAAGAAGTTTCTTGCTAATGAATGCACTGAAAATTTTTCTCAATAATTCTTTTGTTAATATTATTTTATCTTCCTCGCTTGCTTGTCTTTTAGAAAATTGTTCATAAGCCATTTCGATATCCTTTTCAGGAAGTTGTGAAAATTCTCTTTTTCCTCTTATCTTATTAAAAATTTCTTTATTCATTATATTTTTAAGTAAAACCTTCTTAAAGATTTTACCATGACTGTAAATGCACACCCCGAATATATCAATGCTGAAAAGGATTTTTACAAAGCAGATAATGATGAAGATAGATTAATAGCTTTGGAAAAAATGGTTTCTGTTCTGCCCGGACATAAAGGAGCGGAAAAATTGCGTGCCCAAATAAAACTTCGTTATAAAAGATTAAAAGAAAAAATAGCAAAAGAAAAGAAAGCGAAGAAAGGTGGCTCAAAGGCAGGAATAAAAAAAGAAGATATGCAGGCAGCAATAATTGGAAAAACCAAATCGGGAAAATCTTCTCTCATTTCTCTTCTTACAAACGCAAAACCAGAAATTGCGAATTACGAATTTACAACAAAATATCCAATTATTGGGATGATGGATTATAATGGCGTCGGAATTCAGCTTATTGAAGTTCCTGCAGTTGAATCAGAATATTACGACAGGGGAATTGTAAATAGTGCAGATACAATTTTAATTTTAGTTACTGATTTATCTCAAATTCCAGAAATAGAAAAAATTTCAGAGCGTGCTCCAGGAAAAAAAATAATCCTGTTCAATAAAGCAGATTTATTTTCTGAAAATGAAAAAAGAAAAATTTCTGCAACTCTGCAAAGCAAAAAATATAATTTTATTTTAATTTCGACAAAAACAAAAGAAGGAATTGAAGAAATGAAAGAAAAACTTTTCAAAAGTTTTGGAAGAATGAGAATCTACACAAAAGAACCTGGAAAAGAGAAATCAAAAAAACCAATAATTCTTTTTCCAGAAAGCACAGTAAAAAATGTTGCAGAAAAAATCCTAAAGGGATTTTCTTCAAAAATCAAAGAGACAAGAATCTGGGGACCGAGTTCAAAATATCCAGGACAAGTTGTGGGTTTAGCCCATAAATTAAAAGATTTGGACGTAGTGGAATTCAAGACAAGATAATTATTTTCTTTTTATTGTTTTTATTTCGGTATAAGAAGGAATTCCTTTTACTCTTTTAATAATTCCATATCTATAAGTTCCGTGTTTTGGAAATTTCAATTTTCTGCTTTTAATTGCGTCGCTGGTATATAATCTTGGTTTCTCAATTATATCAAATAATCTGAAATAAATTCCATAATCAATAGCATAATCTCCCACATTCAATTGATCTAAATCTCTTATCAAAGCTAAAACTAAAATAACACTTGTAGATAAAACGATAGTGATGATATTTGAATACAAAGTATCAACTCTAGAATAAAATAAACAAAAAAGGATTACAGAAGCTAACAAAAGTAAAGTTACATTTAACAGCTTAGAAATTTTATCTTCTTCAAGAACATACATTTCTTCTCTATCTTTAGGCATATCTCTTATTACCCATTTCATTTGACTCAGTGCTTCTTTTTGATTTTCTGTAGCAGGTTTAAAATTTTTTAATTCATTAAAGATTGCATAAAAAGAAGCTTCAGTTTTTCTGTGATATTCATAAACTTCATACAAAAATCCCTCAACAATATACTTGTCAATTAAATCTGCAATTTTCTTAGAAAATTTTTCATCAACTAAATTAGAATATTGATAAAGAGAAATTAAAAAACCAGTTTCATTTGTCAGCAAATCTCTAAATCGTGTAAACCTACTCATTCTGCTTGTAATAACAAATCCTCCGAATATACCGAATAGAAAAGTAGAAACAGTCAAAAGAGTTTTCAATTCGTCAGAAGGTTTGAATATCGGAAGAGTAAATACTGCAATACCAAAAATGATTAAGAAAAAAATTATTATCTGATAAGACCTCACCTTACTTTCCATTAAACATTATAGAAAATCTTCTTTAAAAATTTTAGTAAGCTTCTTTTCCCAACTTCTCAAGAATTTTTCTTTCCACCTGAATTGGTTTTAATATTTTGATAATTTCTTCAGCAACTGCATTTTTCAAATCCATGGGGTGAAGCTTTTTTTCTATAAAATCTTTTTCAACTTCTTCATAATTATTATAAGAAACATCTCCGCCAAATTTCTTATCTCTTTTAACAACAAATTTTTCTTTCTTGTCGTGCTTAAGTGTCATGATTACATATTTCAAAAAAGCCATGACTCCATTGTCTGGATTTCCTTCAACACAATCTGCACTGTTTACTTTTTTCTTTATTGTTTCATCGTCGTCAAGCAAATCAATTTTCGTTTTCTCATCGGAAGAAGACATTTTCTTTCCAATCAAACCAGGAATTAAAGGATTCATTATTTCAATTCTTCTATTATATCCTATCTTAGGCAAATTCTCACGAGCTAAAACCATAATCTTTCTTTGGTCTGTTCCTCCAAGCTGACAATCAACTTCCAAATATTGTTCATCAACTGCTTGCATAAGTGGATAAATAATTCCAGAAAGTTTTGGATTATCTGTAACTTTAACCACATCAGATGCTGCCTTAGTCGCGTCGTGAACAGAAACATTTGAAGACATTTTCAAAACATCATACATATATTCAGGTTTAAGTTCCATTTCACTTCCTCGGACAATTTCTAGTTCTTTATCATCTCCTGCAATGGATTTAATTAATAATGGAATAATTTTTTTGTAATAGTCATATCTTTTTTCCAAAATATTCCAAGGAACATTATCCAAAGCGGCATGCAAATCCGCAAGTAAAATTTTTACATGAAATCCCGCTTTCAAAAAATCTGCAATTTTCAAAGCAGGTAATAAATATCCAATATGGGGTTTCCCCGTAGGAGCAGTTCCCCAATAAATAACGGGTTTCTTTTTTTCCTTTAAAAGTTTCTTGAGTTCTTCTTCGCTGATTATTTCTTCTGTATTTCTCTTAATTAAATTAAATCTTTCTTCTGCGTCCATAAAAAAGAAAGAAATTGTAAATTATTAAATCTTTCTTAAGCTTCTTTTATTGTACTAGCAATTACTGAAATTATAAATAATATTACAAAGATTATTGCCATCCATTTTGCAATTGTATATGAAACTCCAGAGATTACTCCAAATCCAAATATTCCAGCAACTATAGATAATATCAGGAATAATATTGCCAAAACCAACCAACCACCAACGCCTTTTTTATTCATTTTAATTAGATATAGTCACAGCATTAGATTGCAATGTAACTGCAGTTTGTGCTAATGCTCTTCCATTTAATATTGCTCCAGTATTCATTTCAATTAATGTTTGACTTAATATATTTCCTTTAAAATTAGATGTGGTTCCAAGTGTAGCTTGTCCTGCAACTTGCCAAAAGATGTTCTTTGCTTGACAACCACCAGTCAAGGTAACAATAGCACCATTTCCTACATTTAAATTTTGAGCGATTTGGAATATGAATACTGCATTAGAATTTCCTTGACAATCAAGAGTAACTCCATTATTTATTAAAACTTGAGTTCCCCATTCGTATAATCCAGGAGCAATAGTTTTTCCACTAAGATCTCCAGCATATAATTCTGTAGCCGTAGGATTTGTTCTTCCTGCAGCATCAGCATATGCAGTCCCCATATCTCCTATAGCAGTAGTCATTGTAGTAGGAGTTGGAACACTATAATCCGCAGCATATATTTTTCCAGTAACTAATGATGATGTTGAATATGTATTTGATGAATCAGCAATTAAATTAAATCCTGTAATATAACTTGCAGCTGCGGGACTCACTCCAATGTTCCCTACAATTGAAGTAGTTCCAGTTGTTGAAATTCCTGTCTTTGATAAAATAGCAAAATTACTAGCTGTTCCAAGATTTACTATTGCTGGACCTGCTGAGCCTACAGGCACTACTGGAGGAGTTGATGATGGAGTTGATTGAGTTGTACCCGAAGAAGTACTTGAAGTTCCCCCACTATTCCCACTTGGAGTTGTACCTGATGTTGTACCTGAAGAAGTTCCAGAGGTTCCTCCTGATGTTGTTCCAGAAGTTCCTCCATTAGTTCCACTTGATGTTCCACTAAGAGTTGTTCCCAACGTTGTACTCAAATTAGATCCAGGCAAAACATTTCTTATAGCAGGTACAGAAAAATAAATTATTGTAGCCACTACTAATAAACTTGCACCAATAATCCCGAAGAGAAGTAACTTTTTCATTAATCCATAAGTGTCGAAGAGTATATATGTCTATAGGAGGTAAGTTCTAGATATCTAAATAATTTTATAGCATAAATTATATTTATAAAAATGTTTGCAGAAATTTTAATTGCAATTTTTATTGGGATTCTCGCAGGAATAATTAGTGGATTACTTCCAGGGATTCATATAAATCTTGTCGGAGTTTTCCTAGTTTCACTTTCTGTTTCTCTTTTAAAAAATGTTAATGCAATTTATCTTGCAGTTTTCATAACTTCAATGGCGATAACCCATACATTTCTAGATTTTATTCCTTCAATATTTCTTGGTTGTCCAGATACAGACACTCAACTTTCAATTCTTCCAGGACATGAGATGTTAAAAGAAGGAAAGGGTTACGAAGCAGTAAGATTAACTTCGAAGGGAGGAATCGCGGCAGTTTTTATTTTAATTATTCTCGCTTTTCCTCTTGCGTTTGGAATTTCAAAAATTTATGATTCTGTTCATTCACTAATGCTTTGGATTTTACTAGGGACTTCAATTATTCTTATTTTTACAGAAAGAAAAAAATTTACTGCAATTTTTGTTTTCTTACTTTCAGGAATTTTAGGATTATTAGTTCTAAATTCTGGACTTAATGAACCTCTTCTCCCGATGCTGACAGGATTATTTGGAAGTTCAATGTTAATTGTAAGTATAAAAAATAAAATTGAGATTCCCAAACAGGAAATATCAGAAGAAAAAACAAAATTAGTTCGTCCTCTAATTGGTTCTGTAATTGCATCACCATTGTGCGGTTTTCTTCCAGGATTAGGCGGAGGGCAATCTGCAATTCTCGCAAATACAATTTCAAGAACAGATAGAAAAGGATTTTTAGTTTTAGTCGGAGCAACAAATATTTTAGTTATGGGTTTATCTTTTGTTTCTTTATATGCAGTTTCAACAACTCGAACAGGAGCAGCAGTTGCAATCCAGCAAGTGTTAGGAACTTTGTCGTGGAAACTTCTTGTAATTTTATTATTCACAGTTTTAGTCAGCGGAATAATTTCTTTTTTTCTTGTAAAAAAATTCACAATTTTTTTCTCTCAAAGAATTAATAAAATAAATTATCCTCTTCTTTCAATCGGAACATTAATCTTCGTGACAATAATTGTTTTTATTTTTTCGGGATTTTATGGGATGTTAATTTTAGTTGCTTCAACATTGGTTGGAGTTTATTGCAATACTTTGCCCATTAAGAAAACGCATATGATGGGATGTTTATTAATTCCGACAATTATTTTTTATGCTGGAATAATTATTTAGAAATATTCCGCAATGCTTTTTTGTTTTTCTAATTCTTTTCCAAAAATGCTATCAATATTATCTTTAATGATTTGAAGATTTTGTTTAAGATAATTTGAAAGATGATATTTCTCTGCTAAATTCAAAGCGGGTTCTAAATATTTTTTTATTCCTCCTTCATTAACGGTAAAAATAATTTTTCCTCCGCATTTACTGCAAACGCCAGTTAAAGGAGGACGCCTCATAATTTCATTGCATGCGACACATCTAAATCCCTGCATAGAAAATTTTCTCAAATTACCTTTTAAATCTTTCAAAAAATGTCTGTCAATAATTAATCTCGCAGCATCAGAAGTATCAACTGCTCTAATTTTTTCAACAAGTCTCATTTGGTGGTCAACTTTTTCCTGCATTGTTTCTAAAAATTTATATGAAGAACATAAAACTCCGTCGTTAAAATTTGTAGTTTCGTGAGTATGTCCAATTCCAACAAACGGATCTCTTCCTTCTTTCAAAAATAATCTTACATTAGGAATTGATTTTAATTCTGAAGAATGTTTTTTCTGTTCTGCAAGTTGATAAAGTTCAAGAGGATATTCGCTTGTAAGTTCAAAATCTAAAATCTGGTCGTCAACTTCTCCCGCATCAATTCTTCCATTCAAAACTAAAGGAGCATCTTGAGTTCCTCCTCGATGTGAAGGTAAAAACTTTCTTGAAAAATTAATTAAAACATCTCCCAAAAGCATAATTGCAGCCTCATCTCCATCGCAGTCTCTTCTTATTGCTGCGTGCATATATGGACTTGCCATAATTCCTAAAGTGCTTGAAAATCCAATAAACCTGCAAATAACTCCTGCACAATTATGTGGTGCCATGCAAACTCCAATCTGACCCACTAAATCTTCTCTTTTCTTGACATTATAAATCGGAGGTAGTTTGTAAAAATTAACCAAAAGAAAATCAATAAAATTGCAAACCCTAACAAAAACATCGTCGGCTCTTTCATCGTTTGATTCGGGAGAACAAGGAAGGATAACATCGTGAGGCATTATTTCTACAATTTGATTTTCATCAACTAAATCATTTCCATAAATATCTTTATCGTATCCTAATTCTCTAACTTTTTCCACACTAACAAAAATTTCTTTGGGTTTAAAAGAAACAACAGGCAATTCCGTCGCATCAAATCTAATAGTCCCGTCTTTATTTACTTGCAAATTATATTTCGCTCTCGCAATTCCCTTGCAAAGATTTTCCATGCAGTGTTCTGCTGAAGAAGTTCCTCTAACTCCTTTAATCAAAAGCGGAACATCTGATTTTTGAAAATTTAATTTTTCAATTGCTTTGTTCAAATAATGTTTTATATCTAAATCAATTGTTGAATAGCAAACATTTTGGTGTTCTTTGCAAGGTTCTTCAGAAGATTTATCACATTCTTTGCAATAAAAAAGTTTCTTGGATTCTTCTCCACAATTTTCACAAGTGGGATAAATAGTTTCTTTTTTGCATTTGTCACAATAATAAGATGGAAAAGAACTTCTCACATTTCCAACTTCACATGCAGCTTGCACACTTCTTAACCTTCCTCCCTCCTTCCCGATAGGAAATAAAACATTTGGACTTCCAATAAGTTTTCTCAGCTTTGCTTTTTCAGGTCTTCCCATTCTCGCTCCGATAAATTCCCCTGCCTTATCTTTTATAACAAATTCAGAAACAGAATTAATAATTTCCAAAACATCTTTTTCTAAATCAAATTTATTTTCATCAACAAATTCTGAAAGAGAATTTTCTTTTTTCAAAACAGAAATATCAATTCCTAAATTTAACAGTAAAGCTTTGCTGTTAACTTCATTGATAACAACATTCTCTATAGTAACATCATGTTCCATTCCTAAAAGTTCCAATGCTCTTTTTCCCTCTTTAAATTTCTCCTGTTCTGTTTTATTAAAAGGTAAAATTATTTTTTCACTAACTCTTGAATTCTTCAGCCATTTAATTAATCCAGAAAATTCATCTTTGGAAATTTGTGTCCAATAAAAAATATAGGACGGATGAAGAGGAATTTTAAAAATTCTGCTTAGTTCAATAGCTCTATCAATAGGAATATTAAAACAATCTATTTCTTTTTCTAATTCAGGATATTTCTCTTTTAATTCCAGCTTCCACCATTCTTCAACATATCCGGGTTTTATGAAATTTGAATTTCTATTTGCTAAATCACTAAAGGGAAAAAGAATATCTCCAAGATAAATTATCTCATCAACATCAGGGTATAATCTTTTTGCTTCTTCTTTGGATTTTAATTTTTTAACACTTCCATTAAACATTTTTACAATCGGTCCGTCAATAGAATCACAAGTTGTAACAACACAACCTTTAGTTGGTTTTTCTATTTTTAATTGTGTCCCAATTGCAATAAAAGAATCTGAAATCCCCATTGTTGCAGGATGCATTGACGTGGCTGAAAACCCAGAAACTCTGCTTCTCCCATATCTAAATCTAAAAGCTCCAGAACGTGAAGGATGTCCGAAAACAGGTCTCCCTGCAACTAAATCTTGAATATACGTCGGAGAAGAATCAGTTTTTCCAACTTCTCTTCTTTCATGTATTTTAACATACTCTTCTAAAAAATCAAATCCTGTTGATTGAAAACCTTTTGATTTTGTTTCTTTCAAAAGTCTAAGTCCTTTTTTTGCTTTTTGTGCAAGTCCTTCTGAAAAAACTAAACACATTCCTCCTCTAATAAGATTAGTATCAATTCTGCTTAAATTTTTATAATTTGAAACTTCTATTTTTTCCGTCGGATCCCCTGCAATTTGAATAGGAAGATTTTTTGCAAGAAAAGTCGCTTCTTCTTCTGTTGGAAGATATTGTAAATTCGTAACATATTCGTGATAATCAAAATTTTCAGTAACACATCTTTTAACTTCTTCTTCACTCGGGTCATATTTTGCATAACCAAATAATTCTCTAAGATAATCAATCAACATTAAGACAACACAACTTGCAGTAGTTCCTGCACTTCTTATCGGCCCAGAAAAAGATGCAATAAAATATTCTTTATTATCTCCTGTCTTTCCTAATTTTATTCCGGTAAATCCCTCGATGGGACTTGAAACGACTCCCAAGGTAGTATATGCAAAACCAATTCTGATTCCTGCATCAATCGCTTCGAGTAAACTTGCAAATTTGCAAAATTTTTGTTTTGAAATTTCTTCTGCAATTTTAAAAGAAACCGCAGGAGTCAATTTTCCGTAATCTTTTTCTAATTCAAGAATTCTGTTTGCAATTCCGCTTCCTTCCATTTGAGGATAAATTGTAGAAATCAACCCGACAACTTTTTCAGCTAAACTTCTTGCAAGAGGAATTTCAACTTTGTTTACAGGATCAAGATTTTTTGCTCTTGCTTCATTTGCAATAGAATATATTTTCTTGACATTTTTTTCTAAATTAAGAAAGTATTGTTGTGTGTTCAATTTAATTTTTCCAAAACCTCATTCCAATTTTTAGCTACAATTTTATCTGATCCGTCATATCTATTCCAAGGATAATCTCCAAAAAGAATTCCTTTTATATTCGTAGAAGCGCATTGTTTGATGTAATCTAAAGAATCATCAATAAGAACAGAGGCATTTAATTCTCTACATATTTCTAATTTATTTTTTCCCGAGTTTTCTACTTGAGTATAATGATTCGAAGAATGAAAAATCCCCGAAAATTTATTTTGAAAAAATTTATCCAGCCAAATTTTAGTTTCTTTCTCCAAAAAAGACGCACGAGAAGTAACAACAAATAATTCATTTTCTTTTGATAAGATATCAATTGAACTTACCGAATAAATAATAGGAATAATTTTTTGAGAATAAACCGAATTATGAAAATTATTAACTTTCTTTATTGTTTCTTCAATAGTTCCTCCCCAAACTTGATTAAAAAAATAAGTTTTAATGTCTTCAGTTCTCAGAGAAGTCCCATAATTATCATTATGCCAATTTAATAAAGCAGTATGAAAATCTGCCAAGACATCATCAATATCAATTGCTATTTTTCTTTTCATTTCTCTTCCCCTATTTTATTTTCCTCTTTTTCATCTTCAAAATCTAAAATTTTTATATTTCGCGTTTTCAAATTGAACATTGGAACTTTGCAAAAATCAGGCTCATTGCCCATCTTCTCTTGATAAGGAGTTTTGCTTTCCCAAGAGGCTATGGAAACTATTAAAATATTATTATAATATGAAACTGCACTTTTGTGTGTGTGTCCTGAAACAAAAATATCAGGAATTTTTTTAATTATTAAAGAATCTTCTTCAGAAGGAAAATATTGTGTTGAAGAATGAGATGGAGCAAGATGTCTTTGCTTCAGAAGATAGGTCATTATTTTTTCTGGAGAATTTAATGCGTCTTCTTTAATGAGTCTTGAAACGGTATTTGCATAATAAGGATAAGAAAATCCGTGATATGTCAAAACATCAAAACCAGAAAAATTATTTGTTCCTCCTATATTCACATTTGCAGGATTTCCAGTAAGTAAAACATTTTTCAGATTGTGAATGCTCCATGCATATCTTTCATTCAAAACAGGTTGCGGTTCCATAAGCCTAACTCCGTCGTGATTTCCTGGAGAAATGATTATTTTAATATCTTTTCTTATCTTAGACAAGAATTGTGAAAGCCCGATAAATTGTTCTTCAATATCTTTTATTTTTAAATCTTTTTCTTGATTAGGATAATTTCCAACTCCTGCAATAACATCTCCCACTAAAAAAAGATATTTTATTTTTTCAGATTCGCTATTAGGAACTTTCCCATTCAGATAATCAATAAATCTCAAAAAACTATTTTCAAGAAATAATTTGCTACCAAAATGCAAGTCTCCTAAAAATATAACTGATTCATCAATCGGGGATTTTTTTCTTTCAGGAAGTGAGGCATCTGGAAAAGCAATCTCACTTGCAAAAAGAATTTCTCTGTTTCCAAAACCACTAAAACCCAAAACAGAATCTAAACAAATTTCTTCTGCTTTCTCTAAAAGTTTTGGATTACTTTGACTAATTAAAATTTTTATTTTTCCTGTTAAATCTTCTACTTCAAGGAGCATATTTTTATTTTTAGTTATAGTCTTTTCAGAAACAATTCCGATTACAGAAATTCCTTGTTTATTTCCTGAAATTTTATTTATTGAAACCAAATTTTTTAGAGAAGAATTATCCTGCAAAATTTTTCTTATTTCAGAAAATCTATTCCTAAAATGTTTTGTAAAATCATTGACTTCTAATTTTTTTATTATATTTTGGGGAGAAGCTAAAACTCTTACCTTGTCAAAATATTGTTCTTCTTTTATTTCTTCTTTTTTTTCTTTTGAAAATTCCTGTGAGATTTCAATGCTTAATCCTAATTTTATTTTTAATCCTTCTAAATTTTGTTGATTTTCTTTAGGAAGAGTGGAAAAAATCTGAAAAACTTTCTCTTTATTTTGATTAAACAAATTTTTAGTTATAATTCTCTGATGAGTTGTGTCTCTTATTTTTTCCATAATCAATTTAATAGATTCCACGTCGCTGGTTTCATTAAATATATTCAAAACTTCTTTATCTAATAAAAATCCTTTTTCCAAGCAAAATCTTAATATTTCTTGATTGTTCATTAATTAAAATCTCCAATTTTAATTTTGTGGCAAATTTCCTGTTTGCTCATTTTAAATCCTTTTTCCAGTCCACTTTATTTCCTTTAAGCAAATTATCAAGCATGACTATTTCTTCATAAATTCCTTCAATCAAATCATAATTTTTTGCTTCATCAGCATCAACCCATTTATAATTTATTGATTCATTATTCAAAACAACTTCTCCAGTATCATGTTCAGCAGATAAACTAATAATTAGCATTGGAGAATTATCGGGTTGAATAAAAGTCATATTCGTAATGTAACCAATATTTTTTATTTCTAAACCAACTTCTTCTTTAACTTCTCGTTTCAATACCTCTTCAAGAACATTATACCAATGAACACTTGTATCTTTTGGTTTGTTAATATAATCTTTTATTTCTAAATTTCCTCCAGGAACAGTCCATTTTCCGGGAAAATTTCTTTTTGTTAAAGCTCTTTGAGTAATTAGATATTTTCTATCTTTTATTATAATTCCAGTTACTGCAATGTTGTGAGAGTTTTCATTCATTTTTCAAATTGTACTTTCCAATTTTTATTTATTTGGATGATTAATTATAAGATAAAGATTCTTGAATAATGTCTTTCGCTTTTTCAGTTATTTCTTTTGAAATCGCGAGTTTAATCTCTCTCATTCGTCCGCCTCTTCCTTTAGATATCACATTAACAGTAATAATTCCCAACATGTCAAATTCTTGTATAATATCACTAACTCTTCTTTGCGTTAAAATTTCTAATCTATTCTTCAAACAAAGGTCTCTGTAAAGATTATAAACTTCCCCCGTAAAAAGATGATGTTCTCCTTTTTCAGATAGTTGAATTATTGAACTAAGAACAAGCTGGAACTGTTTTGGTTCTGTTTTGATAACATCTAGAATCTTGTCTTTCTCAATTTTCTCGTTCGCTTCATCAATATATTTTATATGAATCTTCTTTGAATTATCTCTCTCTGCTAACTCTCCTGCTATTCTTAGTAAATCCAACGCCCTTCTCGCGTCTCCATGCTCTCTAGCAGCAAGTGCAGCGCATTTAGCAACAACTCCTTCATCCATAACTCCTTCTTTGAAAACTTCCTTTGCTCTATTTGTCAAAATATCTTGTAACTGTAAGGCATTATAAGGAGGAAAAACAATTTCTTCTTCCGAAAGAGAACTTTTAACTCGAGGATCCAATTCATCTAAAAAAGTTAAATTATTACTAATTCCTACAAGGCATATCTGAGATTTTGAAAGTTCAGGATTTAATCTTGTTAAGTTATAAAGAAAATCATTTGAAATCTTTTTTGTGGTCTGGTCTATTTCATCTAAAATTAAAACAATAAGTTGTTTTGTAGAATCAACTGTTTCTATAAATTTATCATAAACTGCCTGAGTTGGCAATCCAGTAGAAGGAACCTCTCCGCCAAATTTTTTAATTAGTTCTGCAAGAATTCTATATTCTGTATCAGAAACTTTTTTCAGTTTGCAGTTTAGATATTCTATTCTTAATTTGAATTCGGCATCTTTTTTTTCTCTCTTTAATAATTCATCTTTGACATATTGAATAGAAAGAGTTTTTCCTGTTCCCGTTTTACCATAAAGAAATAAATTACTTGATCTCTCTCCTCTTAAAACTGGAGCGAGTATTGAAGCAATCTGTTTTATTTGTTTACTTCTGTGAGGAATGTCTTCAGGTTGATAAGTATTTTGCAACATAGATTTATTATTGAAAATACCATTGCTATCAAAAGCTTCAAAAATTTTGTCTAATTCATTTCCCATTTAACCCTCACACTCTAATTTCCAATGGAAATCATTAAGTTTTCTTTTTATCTCCAACGATAATTATTGATTTTAGTTATATAAAGGATTATGACTACTAAGAAAGAAAGACACCTTTATTTCAAATGGAAAGGTATTTTTTATAAAAAATATTATTTATCTTTATTAAGTTATAAATAAATGATTTATTATAAAAAAAGAGAGATAATATAAAAATTTTAGTAATAAAAAATTATTAACTAATAATTAAAAAATTAGAGTTATTATATTCTAAAATAATTTAATTTTAAATTATTATTATTATTATTATTATTATTATTATTATTATTATTATTATTATTATTATTATTATTATCTATATACTATATAATATATAATTTTATAATTAAAACAAAAACAAACAAAACTCAAAAATTCCTTTATAAATATTTCCAGACGAAATCAAGGGGGGACAGAGTAGGATAGTCCTCTATAAAGATAATTAAATTTGTAGATACTTTATCAATTTTTTATCTAATTAAATATTATTTCTTATAAAAATCTTTCAAAATTATCTTCTACTTATATACTAACAAATCTATTTAATTTCACAGAAAAGTTTATAAATAATTTTTCTCTTAAGTTTTCATGCAAGGAAACAAAAACACATACAATTCTATTATTGGAAAGATGATTGTAACAAAAGAAGGGAAAAGACTTGGTTTTGTCAAGGATATCTCTTTTGAAACTAAATCAGGTGAATTAATTAACCTTGTAGTTAAAGATGCTACTCCTTATACAAAAAACCTTAATTTAGAAAGAACTAATGCAAGTGAACTATTAATACCTTATAACTCTATAATTGCTATCGGTGACTTTGTTATAGTTTCAGAAGAAGATTTAATTTAATTCTGAAAGATATAAATATTTAAAAACACTATTTTAATTTAAATAAAATGAGACTTGTTGGTTTTAACTTTACAAAGATAAGCGTTGAAAAATTTAATGATAGTGTTCAAGATCTAAAATTTAATACTAAAATTGATATTTCTTCTATTGAACCTTTAAAATCAGATTTAATTAAAGTTAAAGATGAACCCCTTAAGATAGATTTTGTTTATTCTGTTCTTTATGAGCCAGAGCTAGCTAAAATAGAACTTGCAGGAACAATGGTTCTTTCTGTAGAATCAAGAATAGCAAGAGACATCCTAAAAGGATGGAAAGATAAAGAAATGAGTGATGAATTCAGAATCTTTATGTTTAATATAATTTTAAGGAAAGCCAATATAAAAGCACTTGAATTAGAAGATGAATTAAATCTTCCTCCTCATATTCCTCTTCCTTCATTGAATAAAGAAAGTATTCAACCTAAAAAAGACTAAGTTTAAAAAAATAGATTTCTTTCCTTTCTTATGAAAATTTCTGCTCAGAAAAAAGACAAAATTTATGAGCAAATTCTTGCATTTCTTTACTCTGTTTCTCCAAAAGCTCTTTTTACTATGAATATTGCAAAAGAAATTGCCCGAGATGAAGAATTTGTGAAAATACTTCTAATTGATTTAAGAAAAAAGGGATTAATCATTGAGATAAAAAAAAGCCCAAAAGGAATGCCTTATCTTAAAAGGTCGAGATGGACATTGAGCGATGTTGCGTATCAAGCTTACAAAAAACATCAGCAAGAATCAAACAAAGAATTTCAAGATAAATATTAAATAAACTATAATTTTTTATACTATTTCTTTTTCAATAAAAGATGGATCAAATTAAAACAGCTTTTCAAAAAGTAAAACAAGATATGGACTCTATGAAAGAAGAGATAGATATTCTAAAACGATTTTTATCTGAAAATAAAGAACTGCTTTCAAATTTAGATAAAAAAATCCAAGATTTAACCCATGAAATATCAAAAATAAGTTATAAAGAACTCATATCTAATCCAACAGATAACTCTCAAAATCAAACAATTCCAACAGATAACACAACAAATAACTTCCCTTTTAAGCCCCAAAAAACCAAAAATTCAACCTTTTCCACAGGAAATCAAGGGGTTCCAACAAACAAACAGACAAACAAACAGACAAACCAACAAACAAACCAACAGACGGAAAATGCTTCTTTTGGGGAAGCCATAGAGATATTAAACTCTTTAGACAACATAAAGAAAGAAATAAGAGTAAAATTCAAAAAGATTACAGACCAGGAATTTTTGGTATTTTCTACAATTTATCAAATGGAAGAACAAGGAATAGTAGACTATCATTCTATTTCCCTAAAACTTAATCTTACAGAAACTTCTATCCGAGACTATGTCGGAAAATTGATAAAAAAAGGAATTCCCGTAGAGAAAACCAAATTTAATAATAAATTAATTCAACTTTCTATCTCTCAAAATCTTAGAAAAATTGCTCCCCTACCAGTG
>Ga0265323_10000400_pt1 | contig 24903 bp, 19 predicted proteins | sample 41225metaG_FD_193580 | JGI IMG/M metagenome (GOLD analysis project Ga0265323, IMG submission 193580) | Rhizosphere microbial communities from Carex aquatilis grown in University of Washington, Seatle, WA, United States - 4-12-25 metaG | ecosystem: Host-associated > Plants > Roots > Rhizosphere...
CCAGGAACGCCCGAATCTGCTCCAGGCTGGTGGCTTCTGTGTCGTCCATGCTGATGATCAATCCCCAGCATCCCGAACTTTCCCTTCAGGCTCATCTTGCATGAGAATCCGGTCGCCATTTCAGGCTCATCTTGCATGAGACAAGAGTCTCGGGGCCGGAAGAACGGGCTTCTTGCTAGAATCAGGCAATGGCGGAAACCAAGCCCGGAGCGAAACCCGTCCAGACCTTTGAAGCCTCGCTTGACGAACTCGAGAAGGTGGTCAAGGAGCTCGAAGGCGGCGACCTTTCCCTCGACCGCTCGCTGGAACTTTTCGAGCGCGGCATGGGCCTCAGCGACCGCTGCCGGAAGCAGCTCGAAGAAGCCGAGACGCGCGTCGAAGTGCTACTCCGCAAGGAGGGCAAGCTGGCCGCCGAGCCGTTCCGTCCCGAAAAGTCCGAAACCTCATGACCCTGCGCGAATACCTCGTCCAGCAGCAGTCCCTGGTGGACGCGGAACTGGACCGTCTGGTCCCGCCGGAATCCACGCCCCCGGAAACCATCCACCGCGCCATGCGCTACAGCCTGTTCGCAGGCGGCAAGCGCATCCGCCCGATTCTGTGCATCGAGGCGGCCCGCGCCGTCTCCGATTCGGTGGAGGGCGCCGTGGCGGCGGCCTGCTCGCTGGAGCTGATCCACACCTACTCGCTGATCCACGACGACCTGCCGGCCCTGGACAACGACGACTACCGCCGCGGCAAGCTCACCAATCACAAGGTCTTCGGCGACGCCATCGCCATTCTGGCCGGGGACGGGCTGCTCACCCTGGCCTTTGAGGTGCTGGCCGGGCTCGCCGTCCCGGACACCCGCAAGGCGCTGCTGGTGGCCGAACTCGCCCGCGCCAGCGGAACCGTGGGCGGGATGATCGCCGGGCAGGTGGCCGACCTGGAAGGCGAGGGCAAGCCGCCGGGCGCGGCGCTGCTGGAATCCATCCACCGCGCCAAGACCGGGGCACTGCTGCGCGCCAGCCTGCGCCTGGGGGCGATTTACGCCGGGGCGCCGGCGGAGGCCTACGCGGCGCTCTCCACCTATGGCGAACACGTGGGGCTGGCGTTTCAGATCGTCGACGACATTCTGGATGTGGAGGCCAGCAGCGAATCGCTCGGCAAGACCGCGGGCAAGGACGCGGCCCAACACAAGATCACCTTTCCGGCGGTCTACGGCCTGGAGACCTCGCGCCGCATGGCCGAAGAGGAATGCGCCCAGGCCCACCTCCGGCTGGCACCGTTCGGCCCGCGCGCCGCGCGCCTGCACGAGCTGGCCGACCTGATCGTGCAACGGAAGTCATGAAGACCCGGCTGGACCGCGCGCTGGTGGAACGCGGCCTCGTGGAATCGCGCGAAAAGGCGCAAGCCCTGATCATGGCTGGAGAAGTGCGCGTCGGCGGCAGGCCGGCCTCTAAGCCCGGCCAGGGCGTGGACCCGGAAGCCGCGCTCGAAGTGCTGGCGCGGGCGCCCTACGTCGGGCGCGGCGGCTTCAAGCTGGCCGAGGCGCTGCGCCACTTCGCCATCGACGTGAGCGGCGCCATCTGCCTGGACGTGGGCGCCTCCACCGGCGGGTTTACCGACGCGCTGTTGCAGGCTGGCGCCGCGCGAGTCCACGCCGTGGATGTGGGCGCCGGACAGCTCGCCTGGCCGCTGCGCACCGATCCCCGGGTCAGGCTACACGAGCGCGTCAACGCGCGCCAGTTGACCCTGGATGAAATCGGCGAGCTCGTCCGGCTTGCCGTCTGCGACGTCAGCTTCATTTCGGTGACCCTGATTCTGCCCGCCCTCGTCCCGCTGCTCCAGCCGGCCGGGCAAATGGTTATACTAATCAAGCCCCAGTTTGAAGTCGGCAAGGGACAGGTGGGGAAGGGCGGTATCGTGCGCGAGCCGGAGTTGCACCGCGCGGCTTGCGAGCGGGTAATGGGCGCGGTGAGGGAATCGGGATTTGAAACCAGTATTATTGAAAGCCCCATCCTGGGCGCGGAAGGGAACAAGGAGTTCCTCCTTTATGCCCATCATTAAGACCGTTGGCGTCATCTCCAAACCAAATTCGGAGGAGGCCACCGAGATCGTGCCCCGGCTGCTGGACTGGCTGCACGGGCGCGGTTTGGGAGTGCGCATCGACGAGGAAACCGCCTTCTATGCCGGCGGCGTGGCGGCCGTCCCGCGCGCCTACGTGCCGGAGGGCTGCGATCTGGTGATCGTGCTCGGCGGCGACGGCACGCTGCTGTCGGCGGCGCGCGCCATTGGCCGCCGCGAGATCCCGCTGTTCCCGGTAAACATGGGCGGCCTGGGCTTCCTGACGGCCATCAGCCGCGACGAGCTGTACCCCGAACTGGAGCGCGCCTTTCGCGGCGAGCACCGCATCGCCAACCGCCGTCTGCTGAATACCGAGGTGCAGCGCGGCGGCCAGGTGGCGGCCAGCTTCGAGGCCCTCAACGACGCCGTGCTCACCAAGAGCGCCCTGGCCCGCATGATCGACCTGGACACCTACGTCGACGAGCAGTTCGTCTGCGCCTACAAAGCCGATGGTCTGATCATCTCCACGCCCACCGGATCGACGGCCTATTCCCTCTCCGCCGGCGGACCCATCATCTTCCCCAAGGTGGAGGCCATCTGCATCACGCCGATCTGCCCCCACATGCTGACCAACCGCCCGGTGCTGGTGCCCGATAACAGCGTCATCCGCATTCACTCGCGCGGCCCGGAGGAGAGCGTGTACCTGACCATCGACGGCCAGGTGGGTACGCCCATCTGCGAGGGCGATACCATCGTGTGCCGCAGTTCCAGTTACTCGCTGCGCCTGATCCGGCCGCCCCACCAGATGTTTTTCGACGTGCTGCGCCAGAAACTCAAATGGGGCGAGCGCTGAGCCGCCCGCCATCCCGCGCATTCCGGCGGCCGCAACACCTCTATCGTGCGGCGGAAGGCTGGGCTGGACTCGCGCCTGGCGCGGCGATTCGGCCCGAAACGGCCAGACACGGCAGAAGGGCGGGCGTGGCATCCTCCTTCGAGTATTCCCAGGAAGACTTCTCCACCCGCAAACGACGTCGATGACATCCGCCGGGAGCGTTGCTGTCACTTGGGATACTGCTCCCGCAAAGCCGCCTCACGTCAACTTGAGGCGGAATCCGCAGAAGCGCTTCCGGGCGAGCCACAGGTTCCGAAACGGCTCTCAGCCCGGGACCTACTGCGCCGCCACCCTCCCCGCCACCACCTTCAGGTTCACCGGCTGGCTGGCCTTGCCTCCCACGGTCACAATCACCGGCTGCGTTCCCACCGAAACGCTCAGGGGCACCCAAAAATTCACCTGCACCTCGCCCACCAGGCCCGGCGGGATGCCGGCCCATTGCACCAGCGCCGGAACGCCGCCGACCGTCACCGAGAGCGGCAGGAGCGGCGTCGGGAACTGGCTTACCGGATCGGTGGAGGAGGGCGTGTCGCCGCTGAAAATGGGTGGATACACATCGCCGGCGCCGGTCAAATAAATCGTCGCGGCGCCGCCTGGTATCGCGGTGAGGTTCAGGTTGCCCGAGGCATCCGCGAATACCGCCGGCGCCGCGGGCGCAATCTGAAACGCGAAGCCCGCCACCTGGCCGTTGTTGTCGATCCCCAGCACGGCGGGACCGGCGCCGGCCTCGTATGGAATCTGCAGGTTGATCTGGCCCGGCGATACGTAGCTCAGCGGCGCGGCCACGCCGTTCACCGTCGCCGACACGCCCGCCAGGGTGAACGGCAGCGGGGCGGTGTTGACGGCCTGCGTGGCGGCGGACAACTGCGTGCCATAAACCGAGAACAGCATCCCGGGGCTGCCGGTGGTCTGAGCGCTGCCGGCGGTGGCGGCGCTGGCGATGGCGCTTCCGGAAGCGCCGCTGCCCAGCACGTACATCACCGGCACGCTGACGGTCTCCGGCACGGAGTCCGGCGACTGGATCAACACCGTGGCGCGATACACTCCCGGTTCGAATCCCGCGCCGTTGGCGTTCAGAATCACCTGCGCCGGTCCAGCGCCCGAATACTGGGAAGCGCTCAGCCACGCGGCGGTTCGATTGGTTGGCAGAATGGTGGCCGTCCAGGATTGCGTCTTGCCGGTGATGCCGATCGACAGGGTGGCCTGCGCGGATACCGGGAGGTAGGGCGGGTAAACGACTGCTCCCGTCAGGGCCACGGCAGCGGGGCTGACGGAGAGCGTCGCGGGGCTCGCGACGGGCGGCGCGAAGGAGACAGCCACTTCCTGTCCGAGCGCATCGTCGATCACCACCTGGATGAAATCGCTGGCCGGCGGGGTCACGCCGCTGAAGCACAGCTTGCCCTGCAGGCTCCCCCAAGGGGTCAGACGCGGGGTGCCGAAGATGGCGGGGATCTGCGCGCTCAGGTCGGCACTGCCGGCGTAGAGCCCGGTCAGCGTGGCGGAGAAACCGCCCAGGTCGTCCACCGTCAGTTGAACGGGCCACTGGCAGGACGCGGCGGCGGTGGGGTCCTGATTCACGATGAGCGGCGTGGCCGTGAGATTGAAATTCTCGCCCGGCGGAAGGGCGCGGTACGTCACCGGAACCTGGCGGGACCAGTTCTGTCCGGTGGCATCGGTGCCGGTGAAGCCGAATGTGCGAACCACCGGAACGGCCATGTTGCGGAAGATCACGGTCGCGCTGGCGCTGCCGAAGGGCATAATCTGGCCCGCCGGGAAGTACTGCGAGAGCGGCTGCGCAATGCCGTCGATGGTGAAGCCAGTGATGCTGGTGGCAACCCCGGCCACCTCGCTCAACCAGAGGGTGGTCTGCCACGTCGGCCCCTGCGCGTCCGGCGGGAGCGACGGCCAGACCGTGTCCGGCAACGAGGGGATGACCGCCGCGCCCGAGGCCGGCACTGTCACGCCGATGTAGGTTTCCGCCCCAGCGCTGCTGAAGGAGGCGTCGCCGGAGTACGCCGCAATCACGGCAAACGCGCCTTGCCCGCTAAACAGATACGCCGGGAAGCTCACGCTGGCCGTCTGCCGGCCGCCGCTCGAAACCAGCGCGGCGGTGCCCAGCGCCACTCCATTGGAGCTGAAGTCCACCGTGCCGGTGGGCACCGCGGTCCCACTGGCGGCGGTCACGGTGGCGGTCAACTGCACGGTGCCGTTGAGGGTCACCGTGGCGGGGCTCGCGGTGAGCGCGACGGCCACGCCATTAGTCTTGGTGTTCCACTGGGTCACCAGGTTGCTCGCGTCCACCGAGCCCAGGCCGGTCGCCGCATCGTAACCCGGTCCGGTGGAGTAGCCAAACGAGCCGGTGGTGCAATCGGGGCTGCCTTGCGAGCAGGGGACGACGTTGCTGCCCGCGACCACGTCGTGGAATACCGAAGGAACGCTTTGCGCCAGGCGGTAGAGTTGCGGGTTGATGTTGCCCAGTCCCGGCTGTTTCTGAAACCCTTTGGCGACCTGATATTGATTCAGCAGCGCCAGGATGCCGGCGAAGGACGGCGCCGCGCAGGAAGTCCCCGCCACGCCCGCGTTGTAACCGAGATAGGCAATCATATACTGGTCGTGGAGGGCAGCGCTGAACGCCACGTCGGGGACGTCGCGGCCACTGCCGGCGGGCACGCCCGGACCGGTCTGCCAGGCGGGCTTCGAGTAATAGGCGCTGGCTCCCCCGCCAGTCGAAAGCAGTCCCGAGGTGCCGGATTCGTTCCAGGCGGCTTCGGGAATATACGATAGCGCCGAACCGTAGTTGGCCGAGTTCTTCAACGCCCAGTAGGTGCCCGTCCCCTCCACGAACTGGGTGCCGCCGACTCCGGTCACCTCCGGCAGAACCGAGGGAAACGTGGCCGTGCGGCCCAGATTGGCGAATGGCAGGTACCCCTGCGGATCGCATCCGGCAGCACCGGAATCGCCCGACGCGCTGACGATAGTAATCCCCTGCGCGTTGGCTTGTTGCGCCACCGCGCGCCAGTACGACTGGCGCCATCCGATCTCGCAAGCTCCGTAGCTGTTGCTGACGATGGGCGCGACGTTCTCGTCCACGGCGGCCAGGATGGCCGTGAGGGCATCCGGCCCGTATACATAGTAAATCGTGGCCTTGGGAGCGATGGCGCCGGCCCACTCCAGGTCCAGGCTGCCTTCCAGTTGGGCGCCGTTGAATCCGGGGTCGGCGCTGCTGTAGGGCACCATCTTGGGATCGTTCGCGGGCAGGCCGTAGGTGGTGCGAAACGCCCGGATGTCGCTCAGCAGCACGTCGGAAGCGCCCACCACGGCGATGCTCTGGCCGCTGCCGTCGGTGCCGGCCTGGTAGAGCGGCGCCAGGTCGTAGATGGTGGAGAAATCCGCCGGCGTCAGGTAGTGGGTGTCTCCCAATGTGATTTCGGGCGCCGCCTGAATGGCGTTCGGCTTGAGGCGGAAATCGTCCAGGCCGATGAACCCTCCAGTCACCCCGGCCAGGGCGACCGGAACCGACACGTCCCCGGCGCTGGCGAAATGCGCCTCCCCATTCACCAGGAAGCGGTGGATTCGGGTGTGCAGCGCCCTGGATACCTGCCCCGCGGTACCGTCGAATGCGATCCAGTTGCGGCCGCGCGCCAGTTGCTTCACCGTGAGGCCCTCGGCATGCAGCCATGCCGCCGCCTTGGATTGGTCGCCGGCGCTGAGCCCGAACCGGCCGGCGTATTCCTCGGGCGTGAGCCATTTGTGAAACAGCGGCGAGGCCGGATTCTGCTGGCTGGCGAGCAAGCTGTCCATGTCAGCCTGCTGCGCATCGGACGGCTTGAACAGCATCAACACGAAATTCAGCGGCATGGCGTCGTCCACCGGTCCCTGGTCTATTCCGGCTGCCGCCAGCGGGTGCACCGTCCCGGCCAGGACCTGGGTTTGGCCGACATCCACCGGCCGCCTCACGCGGTCCGGCGGGCCAGCCAGGCAAACTACCGCGGAGGAGAACCACAGGAGGGCGCACGCCAACGAAGCCGTGCGGCAGGGGCGAAAACCGCGTGAGCGAGACGTATGGAACATTACTATTTCCGATCCCAGGCAGATTTCATTCATTTCTGATAGAGAGAGTAGCACGCAGTTGCGGCGGAGACCGCCCGTAAGCCGTCCGTAAGCCTGCGGCCACCAGGCCCACTCCCTCACGGTCGGGGGCTCCGATGCGCCTTCCGAGCCCCGACCGTGAGGGAGGGGTTGCACCGGCCTGGTGCCGGGCGGCGCGTCGTGGCTCGGAGATCTTACGGACGGATCACGGGGCGTCGGGCTGAATCCGATCTGCCATTGCATTTCACCACAGGCTGTGTAAAATAGAATCATCTATGCGCGCGGCGGCAAGTGCGGCGATGGCGGTACTGGTGGTGGTGGCGCTGCTGGCGGGGAACTGCTTCTCCTGCCCTCAGGTGCTGCTGGCCATGGCTGCCCATCAGCCGGCGCACGGTTGCTGCCACCGCGGCGGACACTCCCAGAAGGCGAACTGCACCACGCAGTCCCTGCGCCATTTCGTGAAGGCAGATGCGGACGCGCCATGCAGCCCGGCGGTGACGGTCGCGGCCGTGGTTCTGCCTGCCCCGTTGCCGGCTGCGGCGATTGAGCGAAGCGCCGTTCCGGCGCTGGTCTACCACACTCCTTCAAGTCAGCTTCCTATCCGCGTCTAGGCGGAAACCCCAAACCAGAATTGCGCACCCGCTGCGTTGCGGTCGCGGATAAAAGCAGAGGAACGCCGGTCAGGCATTCTCTTCGATTCGCGTCCCACCGCGGCCCAAATCGCTTTTCGGATTTCACGCGTGCGGCTGCGCCAAAAACCGTTGAGTTTTGAGGGATAGGAAGATGTCGCTTCGAAAGTATCTTTGTCTGGCATTCCTGCCGGCGCTGGCGGGGGCGCAGCCTCTGGGCGAACTGGTGGATGAGGCGCTGCGCAACAATCGCGAGATCCTGGCGGCGCAGAAGAAATATGAGGCCGCGCGGCAACGCCCGGCGCAGGCGTCGGCGCTGGCGGACCCCACGGTCTCGCTCGGCTACTCCTCCACCGCCTACCCGTGGCCCGGCGCGGGACTGGGCCACGACGTCACTGCCAACATCGGGGTCACCCTCACGCAGGAGATGCCCTTCCCGGGCAAGCGAAAGCTGCGCGGCGAGATCGCCTCCAGGGAAGCCGATGCGGCCTTCGACGAATACCTCGCCGTGCGCCTGTCGGTCGCCTCGCGGCTCAAGCAGGCGTACCACGAACTGCACCACGCCGCCGTGAGCGAGGCCTTCGTCGGGCAGTATCAGGACCTGCTCCGGAACATCATCGGCGTCGCCGAAGCGCGCTACACGGTAAGCCACGCGGCACAACAGGATGTCTTCAAGGCGCAGACCCAGTTCTCGATCTTCGAAACACAACTGCTGCGCTACCGGCAGCAGCGCGCCAGCAAGGAGTTCGAGATCGACGAACTGCTGAACCGGCCCGCCATGGGGCACATCGAAGTGCCGCTGGACATGGCGCCCGGCAACCTCGCCGTGACGCTGGAGGAAATGCTGGCCCACGCCCGCACCCAGGCGCCGGCGCTGGCGGGCGCGCGCAAAATGGTGCAGCGCGGCGAACTGGCCGCCGATCTGGCGCACCTGGACCGGAAACCCGATTACGCCCTTTCCGGCGGCTACTTCAACCAGGGCGGCATGGCGCCCATGTGGCAATTCCGCGTGGATGTAAAACTTCCGGCCTGGCGCTCCAGGCGGGACGCGGAGGTCGCCGAAACCGTGTTCGCACTGAGCCAGGAGCGCCACAACTACGAGGCCGCCGATCTTTCGGTGGCGGCCCGCATCCGCCAGTTGTACAGCCTGGCGGAGACCTCGCGGAAGCTGGTGGACCTGTACGAAAAGTCGGTGATTCCCGAAGCGCGCCTGGCGCTGGAGTCATCGATGGCCAGCTACCGGACGGGAACGCTCGACTTCATCGCGGTGTTCTCGAATCTGATGACCGTGGTGGATTACGAGCTGATGGACCACGAGGAAATCATGCAGTTCCACGTCTCGGCGGCCAGGCTTGAAGAACTCACCGGCATGGAGATCAACCTGTGAAAAAGATCGCGATCCCGATACTGGCGGCCGCGGCGTTTGCCGGCGGCTTTGGATACGGGCGCTGGTTCGGCCGGCCCGCCAGCGGCGCCACCGCGCGCCAGCCGCTCTTCTGGGTGGATCCCATGCACCCCTGGTACAAATCCAACAAGCCCGGCATCGCACCCGACTGCGGCATGAAACTGGTGGCGGTGTACCCGGGCGACGAGGCGCAATACGCCAGGACAAACCCCGGCCTGCCGGACGGCACCGTCGCCATCTCCGCCGAAAAGCAGCAACTCATCGGCGTGCAGTACGGCACGGTCGAGTTCGCCTCGGCCAGCGAGACCATCCGCGCGGCCGCCCGCGTGACGCTGGATGAGACGCGCATCGCCAAGGTGAACGGCAAACTGGACGGCTGGATCGACCAGGTGTTCGCCGATTTCACCGGCAAGCTGGTGAAGCAGGGCGATCCGCTGCTCACCTTCTACAGTCCCGAAGCGCTGGCCACTCAGCAGGAGTACCTGCTGGCCATCAAGGCCCTCGGCGCCATGCACGACAACCCGGTGCACGAAATGATGGGCAGCACCGAGCGGCTGGTGGACGCCGCCAGGATGCGCCTCCAGCTCTGGGACATCGGCGCCGGCGAGATCGACCGCATCGCGCGCACCGGCGAGCCGCTCAAAAACCTCACGCTCTATTCGCCCATCTCCGGCTTCGTGATGGAGCGCAACGCGTTTCCCCGGCAGCGCATCACCGCCGACACCACGCTGTACACCGTGGCCGACCTGTCGGCCGTGTGGGTGATCGCCGACGTGTTCGAGTTCGAAGCCGCGGGCGTGCGGATGGGCCAGCCGGCCACGCTGACGCTCGACTACCTGCCGGGGCGCACCTTCCACGGCCGCGTCAGCTACATCCTGCCGCAAGTGGACCCGGCCACGCGCACCTTGAAAGTGCGGCTGCAGGTGGACAACCCGGGCTATGCGCTGAAGCCCGACATGTACGGACAGGTGGAACTGCACACCGCCGCCGCGCGCCGCCTGGTGGTTCCGCAGTCCGCCGTGCTGGATTCCGGCGACCGGCAGACGGTGTTCGTGGACGCCGGCGACGGGCACTTCGAGCCGCGCGCCGTTACGGTGGGCGTGCGCTCCGGCGGCGTCGCGGAGATTCTGTCGGGCCTGCGCGCCGGCGAGCGGATCGTCACCAGCGGCAATTTCCTGCTCGATTCCGAGAGCCAGTTGCAAATGGCCGGCGGAGAAAAGAAATGATCGACCGCATCATCGAGTTCTCCGGCCGCAACCGCTTCCTGGTATTCCTGTTCGTAGCCGCGGCGGCCATCGCGGGATGGCATGCGATGCGCACCACGCCGCTGGACGCCATCCCCGATCTGAGCGACACGCAGGTGATCGTCTACTCGCGCTGGGACCGCAGCCCGGACATCATGGAGGACCAGGTCACCTACCCCATCGTCAGCGCCATGCTGGGCGCGCCCAAGGTGAAGGACGTGCGGGGCTTCTCCGATTTCGGATACTCCTACGTCTACATCATTTTCGAAGACGGCACGGACCTCTACTGGGCGCGGTCGCGGACGCTCGAATACCTTTCCAAGATCCTGCCGCGGCTACCGCGGGACGTGGAGACGGAGCTCGGCCCGGACGCCACCGGCGTGGGCTGGGTGTTTCAGTACGCTCTGGTGGACTCCACGCATCACAACCTGGCGCAGTTGCGAAGCACCCAGGACTGGTTTCTGCGCTACCAGTTGCAGAGCGTGCCCGGGGTGGCGGAAGTGGCGCCGCTGGGCGGTTTCGTGAGCCAGTACCTGGTGAACGTGGACCCCAACCGGCTGGCGGCCTACGGCATCCCCATTTCGAAAGTGGTGGCGGCGGTGCGCGGCGGCAACAACGACGTAGGCGGCCGGCTGGTGGAGTTCACCGGGCGCGAATACATGGTGCGCGGGCGAGGCTACGCGAAGTCGATTGCAGACCTGGAGAACATCTCGCTCGGCGCCAGCCCTTCCGGCGTCCCCATCCTGGTGCGCGACGTCGGCTCGGTGTCGCTGGGGCCGGACATGCGCCGCGGCGTGGCCGACTTGAACGGCGAAGGCGAAGTGGTCTCGGGGATCGTCGTGATCCGCCAGGGCGAGAACGCGCTGCGGGTGATCGAGCGGGTGAAGGCGCGGCTCAAGGAGCTGGAGCCGGGCCTGCCGCCGGGCGTGAAGATCGTCACCGCGTATGACCGCTCGGAACTGATCCTCGCCTCCATCGACAACGTCAGGCACACGCTCATCGAAGAGCTGGTGGTGGTGGCCATCGTCATCCTGATCTTCCTGTGGCACTTCCCCAGCGCGGCCATCCCGATCGTGACGATTCCCATCGCCGTGCTGATCTCGTTCATCCCCATGCGCATGGCGGGAATGACGTCGAACATCATGTCGCTGGGCGGCATCGCCATCGCGGTGGGGGCGATGGTGGACGCGGCCATCGTGGTGGTCGAGCAGACCCACAAGAAACTGGAACTGGCCGAGCCCGGCTGGACGGTCGTCGATTACCAGCGCGCCATCGTGAACGCGGTGAAGGAAGTGGGCGGCCCGAGCTTCTTCGCGCTGCTGGTGATCGCGGTATCGTTCCTGCCGGTGCTGACTCTGGAAGCGCAGGAGGGCCGGCTGTTCCGGCCTCTGGCGTTCACCAAGAACTTCTCCATGATCGTGGCAGCGGTGCTGGCCATTACGCTCGACCCGGCGCTGCGCCTGCTATTCTTTCGCAAGGACAATTTCAGGCTGCGGCCGCGCTGGCTGGCGGCCATCGTCAACGGCGTGCTGGTGGGGAAGATTCACTCCGAGGAGAAGCACCCCATCAGCCGCCTGTTGATGCGGCTGTACGCGCCGGTGGTGGCCTGGAGCCTGCGGTGGCGCTGGCTGGTGATCGGCGGAGCGGTGGCGCTGGTGGCCGTCACCGTGCCGGTGTACCAGCGGCTCGGCTCGGAGTTCATGCCACCGCTCGACGAGGGCGCGCTGCTGTTCATGCCCACCACGCTGCCGGGCATCTCCATCGGCGAGGCGCAGCGGCTGATGCAGGTTCAGGACCGCATCCTGATGCGCTTTCCGGAGGTGCAGCGCGTGCTCGGTAAGGCGGGGCGCGCGGAGACGTCCACCGATCCGGCGCCGCTTTCCATGCTGGAGACGGTGGTGCTGCTCCGGCCCAAATCCGAATGGCGCAAGATGGCCGTGTGGTACGACCAGTGGCCGCGCTGGCTGCGCCCGCTCTGCGCCCACATCACGCCCGATCGCATTTCGACCGATCAGCTGGTCAACGAAATGAACGAGGCACTGCGCATCCCCGGCGTGACCAATGCCTGGACCATGCCCATCAAGAACCGCATCGACATGTTGACCACCGGCGTGCGCACCCCCGTGGGCATCAAGGTTTTCGGGGCGGACCTGCATGAGATCGAACGCATCGGCGCGCGACTGGAGCGCACGCTGGCCGGCGTCAGAGGCACGCGCAGCGTCCTGGCCGAGCGCGTGAGCGGCGGCTACTTCCTGGATTTCGACCTCAAGCGCGACCGCCTGGCACGCTACGGCCTGAGCGTGGATGACGCGCAAACCGTCATCATGAACGCCATCGGCGGCGACAGCGTCTCCACCGCCATCGAGGGCCTGGAGCGCCACCCCATCTCGGTGCGCTACTACCGCGATTCGCGCAGCTCGCTGGACCGCCTGAGCCGCGCGCTGGTCCCGGTGATGGACGGCAAAGCGCAGGTCCCGCTGGCCGAACTCGCCACGCTGAAGCTGGCCAGCGGCCCCTCCATGCTGCGCAACGAGAACGGCATGCTGAGCGGGTACGTGTTCGTGGACGTGGATGGGCGCGACGTGGGCGGTTACGTGGCCGACGCCAAGCTGGCCGTGGCGCGGGAGGTGAGCCTGCCGCCCGGCTACGCCTTGCAGTGGAGCGGCCAGTTCGAGGCCATGGAGCGCGTGCGCGAGCGGCTGAAAGTGGTGCTCCCGCTGACGCTGTTCCTGGTGTTTCTGCTGCTGTATCTGAATACCCGGTCGGCGGCCAAGACCGTGCTGGTGCTGATGGCGGTGCCGTTCTCGGCGGTGGGCGCCATCTGGCTGCTCTACTTCCTGGGTTACAACATGAGCATCGGGGTGTGGGTGGGCCTGATCGCCCTGATGGGCGTGGACGCGGAAACCGGCGTCTTCATGCTGTTGTATCTCGACCTGGCCTGCCAGGAGCGGCGTGCCGCCGGGCGCCTGCACACCGCCGCCGACCTGCGCGAGGCCGTCTCCCACGGCGCCGTCAAGCGCATCCGCCCCAAGGTGATGACCGTGGCCACCATGTTCGTGGGCCTGGCGCCCATCATGTGGAGCGTGGGGAGCGGAGCCGATGTTATGAAGCGCATCGCCGCGCCGATGATCGGCGGTATCTTCACTTCGTTCGTTCTGGAGTTAGTGGTGTATCCGGCACTATATGAGGTCTGGAAATGGCATTCCGTAAAACGGCAGGTTGCATGATTCTGGCGGGTGTGGCCGCGCTCTCCGCCGCGCAATTCCCGATGCGTCACGAGCATCCGCGTAAGGCCTGCGCGGGCACGATGACCATAGACGAGCGGGGCGTCAGCTTCGCCGGCCCGCGCGGTCACGCGTGGACGTGGCCATTCCAGGAGATCCAGCGATTGACCGTCTCTCCCGAAGCCGTCACCGTGCTCACCTATAACGGCACGAAGTGGAATATCCTGGGGGACCGGCGGCTGGTATTCCGCGGTGCGGTGCCCGCCGCGGAGTTGTATCCGTTGCTGCGCGACCGCATGGACCAGCGCCTGGTGGCCGCGATTGCCTGGGACACGGGCGCGGCGTGGGCTATCCCGGTGAAACTGCTGGGAACCGGCTCGCAGGGAGCCATTGCATTCGGGGAGCGGGCGATCGTGTATTCGACCGAAGCGCCCGGCGGCTCGCGGACATGGCGCTTCTCCGATATCGGCACCATCGCCAGCGCCGGCGCGTTCGATCTGAGCCTCACCACGCTGGAGGGCGCGTTTCACTTCCAGTTGAAGCAACCGCTGGCGGAAAGCCGCTACGACGAGTTATGGATGGAGGTTCAGCGCAGGAACGGGAAGCTCCCATAGCGGGCCGCGGCCGGCGCGCAAATTCACTCCTGTTACGGCCGGATATGGGTTAGCCTTCGAAGTAGAAGGAGGCCGAAAGGGATGGCTGAGAACAAAACCAGGCCCACCGAACTGAGTGTGTCGGCGTTTCTCGATGCGCTCACCGACGAGACCAGGCGCGCGGACGCCAAGGCCCTCGTCAAACTGATGCAGAAGGCAACCGGCGAAAAGCCGAAGATGTGGGGGCCCTCGATCGTCGGCTTCGGCACCCACCACTACTCCTACGATAGCGGCCGCGAGGGCGATTCGCCGCTGACCGGCTTTTCGCCGCGCAAGGCCGCAACCGTTCTCTATGGCACGACGGGCTTCAGCGACGCCGGGGCGTTGCTCTCGAAACTCGGCAAGCACACCACCGGCAAAGGCTGTCTGTATATCAAGAAGCTCGCCGACGTGGACCGGAAGGTGCTGGAGGAACTGGTCACGAAAGCCGTAACCACCAAGCGGGCGCGGCACGCGACTTAGACCGCAGCCCCGCCCGTAATTCGTCCGTAAGCGCTCTGACCCACGACGAGCCCCCGAGCCAGCCATGCGCCCACTATCTGCGGTTTCCCGCCGGGCCGGTGCAACCGCTCCCTAACCCGGCGGAGCCGGAACCAAACAGGGAAGCAGCGCCAACGCTCGTGCAGTGCGTCCGAAATCCAGCCGTTTACGCGTGACCGCCGGAAGTCGCTGGCGTACCTTCCAAAAGGGCACTTCCAGCCACGGATGAACACAGATACCTTCTTTGCTTATCCGCGGTTATCTGTGTGTATTCGTGGCTCAAACCGGTTTTGGGAAGCTGCACGGGGCCTCCGGCGCGGGGGCAGAACGGGCGGGGTTTCGGAGGCGCTACACTGCACGGACACGCGTGGGCCCAAGGCTTTGCGCGGCTTCAGCGGGCGCGGCGTCGCCGGGTGGCACTCGCCGCCCATCCGAGCGTCAAACACAGCAGAATCCCCAGCGGCGCGGCAACCATGCACCAGCCGGCCACGGCGTGGACAAGCGCGGCTCCCAGGCCGGCGGCGATCTGCGACGGGCTGGCGCGGGCGGCTGCGGCTACCGGGACGTGCACCAATCGCCCGCCCAGGCGGCCGAAGGGGGCCAGCAGGGCCAGTTGCAGCGGCGAGGTCAGCAGGTTGACCAGTTGCATGGCCGGCAGGTTCAGGCGCAGCATCAGGGCCGCGGCGGCGCATAGCAGGGTGGGGCACCCGTAAACCGGGAACACGCCCAGCAGCAGCGCCAGCGCCACGCTCAGCGCCATAGTCTCTGGCGCGACGCCCTTCAGCGAAAATGCTCCCAACCGCTTGCGCCAGGTCATGGCAGCGCCTCTCCGCGCCGCATCGCCAGCAGCCGCAGGGCCTGGCGGAGCTGGGTGGTGGCCACCAGTTCCACCACGCCCGCGGCGGCACGCGCCATCCACGGAGCCCCTCGCTCCCAGATGGCGGACAGGGGCCGCGCCACGCCGTCGTCGCCGCGATAGAAGACGCGGTCGGTCCAGCGCTCCCGGCCCGCGTACTCGGGATACGGCCGCAGGATGTCCCAACTGGATTCCAGGATGCGCAGGGCCATGCTCTCGCAGTACTTCGGCAGAAACACGACTCTGCTGTAGCCCGCGCGGACCTCGGCGGCGAACTCGGCGAAAGTGGCGGCATCGGTCAGGTTCAGGCAGGCCGCCGGTTCCGAGGCGTGCCGGTCGCCGCCGCTGATCACCGGCCGGGAATGCGCGCGCGCCAGGTCGACGGTGCCGGCGTTCTCCCGCCACGGGCGCGTACCGTTCATTTCAAAGGCGTGGATCCAGGCGCCGCAGGTCCGCAGGAGCTGATCGAGCGAGGGCGGGTGGTCGGCGGCGTTCACTCCCTCCTCCAGCCAGAACGGGTGGTTGAGCACGATGAGCGAATCCGGAATCCCGGCCAGCGAGTGCAGCAGCTCCGGCAGCCGGGTGTTGTCCGGTGCCGAGGTGTAGGCCGCCATGGCGGACATAAACGAGCGGCAGGTACGCGGCGGCAGGTTGTGAATCCCCAGGTGGAAAATCGAGCGCTCGAAGGGCACGGTCCATTCCACCGAAAGCGGCACGCGCCGCCGGTCCGCGGTCACCTGCAGGGCGAGGCCGGCTTCCAGGTTGTCGTGGTCGGTGAGCGACACGATCGGAGCCAGGCCCAGCCCGGCGATCTGATCCCGCTCCACGGCCAACGCCGAGGCCGGGGTGAGCGGCGGCGTCCACCAGGCGCGGGCGAAATCCACGCCGGCGCGCTGATAGCCGCGAACGGCTTGCGAAATGCCGGGCACCAGGTGCAGGTAGCGCGGCAGGAACGAAAGGCACTCCTCGGAATGGAGCGTGTGCCCGTGCAGGCAGACGCCCGAGCGAAACCCCGAGGCCAGGCCCGGATTCCGCCACAGAAACTGTACGCCACTGTTTCTCATAGCCGTCCCCTCTCGGAAACAGCTTCCTACGCCGGCGGTTACAATCCATTGAACGCCGCAATAAGAAAACGTTTTCCGAGGGAGGCGTTTTGGGGTTGCGGGCTGCTGGCCGCGGAGCAGCGCGTGGGAACGGGGGGCGGGCGACGCCGTCCGGCCACGTGGCGTGCAGCTTGCGCACCACGCAGGACCCGCAACACCAGGCCCAGCGCGATCCGAAAAACCGCGAGAGCGCTTCTGCGGCGGTCCTTACCGGCGACGCCGCCCGCGGAGGCTTGCTTGAGCGAAACGGGCAGCGGCACGCGGGCCACGCGCAGCACCGCGGTGAGGCTGAACGCCACGGCGTCAGCCCTTCGTTCCAGCCGCGGCCTCGATCGCCCGCCGCCGCGCCGCTTCATGGTCCACGATGGGACGCGGATACGAGCGCCCCAGCTCCACCCCCGAGGCGGCCAGCACTTCCGGCGGAGCCTGCCACGGCCGGTGAATCCAGCGGTCCGGCAATCGCGACAACTCCGGCACCCAGCGGCGCACGTACTGGCCCTCGGGGTCGAACCGGGTGCCCTGAAGCACCGGGTTGAAGATGCGGAAGAACGGGGCGGCATCGGCGCCGCAGCCGGCGCACCACTGCCAACCCAGCGTGTTGTTCGCCAGGTCCGCGTCCACCAGCGTGTCCTGGAACCACCGGGCGCCCTCCTGCCAGTGGATCAGCAGGTGCTTGACCAGGAACGACGCCGCCACCATCCGCACACGGTTGTGCATCCAGCCCGTCCGGCGCAACTCGCGCATCCCTGCGTCCACCAGCGGATAGCCGGTGATGCCGCGCTGCCACGCCCGCAGGCCGCGCGCGTCCGTCAGCCAGGGGAATCCGCTGAAGCGCGCCCGCAGCGGCTGGCGCGGCGAGTCCGGGTAATGGAACAGCAGGTGATGGGCGAACTCGCGCCACACCAGTTGGCGCAGAAACGGTTCGGCCGCGGGCCCGCGGGCGGAGGCGGCGTGCCACACCTGGCGCGCGCTCACCTCTCCGAAGTGGAGATGCGGCGACAGGCGCGAGGTGCCCGCGCGGTCCGGCCGGTCGCGATTCTCCCCATACGATTCCAGGGCGCCGGGCAGAAACCGCTGGATGCGCTGCCGGCCGCCGGTTTCGCCGGGCAGCCAGGCCTCGCGCCCGCCGGCGGCCGGCTCCAGTTTCAGATCGCGCGCTGCCGGCGGCTCGGGCCATGCCTCGGGAGGCGGGATGCGCCGCGGCGCGGGCTTCGGCGCGTGCGGAGCCGGCGCCCGCAGGCACGCCTTCCAAAACGCGGTGAACACCTGGAACGGATGGCCGCCGCGGTTCAGAAGAGTCCCCGGCTGGAAGAGCAGATTGCCCGGCAGGGCGTGCGCCTCCATGCCGGCGCTCTCGATCGCCCGCGCCACCCCCGTTTCGCCCCAGCCGTTCCAGAAGACCGCACCGGCGCCGCACTCCCGCCCCAGGCGCACCAGAGCCTCCGCCGCCGGACCCGGCCGGATTACCAGGCGCGACCCGAGCCGCTCCAGATCCCCGCGCAAGGCTTCGAGCGATTGGCCGAGCCACCACCGCGATGCCGCCCCCGGCGCCCATTCGTCTTCCGCTTCGGGCTCCCGGATGAACACCGGGATCACGGCCCGCGCGCCCGCGATCGCCGCCCGCAGTGCCGGATTGTCCGCCAGCCGCAGGTCGTGCCGGAACCAGAGGATGGCGACGCCCTTCAGACCGTGCTCCGCTTCAACTGGCCGCAGGCCGCGTAGATATCCAGCCCGCGCGGCTTGCGGATGAAGCACGCCGTCCCGCGCCGCACGATCTGCTGGAAGGCGGCCACCCGCTCGGCCGGCGGGGTCCGGTAGGGGATCTCCGGCCCTGGGTTCAGCGCAATCAGGTTGACCTTGCAGTTCAGGTGCGCCAGCAGTTTCACCACCCGCCGGGCGTCGGCGTCGGAATCGTTCACGCCGCCCAGCAGGACGTATTCGAAGGTCAGCTTTTCCCAGGGCCGCAGCGGGTAGGCGCGGCAGGCCTCCAGCAGATCCTTCAGGGGATACTTGCGCGCGATGGGCATCAGTTCCTGGCGGGATTCCTCTGTGGAGGCGTTCAGGGAAACCGCCAGGCGCGGCCGCACCGCCTCCCGCCCCAATTCGGCGATGGCCGGGATAATCCCCGCCGTGGAGACGGTGATGCGCCGCGGCGAGAGCGCGAACGCGTCCGGATCCAGCAGGATGCGCGCCGCCTTCACCACGTTTGCCAGGTTCAGCAGCGGCTCGCCCTGCCCCATCATCACAATGTTCAGCCGGCCGCCATCCCGCCGGAGCTGGTTGTCGCGCGCCGCCAGCAACACCTGGCCCACGATTTCGCCGGCCGTCAGGTTCCGCTCCAGCCCCAGCAGGGCCGTCATGCAAAATTTACACTTCACCGGGCAGCCCACCTGGCTGGAGATGCAGAGCGTGTCGCGTCCGGCTTCGGGCATGAGCACGGTTTCCACCGTCCGGCCGTCTACCAGGCTGAGCAGATACCGCCGGGTGCCGTCCGCCGAATCGTAGCGTCGGGCTACCTCGGGCAGCCCGACGGCGCACCGGCCGGCCAGTTCCGCGCGCATCGAGGCTGGAAGCGCGGAAAACTGTGCGATATCGTACGTTTGGCCGCGATAGATGGCTTCGTAGATCTGTTTGGCCCGGTAGGCCGGCTGGCCGGATCCCAGCAGTTCCCGAAGGTCCGCCAGGTCCATCCCGATAAGCGGTTCCGGCATGCTGGTACCAGTGTAGCGAACCGCGCCGCCGAAACAGTGTTACAAAGGAAGCAGGCGCAGTTCTCAATCCTTTCTACAATGACACCCACCTCAGGGCCCCTTCGGGACATCGATATGACCACGCTTGCCAATGGGTTACGCGTGATCACGGAAACCATGCCCCACGTACGTTCGGTATCGGTGGGGGTGTGGATCGACTCGGGGTCGCGGCAGGAAACGCCGGAGCAGAACGGCATCTCGCACTTCATCGAGCACATGCTGTTCAAGGGCACCACCCACCGCTCGGCCGAGGACATCGCCCGCTCGGTGGACTCCATCGGCGGCAACCTGGACGCCTTCACCTCCAAGGAAGTGGTGTGCTACAACGCCAAGGTCCTGGACGAGCACCTGTCGCAGGCCTTCGACGTGCTGGCCGACCTGGTGCTCCATCCGCGGTTTGCCGAGGAGGACATCGAGAAGGAAAAGGGCGTTATTCTCGAAGAGATCAAAATGGAGGCAGATAGTCCAGATTACCTGGTCCATGAGATCTTCTCGGCCAATTTCTGGAAGGACCAGCCGCTGGGAAAGCCCATCCTGGGCACCCGCGAGACGGTGCGGGGATTCGATCCGGAACGGGTCCGGGTACACTACGGCAAGGTGTATTCGCCCGCCAATATGCTGGTTACGGCTGCGGGACACCTCACTCACGACCGCCTGGTGGAACTGGTACGCCAGTACTTTTCGGATCTGCAGCCTGTCCCGCCCCTCGGCGTGGGAGAGCCGCCAAGCACCCACGCCCGCATCGCCCTGCGCAGCAAGCGGGCGCTGGAGCAGGTGCATCTGTGCCTGGGAGTGCCGTCCTACCCGCTGCCGCACCGGGAGCGCTTCGCCTGTTATGTGCTCAATACCCTGCTTGGCGGCGGGATGAGTTCCCGGCTTTTCCAGAACATCCGCGAGCGGCAGGGCCTGGCCTATGCTGTGTTCAGCGAGCTGAGCCCATATCGGGATACCGGCTGCCTCTCCATTTATGCCGGAACCTCGATTGAATCGGCCCGCAAAGTGGTTGAATCAATCATTAATGAATTTCGCCAGTTGAAAGAGACTTCAATTCTCCCCGAGGAGCTCCGGCGTGCCAAGGATCACCTGAAAGGCTCGCTCATGCTGGGCCTGGAATCCACTTCCAGCCGCATGTCGAACCTGGCTCGGCAGGAGATGTACTTCCAGCGGTTTTTCGCGCTGGACGAGCTGGTGGAGAGCATTGAAGCGGTGGATGCCGATGCGGTGCAGCGGGTGGCGCGGGCGTTTTTCGACCCCCGGCTGATCGCCCTGACGATTCTGGGGAATCTGAATGGATTCCGGATCGGGCGGGAGGATTTAGCGTGCTAAGTACTAGTACTGTTAAAAAGATCCGTTCGGTACGGAAACAGCCAATTGTCGGCAAAATTGGAGTTGACTTCATCGGACGAACTGCTAGTATAGATTCTGCGCTGGACTTTACTGTGCGATGGCCCGGAGGCTTTTCAGATGACCTCGCTCAGTGGTGTGGAATAGAGAAATAAGGAGAACCTAAAGACATGAAAACCAAATTGCTCGTCCTGGCGGTTGCGATTCTGGCCCTCTGCGGAACGGCTAGTGCCACGTATTTAGAGTGTTCAGTCGTGCTTGGCGGCGACACCGGCAAAGTTGCTCAGTTGACTGCCTTGACAGGCAACAATTCAGCTAACTCTGGCGGCTGCTGGGAAGGGGACTTCATTTTTAGTAACTTCCAGTACACGCCCTCGGTGGGAACGGCGGGCGGTATCCTACAGACTGCTGCCATCGCGAATTTTGACATCACGGTGAATTCCGGCGATCCTCTTCTCGATTATGGAAATCTCCTGATTCAGGCAAACTGGAGCCAACATAACGGCGGGTTCGACTGGATGTTTGACATGACGCTTTGCACGGTTGCCAGTTGTGGTGCCGGCGCCCCGGTCAACTACGTGATTCAGAACGCTGGCGCGGAGGTAGGCGGAAACTCGGAAACGGGCAAGCCTACTTACACGATCACCGGTGTCGGCGACGGCACGGTGACCGGCACTCTGGGCCCGCACAACGCAACCACGCTGTACTTCCAGAGTGAGCCGAACCTCCAGCAGATTGACTTCCACGACACCTACAGCCCGGCAGCGCCTCCGGCTGCGTCCACCGCCTTGCAGAACATCCAGAACGAGGCGGACGACGTCCTGCTCCCCGAACCCGGCACCATGCTGCTGATGGGCGGCGCGCTGATTGGTTTGGCCGCAGCCCTGCGGAAGCGCAGCAAGTCCGCGTAGAGCTTCTGGTTTCGGATTCTCCTTAAGAAACGGGCCCGCGCTTCATGGCGCGGGCCCGTTTTGCTTTTCAGGCTGGCTTTTCCCGCCCCCGCCGCGTCAGAATCATAGTATGCCCTTCATCTCCATCCCCGAAGCCATCGAGGAGATCCGCGCCGGACGCATCCTGATCGTGGTGGACGACGAGGACCGCGAAAACGAGGGCGATCTCACCGTCGCCGCCGAAGCCATTACCCCCGAAATCATCAACTTCATGGCCACCCACGGCCGCGGCCTCATCTGCCTGGCGCTCACCCCCGAGCGCTGCGACCACCTGCGCCTGCCGCTCATGAGCCAGCAGAATACCTCCAACTTCGGCACCGCCTTCTGCGAGTCCATTGACGCCCGCGAAGGCGTCTCCACCGGCATCTCCGCGGCCGACCGCACCCGCACCATCCTGGCGGCCATCGACCCCGCCTGCCGCCCCGCGGACCTGGCCCGTCCGGGCCACATCTTCCCCCTCCGCGCCCGCGAAGGCGGCGTGCTGCTGCGCGCCGGCCAGACCGAGGCATCCGTGGACCTGGCCCGCCTGGCCGGCCTCTCCCCCGCCGGCGTGATCTGCGAAGTGATGAACGACGACGGCACCATGGCGCGCGTCCCCCAGTTGAAGGAATTCTGCGAGCGCCACAATCTGAAGATGATCTCGGTGGCCGGGCTGATCCGCTATCGCATGAAGACCGAGCGCTTCGTGCGCCGCGTGGCGGAGGGCCGCATGGAAACCGAGTTCGGGGAGTTCCGCACGGTGGCCTATACCAGCGACATGGCGCCCGAGTACCACCTGGCGTTGGTGCGCGGCGAGGTGGAGGGCAAGGAAGGGGTGCTGGTGCGCATGCACGCCCGCTGCGTGTACGGCGACGTTTTCTCGAGCGCGCGGTGCGATTGCTCCCGGCTGATCCGCAACTCGCTGCGGGCCATCGCCGAAGAGGGCGCCGGCGTGCTGGTCTACCTGCACGAGAGCGGCCCCGGGTTCCGCATCGAACACACCAGCCGCGGGGAGGCCCGCGTGGCGTCCCACGACCGGGATTTCTCGCACTACGAGTCCGATGCCGGCCGGCGCCAGTTGCAGCACGAGCATGGCCTGGGTGCGCAGATCCTCTCCGACCTGGGGCTGCACACCATCCGCCTGCTGACCAACCACCCGCGGCGCATCGTGGCGCTGGAAGGCTTCGGAATCGAGATCGTCGATCAAGTGGCGATAGCCCGGTAGGGCGTCTTTCGCGGGATGGCATTTCCCGCTTTCCTTTTCCCAACTGGAGGTGAGACGATGCGGCAGGTTGTAAGGTGGGGCCTTAGGAGGCTACTCGGCGGGGCGCTGTTTGTAACGCTGCTCCCGGTTCCGTGCTGGTGCATGGACGAGATGCAGTTGATGCAGCGGTTGAGAGCCGCGGCCGCGAATGCCGCGGGTGCGGCCGATGTCGTCCAGACGGAAATCGCGGGCAGGCTGGCGAATGGAGTGATTGGGGCGAGAGTCGATGTCGCTTCGATCGTGGTGAGCAATATCGACGCGGGGTCTTACTGCACCGTCCAGTATGCCTATGCCGTTTCCCTGCCCAGGGCTGCCCCGCAGGATCCCGAAGACCATTGGAAGTTCATCCTCTGCGATTGGCTGTCGGAAGCCAAGGGCATGGAAACCCGATTCAGCCCCACGATGCACGTGGAGAGCGAGATGGCACCGTGGCTGCAAAGCCTGTCGGAGTCTTTTCACATCATTCAGGCCACTAAGAGTTATCAGACCAGCAGCGTGACCTTCGACATGGCGGTTGCCCGTAGCGATCTCCGCGATATGCGCCAGGGACAGAAGATCTCCGGGGAGATCCGCATGGCCGCGGTCTCAGTCGAGGGAAGCAACGCGGAGAGTGTCAGGATCTTCGGTTTCCTGACCAAGGTGAAGACGGAATCGCGCATGCTCCGCTGTCCCAACGGGCATGAGTATGCCCCGAGTGCCGGATACCGGTTCTGTCCGGAAGACGGTCTGCCCCTGAAGTAGCCCAGCCGTTTCTTCCTGCGCGGCGGGAGAGAACAGCCCATGCGAACTTCGCGGCCCGTTCCAACGTAACAGTGGGTATGGGAACTCTGGCGTTCGACCTTCGCTACGCACTTCGCCTGATGGTGCACAACCGCTGGTTTACCGCGGTCGCCGTGATCACGCTGGCGCTGGGGATCGGCGCCACCACGGCCATTTTCACCGTGGCCGACGCGGTTCTATTGAAGCCGCTGCCCTACGCCCAGCCCGATCGCATGGTAAGGCTCGGCCGCCAGGCCCCCGGCGGCTTCGGAGATTCGGTCTCCGTCCCCAAGTTCATGGCGTGGCGGGCGGCCAACCATTCCTTCTCGGCCATGGCTGTGTACGGCCTCTTCGCTCAGGCGATGAATCTGGGCACGGGCGACCCTCCCCGGCAGGTGCGGGGCCTCCAGGTTTCCAGCGGCTATTTCAATGTCTTCGGCGTGGCGCCCGTGCTGGGGCGCACCTTCACCGAGGCCGAGGATCTGCCGGGCGCGGCCCGGACGGTGGTACTCAGCTATGGCCTGTGGCACTCCGGATTCAACGGCGATGCGGGCGTGCTGGGCCGCCAGTTGATCCTGGACGGCGAGCCCTACGTGGCCATCGGAGTTCTGCCCCGGGGATTCGAATCCGCCCCCGACGCCGAGGCATGGGTGCCGCTGCAGGCCGATCCCGCCAGCGCCAATCAGGGACACTACCTGGCCGCGGCGGCGCGACTGCGGCCGCAGGTGACCCTGGCGGCGGCGCGCAGCGACATGCAACTGGCCGGCGAGCGCTTTCGAGCCGCGAATCCCAAGTGGATGGACAAGACCGAGAGCGTGGGCGTGCTGCCCATGCGGGAAGCCGCCACGCGCGGCGTGAAGACAGCTCTGGTGGTGTTGCTGGGCGCGGTCGGGTTCGTGCTGCTCATCGCCTGCGCCAATGTGGCCAGCCTGCTGCTGGCGCGGGCGGCCTCGCGGCAGCGGGAAATGGCGGTGCGCGCCGCCGTCGGGGCCAGCCGCTGGCGCGTGTTGCGCCAGTTGCTCACGGAAAGCCTGCTGCTGGCCTCCCTCGGCGGCATCCTGGGATTCGCCCTGGGCCAGTGGGGCGTGGGCGCGCTGCTGCGCCTGGCGCCCGGCAGCATCCCGCGCCTGATGTCCGCCGACGGCCTGGAAGCCGTTCCGCCGCCGGTCGACTGGCGCATCGCGCTGTTCACCGTGGGTCTGGCGCTCGGGACCGGCATTCTGTTCGGCCTCTTCCCCG
>Ga0265323_10000401_pt1 | contig 24809 bp, 20 predicted proteins | sample 41225metaG_FD_193580 | JGI IMG/M metagenome (GOLD analysis project Ga0265323, IMG submission 193580) | Rhizosphere microbial communities from Carex aquatilis grown in University of Washington, Seatle, WA, United States - 4-12-25 metaG | ecosystem: Host-associated > Plants > Roots > Rhizosphere...
CACGAAAGTTACCAATACTTTTCTCGGACAAATGCAGACCAGTACTACATGTCCTACTTGCGGTGGTGAGGGAAAAGTTATTACACAAAAATGTTCAAAATGTTACGGCGAAGGTATTGTTAAGGAGGATGAAATAATTACAATTAATGTGCCTGCCGGAGTTGCTGAAGGAATGCAGATGACAGTTTCTTCTAAAGGTAATGCTGCCCGGCATGGTGGTGTAAATGGAGACCTGATGGTTATTTTTTCTGAAGAAAAACATCCAGAATTAATCCGTGATGGAAATGATCTCTATTACAGTTTATTTGTCAGCTTCCCTGATGCTGCTTTGGGAAGTCCGATTGAAATTCCAACTCTGGATGGAAAAGTAAAAATAAAACTTGAACCAGGCACACAACCTGGAAAATTACTCCGATTGAAAGGAAAAGGACTTCCTGAAGTCAACAGCTATAAAAAAGGTGACCTGTTGGTGCATGTTAATGTTTGGATACCTAAAACTCTTACGAAGGAAGAGCGTAAGATTGTTGAAAAAATGAATGAATCGGTCAATTATATTCCAAAACCAGACAACGAGGACAAGAACATTTTCGAACGAATGAGAGGATTTTTTGAATAATATTTTTTTATTTCAAACCGCTTACAATAAAGTTTTGAAAAATCCCATAGGAATTATAATACATCAATACTTCAAATTTTTATTACAGTAATGTATTTTAAAAAAAATCCTATATGGTTATATATTTTTTAGAATTTTCTTAAATTGCTTTTCTTAATTTCAATCTTATGAATAGAATGAGAAATGCATTTCAACTTTTATTATTGTCCTTTTTTTTATTGAAGGTTTCGGGACAACAGAATAATTTTAAAATTTACAATATCGAGGATGGTTTACCACAATCAACCATATTTTCCATTCTTCAGGATTCCCGTGGATATTTATGGATTGGAACAGAAGGTGGTGGTTTATGCAGATTCGACGGGATAAACTTTGTAACATTCACCAAAAAGGATGGTTTAACAGGAAATACTATCCGTTGCATACTTGAAGACAGCTATAAAAATTTATGGATAGGTACGGAAAATGGCCTTACATTTTTTAATGGCCTGCACTTTAAACCAATAACCGTTAAATACGGGATTTCTGGGACTGTTATAACTTCTTTGGCCGAAGATCAGGATCACAATGTTTTAGTTGGAACCAATGATGGCGGTTTAAATCTGATCAGAATGTCATCGAAGGATTCATTTTCTATAAAATGTTATAATCAAAAATTCGGCCTTAGGAGTAATTTTATAATGGATATCCAGATAGATAAGTTTAATCGGATTTGGTTAGCAACATTGGGTGGCATCGATATTTTAACTTTAAATAAAGATAGAGATGTTGTTCAGTGGATAAAATGTCCGTCAGGAGATCAAAATGAACTTATTCTTACACTTGCCCAGGACAAAAATCATAATATTTTATTTGGCACAGAAAATTCAGGTGTTTTTTATTTACCATTAACAGGGATTGATTCTGGCAAAATAATTTCTTTAACCAACAAATATAAATTTCACGACAATACTATAAGGGATATTACCTGTCTTAGAAACAATGAAATTTGGTTTGCAACCGACAAGGCCGGAATCGATATCTTAAAGAACAACCATAAGGGATCCATTATTGTAAACTATTCAATGAAAACCGGTTTACCTACAAACCAGGTTTTGTGTATTTATCAGGACAGGGAAGGAAATATTTGGTTAGGGACCAATGGATCTGGCTTGTGCAGGTATATTGGCGATTACTTTGCCCATTACTCGATGAAGGAAGGGCTTACGAACAACCAGGTTTTTGGAATAACCCAGGACAATAATGAAGAATATTGGGTCGCTACCTATGGTGGAGGGTTAACAAATTTTGTAATTAAAAACGACCAATTTTCCGCTTCTTCATTTACTGCTAAAAATGGTTTACCAGATGACTATCTGACTTCCTTGGAAGTTAGCCGGGATAATTCATTATGGATTGCCACTGCAAACAATGGAATATGCAAATTGAAAAATGGAAGGATAATTAACTATACTGAAAAAAATGGTTTGTGCAGTAACCATGTTAATTGTATTTTCATTGATAAAAAAGATTTCATCTGGTGTGCAACTGAAGAAGGAATTTCCAAGTTCGACGGAGAAAGATTTTTTAATATCAAGGAATCTGACGGGTTAATTAATAATGAGGTCCAGACTATTCTTGAAGATAAATTTGGGGCCATGTGGTTTGGAACACTGGGCGGCCTGGTTAAAATACAAGGTAACAGCATGACCGATTATAATGAAGAAGAAGGTCTTTATGAAAAAAGAATAAATACTCTTGCTTGCGATTCATCAGGTAATATTTTGATTGGTACCCTTTCGGGCGGGCTTTTTGAACTTGACAGGAATGATACGGCACATAAATCCATTCATTTATTAGCTAATGACAGTATATTAAGTTCTTCAAATGTTACTTCATTGATATTCCTTGATAATAATACCCTTATTGTTGGTACCGATCATGGATTTGATAAACTTTCACTCGGCCAAAATCGAAAAATAATAAATGTAACCCACTATGATAAAAGCAACGGTTTTATAGGGGTTGAAAATAATCTGAATGCCATTTATAAAGATAAAAAAGGATTAATCTGGTTTGGAACAATCAAAGGCCTCACCTGCTATAATCCTTACAAAGAAAATATGTCGGTGTTAGCCCCGCAAACCCATATTGTAGATTTGAACCTGTTTTTTGAAAGAATTAACTGGGAGAACTTTTCAGAAAGTGTCAAACCCTGGTTTAATCTTCCCCAACATCTTAAATTGCCATATTATAAAAACCATTTGACATTTAAATTTATTGGTATTTCATTAAATAATCCGTCTAAAATATCTTATAGTTATATGCTTGAAGGCTGGGATGTGAATTGGTCGCCTCCTAAAAAAGTTACGGAAATAACTTATTCGGGGCTTTCACCAGGTATTTATAAATTTCTTGTAAAAGCGGTAAACGAAAAAGGAATTTGGAATAAAGAACCAATAACCTTCTCATTTGAAATAACACCTCCTTTCTGGAAAACTTTATGGTTTTTAATACTATGTATAATCGTTGCGCTGTTTATAGTGTATTCCTACATCAAATATCGTGAGAAAAACCTGATCAGGGAGAAAAAAATACTTGAACAAAAAGTTGTGGAGCGAACAAAAGAAATAGCAGCACAGAAATTAGAAATTGAAATAAAAAATAAGGATATACTCGATAGTATTGAATATGCCAAACGTATACAGGATGCTTTATTGCCCGGTATGAACCATTTGGAAAGTGCATTTTCAGAACATTTTATTTTATTTAAACCAAGGAATATTGTAAGTGGTGATTTTTACTGGATAACATCCCTGGAAAATAAATTAATTCTTGCCGTTGCAGATTGCACCGGACATGGAGTTCCGGGTGCATTTATGAGTATGCTTGGTGTGGCGTTTTTTAATGAAATAGTGATAAAAAATTCCGTAGATCAGGCAAACCTTATATTGGACCAGCTACGAGTACATATTATTGAAACTTTGCATAAAGCTTCCGATGGGATGGATGTAGCTTTATGCATTTTTGATTTCCAATCCAGGAAACTTACCTATGCCGGTGCATTTAACCCGGTTTATATTTTAAGAAATAACGAAATTAATTTTCTGCAACCCGACAGAATGCCGATCGGATATCGCGATATTTCCGAAATGAAAATGTTTAATCAGCAAATTACAGATATAAAAGACGGTGATGTTATTTATTTGTTCTCCGATGGATATAAAGACCAGTTTGGAGGGCCAAAATCTGAAAAAATTAAAGCGCGTCTTTTTAACCAGTGGCTACTCGAAATATACCAGATGCCTTTATCTGCTCAAAAAGAAATACTAAATAACCGATTTGAAGAGTGGAAAGGTTGCTTCGATCAAACGGATGATGTTTGTGTAATAGGTTTGAAAATTAAACTTTAATAATTTCGAGGAATTCAATTATTATCATCGCTGTTGCTCCCCATATTTTTTCGTTTTTAATATGGTAAAATGGAACGTCAATTTCTGTTCCATGCATGTTCCATTTTTCAGTTTTTTGTGAAACCGGATTAAGTAAAGCAGCTATGGGAGCTTCTATCACGTATTTTACCTCGCCGGAATTGGGTTTCCAGTCGGGTTTATTCTTTAAATATCCTGCAAAAGGATAAACTTCAAAATTGCTGACAGAAATAACTAAGGATGACAAGCTTCCTATAATTATTATTTGTTTTTGAATGCCTAATTCTTCTGAAGTTTCGCGTAAAGCAGTAAACTCAAGGTTTTCATCACTACTTTCAATTTTACCTCCAGGCAGGCCTACCTGGCCGCTATGTGCCCCTTTGTACTCCGGCCTTTTAATAAAAATTGTCCAGGGTTCATTTTTTACCGGATATAACAAAATAAGGACGGCGGCCCTTGTTTTGGTTGCCATGTCCTGAAAATTTTGTTTTCCCTGAGGGGCCATCTTATTTTGGGCCCGATCACCAGGTAACGGCAATTTCAAAGAATGTTCAAGATGTAATATGAAGTCGTCGAAAAAAATAATATTATAAATTTAAATATATTTTAAAATTTCTTTTCTTAAACCGGCATAATCATTTACAACCGGTAGTTGTGGATAATCATTGATAACATTTTGAGGTGGCCGGAACAATATCCCGTTATGTGCTTCCAGCAACATGCTGATATCATTATATGAATCACCGAATGCCACTACTGTGTATTGTAAACTCTTTAATGCTTTAATAACTTCCCGTTTCTGGTCTTTTTGTCTGAGGCAATAGCCGGTTACCATTCCATCTTTGTCAATAGTCAGGTTGTTACAAAACAAAAGAGGGAAGCCTAACTGTGCCATTAACGGTGTTGCAAATTCAGAAAAAGTATCTGAAACAATAACTATTTGCGAAACAGAACGAATCCAGTTCAGCATTTCCTTTGCGCCATCAAGCGGCTTTATTTGCGCTATCACATTCTGAATGTCTTTTAACTTCAGGTTATGCTGTTTCAGGATGGCAATCCGGCGCTTCATTAAAACATTGTAATCATTGATATCGCGGGTAGTTAATTTTAATTCGTCGATACCTGTTTTTTTAGAAACATTAATCCAAACTTCAGGAACCCAAACACCTTCCAGATCGGAGCAAAATATTATCATTTTAATTTTATTTTTTTAAATCTTTTTTCAATCAGTTTGACCTGTAAACTATATTTAAGTAATTATTAAGCACTTAAATTCAGGAGAATATTTTTATTAAATATTCTTTAAACATTTTATAATTATTATCCATGCTTGCCATTTCTTCCTTCAAATTATCAAGATTGACCATGCTTGGTGGTAATTCAGGATCGATTCCGATTATTTCATTAATTTCCTGTGGAAACTTGGCAGGATGGGCAGTTTCAAGTGTTACTGTGAGCTGGTATGGAGAATTGTCGGAAGGATTCTCTGAAATATAATGTTGAAGCCCGGCCCAACCGACCGATCCATGAGGTTCGAGAATTATTTGGTGCATTTCAAATACCTTTTTAATTGTTTCACGTGTTTCAATATCTGAAATACTGATGGCATACATATCATTTTTTAACTTTTCCCAATCTGGCGATTTATGAATAATTCCTTTTTCATCCATTTGTCCGCCATAAAGCGCAATGATCCTGGCAAGATTGCTGGGGTGGCCTACGTTCATGGCGCTGGAAATACAATTGCGTGAAGGGACAATTGTTTTATAGTATCCTTCCTGGAAATAGAGAGGCACTTCATCGTTTTGGTTGGTGGAAATTACAAATTTTTTTACCGGTAATCCCATATGTTTTGCAATAATTCCTCCCATAAGGTCGCCAAAATTACCTGAAGGAACTGAAAAAATAATCTCATCATTTATGCTGTTCGAGAGCTTTGAAAATGCCCAGAAATAATATACCGATTGCGGCAAAAGCCTTCCTATGTTAATGGAATTTGCCGAAGACAGGTTTAAAAAATCCAGGTCATGGTCGGCGAAAGCATTTTTTACCATTGCCTGGCAATCATCGAATTTTGCATCAAGGGCAATTACCTGTATATTTTTGTGAAGCGTGGTCATCTGTTTTCTCTGACGTTCGGATACTTCTTTTTCAGGAAAAAGAATGACGACCCTGATATTTTCAAGTCCATAGAAAGCATTCGCGATAGCGCTGCCGGTATCTCCGGAAGTGGCGGTGAGAATTAATAAATTTTTATTTTCTTTTCTCAGAAAATATTGCATTAACCTTCCCATCATGCGGGCCGCAAAATCCTTGAATGATGCGGTCGGTCCATGATCAAGGCGCATCAAATAATTTCTGTTATACACATTTTCCAACGGTACATCGAAATTGTATGCATCCTTTGACAGTTCATATAAATCCTGAGCCGGAATTTCATTTTTAAGAAATTTGCCGATTACTGAATAAGCAATTTCGAAGTATTGTTTGTCCCGGAAAGATTCAATTTCTGTTTTTGTAAATTGAGGTATGATCTCCGGCATATACAGCCCATTGTCAAGGCTCAAACCTTTTAATAGCGCTTCCCTGAATGTAACCCTTGGTGATTGCAAGTTTGTGGAATAATATAATATTTCCTGCATTATTAAATCTTAATTAAAAATGTATACCTATTGCAAAGTAAATGATATTTCACTACATGCAGAAAATTTGGAATCAGAAAGTTTCCTTAATTGATTAAAAATTCAAAAAATTCCGGAAATGATTCTCTTCGATTCGTCTGGTAAACGGTTAAAAACATAAACCCAGCAAAGAATGGTTTTATAGTTTTTATGCACTTCGAGCACCACTCTTTTAAATTCTGCATTATCAGGATATGCCGGCCAGGCTTCTTCATATTTATCGAGAGTTTGGAATATTTCTAAAGCATTCAATTCAAAAATTTCACCAAAAACTTTTTCTTTATTTTCAGAAGAAGGTATTAACCCGGGATATTCACCAACATTGTACAACTTTCCTAAGACATAACCTTCACCAACAAATTCTGAATGTTTTATTAAATATTCGGATATTTCATTTGCCTGGTTGTGTTTAAGCTTTCCATAAACAAATAAGTATTCTTTCATTAATTATTAATACCATTTATAAATTTTTAACCCTACACCGAAGGTCAATATGCCAATTAAAGAAAGAATAATCGTTGGTGAAAATATTTCTCCAAAGCCGGCGCCTTCAATAAATATACTTCTTATACCATCGCCCAGGATAGTTAACGGCAGTGCCTGGATATAGGGAATTACCACATCAGGGAAATTGTGATAGCTGAAGAATATTCCTGAAAGGACCATCATAGGCATCACGACTGCATTAATCAGACCATTTCCAACATAAGTATTTGCGGTTCTCGAGGAAACAAGAATTGAAATACCAGTAAAACATAACATACCTGCAAAGTAGAGGATAATTAAGGCAATGAAATTACCTTGAATAGTAATTCCAAAATAAAAGTAAGCAAAAATAAAAACGATAAATGCCTCAAGTATATTTAATACAAGCCTGGCAATTAATTGAGATAACATGAAACTTGATTTTTTCATTGGAGTAGCAACCATTCTTCGGAGTAGTTTTTTGGAACGTTTTTCGATAAGGGAATAACTGATTCCCCACATGGTCGACATCATCAGGTTTAAGGCGATGAGTCCCGGAACCAGGAAGTCGATATACCGTGTACCTTTCTGGGTTAGGGGTTTTATTTCTGCAGCAGGTTCCAATGGCTTTCCTTTGCTGATAAAGGAAGAAAGTTGCATATAAGTCAGCTGGGCATCGTTGTTAAAAGGATCGTAATGATAAAATAGCTTTCCTTCTTTCTCTTCAATAATAATAAGAATTGATCCTTGTTTCAACAATTTTGCTGACTTTTCCCATGTTGAAGGAATAAACCTGTAAACTGTAAAACCTGTTTTTTTATTGCCTGAACGAATAACATATCTTAAAAAATGTTCTTTCGAAGATGAATCCTTTTTAGCATAATTAGTAATGATGCCTCGAAAAAGAGTATCCGGTTGAGTATGATTTTCAATGAATGCAATATCCCGTTTTTGTTCCGCTTTATGAGTAAAGGCAATACCAAGTCCCCAGGCCATAAGCACCGGAAATACAATAGCCCAGAAAAGGATCCCTGGCTCACGATAAAATTCCCTGAACTGTATTAAAATAAGCTGAATGATTGGTTTTCTCATGAAAGAATATTAAGAAGTTTTTATTTATTACTTCTGTTTTGAAAGGAATTCATCAATTTCATCACGCCGTGGTGCCGATGGCTGGGCACCAAGACGGGTAACACAAATTGCAGCTGCAGCAGTAGCAAATTTCACAGCGTCCTGAAAATTCTTATTTTCGGATAATGCAACAGCCAGTGCTCCGCAAAAAACATCTCCTGCACCTGTAGAATCGACTGCATCTACAAGAAAACTTTCAGTAAAATAATGTTTGCCTTCCGCAGCAAGATATGATCCTCTTGCCCCTAAAGTTATTATCACATTTTTAGGGCCTTTGGCCAGAAGTGCATCTGCAGCTTTTTTAATGTCCCTGGTACTTGAAACTTTATCCCCGCTGAGAAATTCTGCTTCACTTTCATTTACAATTAAAAGGTAAATTTTTGCAAGATAAGCATCTTCTATTGTTCTTGCCGGGGCCAGATTAAGAATGGTTTTTTTACCAAGTTTATGACTAAGGTCGATAACATGTTTGTTTGTTTCGTGAGGAATCTCACATTGAATTAATACCAATTCAGCTTCCTTAATTGCTGGCAAAGCTTTATCGACTAAAGCAGATGTAAGGTTATCATTGGCTCCGGGGGCTACACCTATACAATTCCGACCCTGTAAATCGGTCATAATAAGTGCTGTACCGGTAGATATCCCGGATTCAATAAATATATAATTTGTATTAATGTTGTCCTTAATAAAACTTTCGAGAAGTATTGGTGAAAAATTATCATTGCCAAGACAAGTTACAAAATTTACACTTCCTCCGCTACGGGCGGCGCCAACAGCCTGGTTGGCTCCTTTCCCCCCAAAAGCCTGGTAGTATTCTCCATTAGTAACTGTTTCGCCCAATTTAGGCAGATGTTCCAATTGCATTGTCATATCAATATTGGTACTTCCTATTACTACAATTTTTTTGTTCATAAAATTTTCGACTTATATGTAAAGTTTAAAATAATTTTTAAAAACCGATTTAAATTTTAAGCCAAGATAAGAAAGTAAGATTATAAAATGACAATTGAAAATTAAAAATATTTTCGAGATGAAAAATATTTAATTTTTTTTAAAATTATTTCTCAAAACTTCAATGAATTTATTGATTCAAATGACGCCCAGTCATATCAATGAATAAATCATCCAAAGTCATTTTTCGACACTCAAGACTTTTCAGCGATAAATTATTTTCTTGTAACTTAGCCATAAACCGGGGCAGTTGTGAAACGATATCAAAGACCAATAATTTACCAGTTCCCAATCTATGGTCCCAGGTAGTTTTTTGAAACCCGCTTTCGAGGAGAAAGTCGATATTTTCAAGAGTTTCATTAAGAGAAAATTCAATAATTTCATAACAACCTTTCTCGATTAAAAGCTGGTCGAGTGTTCCCTGTGCAAGAATTTTGCCATTATCCATAATAATAATTCTATCGCATAAAAACTCGGCTTCTTCCATGTAGTGCGAAGTAAGTATCATTGATGTATTATGCTGTTCACGGAGATTAAGCAAAATATTCCAGATTTCACGGCGTGCTGAAGGATCAAGCCCGGTGGTTGGCTCATCGAGAAGAAGGAGATGTGCATTATGGAGCATGGCTATTCCAAGAGCCAACTTTTGCCTCTGACCGCCGGAAAGATTTTCGACATAAGATTTTCTTTTGTCAGTCAGGTGAATGATTTCTAATATTTCATCTATTCGTGTAAAAGGAAGTTTATAAAAACTGGAGAATACATCAAGAGTTTCTTTAACTGTAGTTTTATCGAAGAACATTGTCTCCTGCAATGAAATTCCTATAAACCTGTGCAATTCACTTTCGTTTCCTGACCAGTTCTTACCATTTAAAATAATTTGTCCTTTGTTTGGTTTCTGGATACCTTCGATCATTTCAACCAAAGTAGTTTTTCCTGCACCGTTTGGGCCAAGCAAAGCAATAAATTCTCCTTCACCTACCTCAAGGCTCACACCATCGACAGCTTTAACGGCTTTAAAATGTTTGTAAACATCTTTAACTTTTAAAATCAAATCAGTCATTATTAAATTATTTTAAATGACTGTCCGCAATGATTACTAATGTCATTACGAGCGAAGCGAAGTAATCTTTAAACCACGTGAATACAACGCTATATCAATAGATTGCTTCGTCGTTCCTCCTCGCAATGACAGATAAATATTGGTTTAGTTATCAATGGGGATAGTCATATTATTTTATTTATTCTTTATCAACATTTCCCAGGCTGCACCTTCTTTCAGGGAATATTGCGACATTAATAGTTGTGTAATATTAAGATGTTTTATAATAAAATTAACATAAATTGATGCAGGAATAATCATATCCGTTCGATAAGGTTCTAACCCTTTAATTTTTTTTCTTTCCGAAAGTGTGGAATTAAGAAGCTTCTTGTGAAGCTGTTTATAATCTGATAAATTTATTCTTTTGCATTTGTTGCTTTGCTCAATTAAATAATTTGGATTTTTATAAAATTGTATCATATTATAAAACGATTCAAACCCTCCTTCAGCCCCAATAAGCGAATGTACCCTATAATCATTTATTGAGATAAATAATGGCCGCAATTCATTAGTAAAAAACTTTTCCATCTCATCAATTTCATTTGGTATAATCGGATCAGATATATAGAATTTTTCAAGTAGTCTTGCCATTCCATGTTTAAAACTTTTTTTCCATAAGATTTTTTTATTGTTTGCTAAAATAAACTCATTGCTGCCTCCGCCAATATCGAGGATCAAATAATTGCCATGAATATTCTCCAATGTTTGCCGAACGCCGAAATAAATAAGTTCGGCTTCTCGCTGTCCTGAAATAATTTTTATTGTTGCCTTAATTACTTTTTCAGCTTCATTTATAAAAATATTTGCATTTTCGGCAGTTCTTAAAGCTGAAGTTCCGAATGCAATTATTTTATCTGTATTGAAACCGGAAATTGTTTTAAAGTGTTTCTTAAGAGCACTTAACCCTCTTCTGAATGCATCGGTCTGAATTATATTGCGACCTATGCCACCTTTTCCCAACTTAACAGATATCTTATTGTTAATTAAAACATTAATCCGATAGCCATTTGTTTCTGCTATGAGCAGATTAAAAGTATTTGTTCCTAAATCTATGACTGCAATTCGCATAATGAAAATTTAGAAAAGACTGAATAAGAGTTTTATATTTAAGAAAATTATAACAAGGCCAATGATAACTAATAAAAGAACAGTCCTTTTTTTATTGGCATAAGATCCCATAACTTTTTTTGAAGATGTCAAATAAATCTGGAGAAAAATCGTAAATGGAAGTTGCATGCACAGTATCATTTGTGAAATAATAAGGCCTTTAAAAGGATTTGTGATAAAGAAAATAATTATTAATGCAGCAAATAATGAGATGTAAATTCCTATTCGGCTGTGACTATCTTTTAAATCGAGAGGTTCACCATACAAACCGGCACTTATTGAACCTCCTGCCATACCGGAAGTAATTGTTGATGCAATACCTGCAAAGAGCAAAGCCAGAGCGAAGATTAAAGAAGCAGATTTTCCCAGTAAAGGAACCAGCAGCTCTTTTGCCTGTTGAAGTTCTGTAACATGGATATGGGATTTATAAAAAGTAGCTGCTGCCATTAAAATCATTGCACTATTTATTGCCCATCCCACAATCATGGAAAAAATGGTATCGCTATACTCATATTTGAGTTGTTTTTGAATGACTTTCTCATCTTTGAGATTCCACTGCCGGCTTTGGATTATTTCGGAATGTAAAAAAAGATTATGTGGCATTACAACTGCTCCAATAACACTTATAACAATTAATATAGAGTTGTGCGGTATTATCGGGGTTACCCATCCTGTAACAGCTTTTCCCCAGTCGATATGTGAGATAACGAGTTCATAAATAAATGATAATCCAATTAGGGAAACAAAACCTATTATCCATCGCTCAAGTTTACGATATGAATTCGAAAGCAATAAATATAGGACCAGGCCAACCATCATTATCGATCCTATTTTAATAGGAATATTAACAAGCATTTGTAATGCCAGTGCCCCTCCTAATATTTCTGCCAATGAAGTAGATATTGAAACTAAAATAGCGGAGAAAAGCAATGGTTTGTTATAAACAGGTTTTAAGTATTTATATGCGGCTTCGCTCAAGCAGAGACCAGTTGCAATTCCCAGGTGAGCAACATTATGCTGAAGGATAATAAGTATAATGGTAGATAAGGTTATTGTCCAGAGTAAAGTATAACCATAGGTTGAGCCTGCTGCAAGGTCGGAAGCCCAATTGCCGGGATCAATAAAACCCATGGTGACCAATAAACCCGGACCAATATATTTTATTATTTCGAGACCGCCAAATACAGGTTTGTGATCTTTGTTTTTAATTTCCTGAAGAAGCTTTAATTTAATATTTGAGAATATCATTAGGAGCTTTATATTTATAATATATAATCCTTATTATTTCACAAATGTAAGGAAAATAAGGCATTTTAAAGGTTTATTAAAAGTCAATATATGCTCATTCAATTCGATTTTAGAATATTGACCTTACGGGAATTTTTAGGTGAAACAACTTCTAAAAAAAATAGAAGGAAAATATTTTATTATTCATTCTTAGGCCCTTTAAATGCAGTCAATAACATCAAATATGAAAGCTATAACAGTATTTTATTTTAATTCAATTCCAGTGCCAAAGAACTTCCGGATTTAATTTCAAATGATTTTGAAATGGAATAAATACTTTCTTTGGAATTTAAGGCACGGAATACGACAGTATATTTTCCAGGTTGTAAAACCACTGATTCGTTTTTTATGTTGGGATTAAAATTATAAATCCATTCCAAGCCTTTTTCCCTGTGAACATAAAGACTACCATAACCCGGTGTTGAACTGAGTATAGTTAAAAGGCCCGGACGTGGAATTTCTACTGTAGTTGTACTGCTTTGTTTAATATCAACTTCATTGATTAAAAGCCTTGGAAGAATTGGGATTTCCAGGTCGTATTTACCTGTAATATATTTAATAGATTCTCCAAGCTTCTGGTTGTTTAATGTTTGAGTGTTACCTGATTTTCTAATGAGAAACGAGACCTCGCGATACTGATTTCCTAATCCGGGAGAATTAACAACTAATGTACCCTGGGGAGCATCAACTGCGATTATTGTATGTTTTCCAGGGATAACTTTAAAACTATCTACTGAAACGGGAGGAATTGTGTTCACAACCAACCGGTATGTTACCAGTGGATCGAGGATGAGTGTATCGGGGTTTCCCCGATTGTTAATGGTATGAACATAGTTGTGAAGCATTTTTCCGGAGTACCTGTTGTAAAACGTCATGTTGACATTGGTTTCCGTTGGAAGACCTTTTTCGTCAAGAAGGTTTACCTGGGCAGTCGTTGAATTGAGCGCCTGGGTAATTACAATTCCCAATAATTCTTTAAATGTCTCTTCATGATTTGCATTATAAAATCGCCCGACACAATCGAATGTTTCATGAAATCCTTCGTCAATACCAATACCTATAATAAATGGTTTCAAAATAATTCCTCGTTTTTGTAAATCCTCCGATACCGCACAAGGATCTCCTTTGCATTCTTCCATTCCATCGGTGATAAGAATAATAATATTACGGCAATCGCTGCATGGAGGAAAATCGTTCGGGCATTGTGCAAGAGAACCTGCGATAGGAGTGGTGCCTTTAGGCTCTATAAATCTTAATCTTTGCCTGATAACTGAAGCATTGTTTTTACCAAATGGGACTTCCAAACGGGTATCGGTACAATCTTGCGGAGGGACAGGGCTCTGATGGCCATAAACACGAAGTGCCATCTGCACATTGTCGATATGTTGCAGGCTGTCCACCATGCTGATTAGGATACGCCGTGCAATATTTATTTTAATGTCACTTTCCCACAAACCATACATGCTGTATGAAGCATCGAATACAAATAATATGCGTGTGGTAGTTGCTTTGATTTCCGGTTTCTGCTGACAGTGAATGGTATCAATGAAGGACAGACATATTGCAAAAACAGCAATTATAAAAAAATATATTTTCCTGAATTTGACTAATGTCATTGATTGTAAAGGTTTCACCAAAGTTAGGATTATTTTTCTCAGAAATAATAAATCGATATTTAAAAAACAAATGTCTGTATTAATTCGTAAAACTCATTAATAAAATTAGTTTGTTGAATTTTGCAATTGTTTGTTACTTTAATCTTTATTTTAGATTAATCTAATATAAGCATGTGGCCTTTTAAAAATTTACATGTTCATTTTTTTTTATTGATCCTGAGTATTACGATTTTTTTCTCATGCCATAAGGATAAGGTCAGTAAAACCCAGGTAAACTTTTATCTTGCCGATTCTCCATTTCCTTACGATGAAGTGAATATCGATTTTCGATCTGTTTCAATTAAAACAAATGCAAACAAGAATGAAATTCCTTTTACACTTACGAGAACTGGAATTTATAATATTCTCAATTTTACGAATGGTACCGATACGCTGCTGGCAAGTTACCTGACTCCTGTCGGTAATCTTTCCCAGGTACATATAATTATAGGTGATACGAATAACATTAAAATAAACGGGCAAACATTTTCACTGTTATTGCCGAAAGGATTTGAATCGGGATATGTTTTAAATTTTAATCAAAAAATTTTGGATGGACAGGAATATAATTTTATTATAGATTTTGATGTACCAAAATCTATTGTTCCTACCAATAATGGTTTATTTAATTTGAAACCTGTATTTAGAATATTTTCATCAACGAACACAGGTGGAATAAAAGGAGTTATTTCCCTTTTCCAAGCCAGACCATTTATTTATGCCATTTCGGCTCCGGATACTTTTGGCACGGTTACCAATAATGAGGGTAAATTTTTAATAAGAGGATTGCCTGCCGGAACTTATTTACTTAAATTCGTTCCGCAAAATGGATTGGAATCAAAAATAAAGGAGAATATTTCTGTTGAGGTTGGCAAGATAACAGATGCCGGAACAATTGTTTTTTATTAAATTATAAGAGATTCTATTTCCCAAATTCTTTAAGAAACTCCATGACCTGTTGAAATATATTTTCGGGTGTGAACCCGAATTTTTCATCGAGCACTTTTGCAGGGGCTGAAAAACCGAAGTGGTCCAAACCCCAGATTTTACCTTTATTACCAACAAGTCCGGCTAAAGTAACAGGTAATCCGGCAGTCAAACCAAATAAAGGTATATTGTCAGGAATAATATCTAATTGGTACTCTTTAGATTGATTCCTGAACAATCCTTCTGAAATTACTGAAACGATTCTTACATTCAGGTTTTTCTGATTTTTTAATAATTCAGCTCCGGCCACTAATGTTGAAACCTCGGAACCGCTGGCAATTAGAATTATATCGGGAATTCCTGCACAATCGACTGCAATATAAGCGCCCAGTTCAGCCTGATATGCATCATAGTACCTTGTCGATCCGGTTTTTGCCGGAATATCTTTGATATTTTGTCTCGACAAAACTAATGCAGTGGGAGTATATGTATTCTCCAAAGCCATCTTCCAGGCTGCTGAAGTTTCATAGGAATCAGCGGGACGAAGAACCAGCAGGCTGTTTCTGCCATGATGATTTTTCAGATGTTCGAGAAGCCGGATTTGTGCTTCCTGTTCAACAGGCTGATGTGTCGGGCCATCCTCGCCTACACGGAATGCGTCGTGTGTCCAGATATACTTTACAGGAAGTTCCATAAGGGCTGCAAGACGAACAGCCGGCTTCATATAATCGGAAAATACAAAGAAAGTACCACATGCCACTAAAACCCCACCATGCAAAGCTATTCCATTACAAATGGCTGCCATGGTCAGCTCACTGACTCCAACCTGAAGAAAAGCACCTGAGAAATCACCCTTGATAAACGGTTTGGTATATTTAAGAAACCCGTCGGTTTTATCGCTGTTGGCAAGGTCTGCCGATGCCACAATCATGTTTTCAACTTTCTGTGCCAGATATCCCAATATATTCGCAGATGCAGCACGTGTAGCAATATTTTCTTTATGAATTATATCTTCAAAATTGAGATAAGGAAGATTGCCGGATAAGAATAATTCAAGTTTTTTTGCAAGAAAAGGATTTTTATTCTCCCATTCTTTCTTATTGGCTTCGCGATCTGCCGCCTCCTTAATTTTTTGATCTTTTATGTTTTTATAGAATTCGGCAACTTCCGGAAAAATTGTAAAAGGTTCATTCGTGTTGCCTCCAAGGTTTGCAATCGTTTTGTCAAATGAAGCGCCTGCTTCGGAAAGAGGCATTCCATGGGTGGAAGTTTTCCGCTCAAAATTTGTTCCGTCATCTTTCAAGGCGCCTTTACCCATAATGGTTTTACCAATGATTATCGTTGGTCTGTTTTTTTCATAATTGGCATTTTTCAATGCTTCCCTGATTTGGTCAGTATTATTTCCATCGATATACAACACATGCCATCCCCATGCTTCATATTTTTTGGCAGTATCTTCAGAAGTAACTACTTTAGTCTCTGTAGAAAGTTGAATATCGTTCGAATCGTAAAACATGATAAGATTGCTTAGGCCGAGAAATCCGGCAATTCTTCCGGCTGCCTGTGAAATTTCTTCCTGTATACCCCCGTCGGAAATATATGTATATGTTTTATGCGACATCCATTCACCGAAACGGGCGCATAAAAAGCGTTCGGCAATTGCTGCACCTACTGCCATTGTATGGCCCTGTCCCAATGGCCCGGATGTGTTTTCTATGCCTTTATTTATATCCTTTTCGGGATGGCCGGGAGTAGAACTTCCCCATTGACGGAAATTTCTTAGTTCATCGGTATTAAAAATTCCTGAAAGGGTTAAAACCGAATAAAGCATAGGTGACATGTGACCCGGGTCGAGAAAAAACCTGTCGCGCATAAACCATGACAAATCCGAGGGATCGTAACGAAGGAATTCGGTGTAAAGAATATTTATAAAATCAGCTCCACCCATTGCTCCGCCCGGATGCCCAGATTTTGCCTTTTCTACCATTGCTGCTGAAAGAATACGGATATTGTCCGCTGCCCTGTTCATTATTTTATTATCCATTGAAATGAAAGTTAAAATTGAACCCGATTAAAAAATAAGGGCATAAAATTACACTTTTTCTAAATCCATTATTTATGACCATTGAGTATTTAGTAATAAAAACTAATCATTTCCAATAATAAAATGATACTTCCTTCACTAATCCATGTTTCCAAAGGCATTTGAATTTTGTTTATATCCTCAAAAAATTTGATATCATTAATTATCCTTTAACTTTGTATAGTTTATTTTAGAATAAAATATGGGACTACAATGCGGTATTGTTGGTTTACCAAATGTTGGGAAATCGACTCTCTTTAATTGCCTTTCGAATACTAAGGCTCAGGCAGCGAATTTTCCGTTTTGCACTATTGAACCCAACATGAGTGTGATTACTGTGCCTGATGAAAGGCTTATTAAGTTGGCTGAATTAGATAAACCTAAAAAAGTAATACCAACCACAGTTGAAATAGTTGATATTGCAGGGTTAGTGAAAGGTGCCAGCAAAGGAGAAGGGTTGGGGAACAAATTTCTTGCCAACATTAGGGAAACGGATGCCATTATACATGTGTTGCGTTGTTTCGATGATAGTAATGTAACTCATATCGATAGTATAATAGACCCGGTGAGAGATAAAGAAATTGTTGATACAGAATTACAGATAAAAGATCTTGAGACTATAGAGAACAGAATAGCAAAGGTACAAAAACAGGCTCAAACCGGTGGCGACAGACTGGCTAAGCATTTTCTCGATATGTTGATGCAATATAAAAATGCTCTTATTCAGGGCAAATCTGCACGTTCAGTTAAGCTCGATAATAAGGAAGATAAAAAGATTGAACACGACCTCTTTTTATTAACCGATAAGCCTATCCTTTATGTTTGTAATGTCGATGAAGGAAGCGCTGTTAAAGGAAACCGATATGTTGAAAGGTTCATGGAATCTATAAGGAATGAAAATGCAGAAGTGCTTATTATTGCTGCAAAAACAGAATCGGAGATTGCAGAATTGGAAACTTATGAAGAACGACAAATGTTCCTGGAAGAAGTCGGGCTTCATGAATCAGGAGTTACGCGTTTAATAAAAGCTGCTTATAAATTATTGGAATTGGAAACATTTTTCACCACGGGCCCTGATGAATCGAGGGCATGGACTTATATTAGAGGGACCAAGGCTCCCCAGGCAGCAGGCATTATTCATACCGATTTTGAAAAAGGATTTATTCGTGCCGAAGTAATAAAGTACAATGATTATATCAGGTACGGCTCTGAGGCGGCTTGTAGGGAAGCCGGCAAAATAGCCATCGAAGGTAAAGAGTATTTAGTTGACGATGGAGATATCATGCATTTTAGATTTAACGTTTAGAAATCAAAACAATTTATCTTTTTCCGACTTATCAGTGTATAAGCTTTTTTTAATATTTATTTTTTTTATTGCTTCCTGCAACGGCTGATTGGGTTGAATTAAATTATAATTACTCCAAAAATTTTCATCATTGTCTTTTAAAAAATCAACCATAATATCACTCGACTTGGTAATTTCGTTCCATTTGAATCTTGCAGTATTGTTAGTATCGATTTCTGTAACTGCAATTTCAGAAAATGAAGTGAATGTTGAATTAAAAAACCATTTATTACTTTTGGCTTTGATCTTTATTTCTCCCCTCAGATAATCGAGATACCACTTACCGTTTATGTTTCTATAATATACCTGGTATTCTGCCCCTATAGGCTTAAGTTGGTATTTGCTTGGCTCTTTTTTCACTAAAAGGCTCCTGGCATATTTTAACCCACTTGGACTAAGACAAAATTTTGTTGCTACCAAAGCTTTAGTTTTTGCATCAATATACATTATGCCGTCATAGAATGGCATTTCGACATTTTCTTTTTGTTTAAACTCAACGACAATAAGTATTTGATTATTATAAGGCACTTTCCTTATAACGGTATAATCATATTGGTCGAATGATTCATAAGATAGGAATGATGCCTTTTCTTTTATAACATCGAGGCTTAGGCAATTGTACACACCTCCTTCAAGTTTGTATGAAAGCTTTTGCATTTGCTTGGTATCTTCAGTTTTACGGCCTTTAAAAATCCGTGCCTGATCATTGTATAACCGACTTGAGTATGAAGCTTTAGAAATATCGAGCACCGCCTCGCAAATGGAAATATAGTCATCATCTTTTCGGGTAGCTTCACGGTAAAATGCAGTATACATTGCATTTTGCCTGCTATAATTCTTACCTATATTTTCAATCATTTCTTTAACAATCTCAAGTCCTGATAAAGGTTTAATAATTACTTTATCGATATTTACCGGATTCTCATTGAGTGATATGTTTATGAAATTTCCAACCAGGCTATTTAAATATCTTTTTTCAGTTTGAAATCCAATAAAGGAAATTATAAGAGTATCATGAATTAAAGAATCAGGAACCCTGATAGTAAATTCTCCATTATCGTTTGCAACAGTTCCAATACTTGATCTGGAAATTGAGACCGATGCAAACGGGAGCGGGGTTGATGTTTTTTTTTCAAATATTTTCCCCTTAAAAACAATGAATTTCTCAATTTTTTTTTGAATTGGTTCATCAGGAGGGAGACTTAGCGTTTTGTATATGATTATATGGTTTCCATCTTTGGAAAATTCCAATCTTTCAGATTGCAATAATTTAGAAAGAATTTCATCTAAACCGGCAGTAATTGAAATTGTCCTGATTTCTCTCATTGCAGGAATCTCGGCATTGTAAGAAAAATTTACATTAAACCTGGTACTTAAACTGTCAAGAATATCGGAGAGTTTCCGGTTATTAATATTTAATGTAATTTTTATATCGGATTGTTGGGAAAATAATTGTTCATGGAAAAAAAGAAATAAAATTATGATACACCAGGAAATCCATTTAAGTTGCCTTATTTTAGGATGAATTACCATTTATATTGAATTTTTTTAATAAACCTGTTATTTGAATTGAAGGAACAGGTTTAAAATTAATGGTGTGCCTGGTTTTTTGAGCTTATTTTATTTTCAATAGTAAAAACATTTTCATTTTCACAAATCTTAAACCCAAATGTCAGGCAAATCATTTTCATAATATCGAGGGCTTCGTGTTTTTCATAAGTGGCAGTAAGCTTATAATTTCTAATACCAGAATCCTTCAATATAATTTGAATATCATACACTTTTTCAAGTTTATCGAATACTTCTCCCAGGTTGCATTCACGAAAAATAAATTTCTTCGTTTTCCATGAAAGATAATTTTGGTCGGAATTTATACTTTTTATGATTTGAGAATTTTTAGCCAAATATGTACCCTTTTCATCTTTATTTAAAATTACCTCCTGTTTTGAATATTTTGACTTTAATGAAACGACACCAGAATTTACAATTACTTCAACATTGCCATCGGAATTGGCATTCACATCAAAAGAAGTTCCAAGAACTTTTATAATAGTGTTTGAAGTATGAATAATAAATGGTTTTTGAGGATTACGATAAATGTTAAAAAACCCTTCTCCTTTTAAATAAACTTCGCGTGAGGTACTTTTAAACTTTTTTGGATATTTTAACTGGGTATTTTTATTCAGGTCGACTTTTGAACCATCGTATAGTGTGAGTTGTACTAATGAATTTCCTGCTTTGATGTTGATCTCTGAATTGATTTTGTTTATCAGGTACCAGGAAAAAATCGCCACAATTAATATAGCTGCGATTTTAAGGAAAAAATTACCCGGAATTCTAAATAACGATCGATCTTGCACTTCAGTTAATATTTGTGCTTTTTCGTTAACTTTATTCCAGGCTTTGCCTGTGTTCAGGTTTACCAAATCGATATTTTTGCTCAAATTCCAGACTCTTTCAGCCTCCTCAACGATCTGCTTATTTTTATCGGACCCTTCAATCCAGTTTTCAAACCTTGCTTTATCTTCTTTAGAAATATTGTCAGTAACATAAGAAGCAAGCAAAGTCCAATCAACATTATAATTTTCTTTCACTTTCATATCAAATTACAATAAGTTAACAACTCAACTATTTTTTACCCTTATTAGTTTATTATTAATGAAAACCAGAATATTTATTTTTGAACATCGATTCTACCACAAATTTGTTGATTAAATTATTTTTTTCAATCATAAATCAGGAAAATTATTATTTAGGGAAAAATTCAAATAGTGAAAAAGCAACATAAATAAATATAACCATATAATCTTTTAATTTTATTCGAAGTTGTTTTAATGCCTTACCCATCTGGGCTTCGACAGTTTTAACGGAAAGGCCCAATCTTTCTGCAATTTCATAATATTTTAAACCATCTACCCTGCTCAACCTGAATATCTTTTGCCTTTGAGTTGGTAATTCAGCAATGGCATTAATAATTGCAGTTTCAAGTTCAAAGTCGCCCATTTCTTCTTCAGTTTCAGTAGGGTCTATAGTATTTTTGAGTACTTCTGTTTTTTCAAAATGTTCAACAATCGACTGATGTTTAAGATAATTTAAGCACTGGTTTTTTATTGAGGTTGCAATATATGCAGCTAAAGTTCCTTTAACTATTATTTGATCCCTTCTTTCCCATATTCGTACAAAAACATCCTGAACAACTTCTTCAGATGTTTCTATTTCTTTAACATAACGACATGCCAAAAGACAAAAGGTACGATATTTTTCTTTAAAGAATCTTTCAAATTCCGAAGGATTATTGAAAATATCGTTTTCTCCTTGATATGCCATCAGTAAGTTTAAAAGTTTTAAAGATATTTCTTATTATTAAAACCCGCAATATTTAATATTCTGTATAATAGTTCGGATATTCAGGTTAATAAGCTGCAGGATTTTATTATTATTAACCTGACTAACTACAAAATAAAATAATATTGTCGAATAATTAGATTTAGTTTTTATATTTTATCCATTTCCATAGTTCCCTGTAGCTGGCTTTTTTCCCATACATTAAAATTCCGGTACGATAAATTTTACCTGCAAGCCATGTAGTACCTATAAAAGAAAGAACTAAAATAACAGCTGAAATAATTAATTGCCAATTCATCCCATCGCTAAAAAATGGTATTCTAACCATCATCACAATTGGCGATGTGAGAGGAATCATCGAGAACCAAAAAGAAAGATTGCTATCGGGATTATTCATAGTATTGATCATTACATAAATTGCCAGAATGAGGGGTATGGTTACCGGAAGCATAAATTGCTGTGTATCAGCTTCATTATCTACAGTAGAACCAATAGCTGCAAAAAGCGAAGCATACAATAAGTACCCTCCAATGAAATAAAATAAAAACCAGGACAAAATAACTACATAATTAATATCTGAAATTGATTTAAAAAGCATCTCAACTTTAATTGTATTTTCATCTTTTGGAATTTGCTCATGAATGACTTCCTTATGTGCGGAATTTCCGGAATTCATGATATCCTCTGAAATTACTTTTTCAGTAGGCGATTTACCCAATTCAGGAAAAAATACTTTCTGACCGACACCAATTAAACTGGCAGTTAGTACAATCCAAATTATAAATTGGACTAGCGCCACACCCGCGATACCAATAATTTTGCCCATCATTAATTCAAATGGCTTAACTGAAGAAACAATTACTTCAACAATCCTGTTTGATTTCTCTTCAATTACCCCTCTCATTACCTGCATTCCAAAAAGAAAAATAAAAAAATATATCAGAAAACCGGCAGCATATCCCACTATCATGGATTGTTCGGCATAATTTTCTTTTTCTTTCCCCCCTTCTTCAAGTTTTATAGTCCTGACACTGATATTCGATTTAATTGATTTTAATATTTCATCTAAATTCTGAATATTATGCGCGAATAATTTCTGGCGTTCAATCTCTTTTTCCAAAGAAGATTCAATATGGATTTTCATTCCAAAACTGGGCTGAGAATAGGAATATAAAAAAACGGCATTTGGAACATAGGTTATTACTTGCGTTATGTATAGAACGCCCCAGTAACCTTGATTTTGAAAATCTTTTAAAAGATATTTTATATCTGCATTTTCGAGATATTTGAATTTCAAATTTTTTGTATCCGGAATTTTGTTTTGAAAAATATGTGTACTATCTGCAACAGCAATAATTTTGACTTCCTTATCTTCCATTGTGGTAAACCATATAGGTAAGATAATCATTGCTGCAAACAGAAACGGCCCAAGAATACTCATTATGATAAATGATTTTTTGCGTATCCGGGTCCTGAATTCCCTTTGAATAATGAGAGCAATTTTATTTCTGTTCATAGATTGAGGTTTTTCCCGATTTAAAATAATTTTTATGTTTTTAATTATAAAATGTATTTTATTTTTATTCATCCTGCTTTTTCAACAACTGAAATAAATACTTCATTCATTCCCGGCAATACTTCGCGATATGAAACTATATGTATATGAGGTATTATCAGGTTCAACAACTCATTATCAGAAGAAATTCCGGCGATTTTGATTGTAGCAGTATGTAAGGTGTGGTTAGTTTTGATATTCTGAAGCTGAAAATTTGAATTCAACACTTTGGTGAAGATATCGGGATTACCCGAAAATTGAATTTCAAACGTACCTGTTTTATAACTGGATCGAATCTCATCAGTTTGCCCGTTTAAAATGCATCTCGATTTGTTAATAAGGGTAATAAAGTCGCAAAGTTCTTCAACTGAAATCATATTATGAGTAGAAAAAATAATAGTGGATCCTTTTGATTTTAGTTCCAATATTTCTTTTTTAAGAACATTAACATTTATTGGATCGAATCCGCTAAAAGGTTCATCAAAAATTAGCAGTTCAGGATCGTGTAAAATTGTAGTTATGAATTGTACTTTTTGTTGCATCCCTTTTGAAAGTTCTTCAATTTTTTTATCCCACCAATCCTGCATTTCAAATTTTTCGAACCAGTATTTTAATTTTCGCAGCGAATCGTGTCTTGAAAGGCCCTTTAACCTGGCAAGATAAATGGCTTGTTCCCCAACTTTCATTTTCTTATAGAGGCCGCGTTCTTCAGGCAAATAACCTATTTTTCGAATGTCATCGGCTTTCAGCTTACTTCCCCTGAAGTAAATCTCACCACTATCCGGAGCAAGTATTTGGTTGATGATTCTTAACAGGGTTGTTTTACCGGCGCCATTTGGTCCCAGCAAACCATAAATGCTGCCTTCAGGTACATCGATATTAACTGAATCAAGCGCTTTATTTACCCCAAAAGTTTTACAAACATCTCTTGTTAATAAAATTCCCATTATAATTAAATTGTCGATATTGAATAATAAAGGGTGAAATTAAAAAAAATCCCGCGAAAGCGGGAATATTAGATTAATAATTACTTTAAAAATGATATCTGAAGACAGCATTTATTTTTTAATAAAAATAAACTGGCCCCCTTCGTCCCCTGTATTTTTGATAGGATAGAATATTGGAGTTTGTTCAGAATTGTTAATTACC
>Ga0265323_10000402_pt1 | contig 24796 bp, 18 predicted proteins | sample 41225metaG_FD_193580 | JGI IMG/M metagenome (GOLD analysis project Ga0265323, IMG submission 193580) | Rhizosphere microbial communities from Carex aquatilis grown in University of Washington, Seatle, WA, United States - 4-12-25 metaG | ecosystem: Host-associated > Plants > Roots > Rhizosphere...
TGCGGCCCGCCCCCGCCTGCCCCCGCTTCGATTGGAACCAGATTCAGGTGCGCCTACGCGACACCACCACCTCGCGCATCGATGCCCGGCCCAGGCGGATCCGGGCCTGATCCGCACCGGCTACCGCGGCGGCAACCGCACCACGATTGGCGAGCTATCGCCTTCCACGACCCACAAAGGAGGGGAATCCTCCCGGTGGGCCTTGATGAACTTCGGATCCGCGAACGATGAGGAACTGCCGGCCACCAGGACTCGATACTCGCCGGGAGTCTCCAGGACCGTCTGAAAGGAGCCATCCATGCCGGTCTTGGTTTGGATAGGGAGGACACCCTCGTGAATGAGCTCTACCGCCGCCGAGGGAATCGGGCTGCCCCCGGCATCCAGCAACTTGCCGGAGATCGGAATCCGCATCTGCGGCCGGAGCGTGATACGTAGCAGGCCGGGAGGCGTGGCAGGCAGATCGAAGCCGCGCTCCAGCACATCCTCGCCGCCCATCGCCGCCGATACCGAGAGTGGGGCCGCTCCGCCTCCAGCCGGCGCCACCGGCTGCACGCGCAACAGGTAGCTTCCGGGCATGAGACCGGTCAGCGTGAAAGACCCATCCGGGTTACTGGTGGCTCGGGCAGACAAATTCGTGGTTCTTCGATGGGCTTCGATCGCCACCGGTGGCGGACTACCGCCCCCCGGCAGCACCACGATCCCGGCCACGTCGAGCGACTGCGGCTCATGCCTGGCCAGCAGCACACCACTCACCCCCGCAGTTCCCACTTCCAGTGGTTGGCCCGCGGGCAGATCCCGGGCGTTCATCGGGAAGCTGGCAACCGGTCCGCGCAAGTCGTAACTCCCCGGCGGCACGTGCTGGAAGAGGAAAGTGCCGTCCTCGTGAACAGGCGCCAACAGCGAGCCAAAGTAAAACGACTCCGGCGGAATCAGCGCGGCCCGCGGCTGTTCACCCGGCGACCAGCGCAGCGTTTTGTCGGGCATCGGGATCCGTCCCGCCACGCTGACGCCCTCAAACTTCTTCAGCCGCCCATCGACCCCGCTGAGTTCCTGGCCGGCCTTCACCTCCAGCGGTTTCGCATCGGCAGGTTGCAGGCCGCCGCCCACGAACTGGGCCAGGTAGCGTTTGTCCCATCCGTCAGCGAACTTGACTCCGATGTAGTAACTGCCCGCGGCGAGCCCGGTCAGGCGATAGTCCCCCAGATCGTTGGGTGTGGTCCACTGCGCTTCCGCCAGTTTCCGCTCGCCGTTCACCACCTGGTAGGACAGCGCCTGCAGGGTGCCCATGGCCGGGTAACCGTCCTCATCCAGCAGCCGGCCGGAAATCACCGCCGCCGGGGTCAGGGGAATCCGCAATGCGGCCACGCTCCCGCCAGCTTCCGCGCGAAGCGTCTGGCTGGCCTTTACGTACCCCGGCCGCTCCACGTCCAGGGTGAGCAGGTGCGGCGCCGCCGGTGCCGGGATCGCGAGTTGGAAGTGGCCCGCGCCATCGGTTCTGGAGAAGATGCGGTGCGGCCGGTGCGGAGATACGGGTGACACGTAGGCACCCTCCACCGGCTTACCGCTCAGCGAGTCGTACACCTCGCCCGTCACCGTCTGCCCGGCCAGCAGGGGAGTCAGCAGAAGCAGCAGGTAACCGGTCTTCATCGGACCCTCCCCGGCGCGCAGCCTACACGGATGGTCAGTTCGGCGTTCCCCGCGTAGGGTGCGTCGAAACCGTTCTTCAGCACATCGCGATCCCCCAACCGGATCGATTCGGCCGTGACCTCCGGACCGTTCTCGCTCTCGACGCGCACGTAGTACCGGCCGGGATACAAAAGCCCGGACGAAAACTGCCCCGGACCCTTTAGTGTGCGGGTGCCCAGGTTGAACGGCTCCGGGCTGGATACTACGATCCGAATCGGCACCGGCTTGCACCCTTCGCGAAATGCCGCCACTCCCGCCACTCCGCCCAGGGGCATCAGAGTGATATCGGCATCCAGTATGTTTCCGGCGGCCACCTGCATATCCCGGGCATACCCGTAAACGATACTCTGCACCGCGTCGGGGAGGATGTTAGGCGCTTCGTAAGTTTCGGCATACATCGTGTACTTTCCGGGAGGAATGTTTTCGAGGGCAAACTGGTCTTGTCCCAGCGCAAACGGCGGTTTCTCCATGAATGGCGCACCATTTTCGGGCACCAGCGTGACATAGCTATAGCGGAACGCGCCTGGAGCGGCGCTTCCCCCAACCGGAGCGGAGATCTTGCCGGCGATGCGCACCCCGGCCTGCTGCACCACCCGGATATCGGCGCGCACATGCTGGCCCGCGGCGAGAACCAGAGCCCGGGCGGAATCCTCAACCGTCGCGCTGGGATAAAACGTATTCCGGTAACTCCCCATCCCCGTCTGGCCCCAAGGCCGTCTGGCCGCCAGGAAATACTTGCCGGGTTCGAGTCCGCCCAGCCGGAACTCGCCCTTCTCGTCTACACCAACCCCCCCGGCTCCGCCGATCTGCCAGGGAGCATCGGCATCTCCCGTGTGCTTTCGACCAGCGGTACCCACTAACCACTCAGTCATCGGCACTCCTCGGGCATCGGTCACCTTACCCGTAATCACTACCGGCGGGGTAAGCGGGACGTCGATCTTGAGGCGCACGGTACCGTCGGGTTCGACCGACCGGGTGCGGGTCGGGACGCGAATATTCCCCCATACTCCCCAGCCCGGATTGGGGTCCCGCGGATCAGTGGGGCGAGGCGCCGTGAACTCGACACCGTAGGACGACGGCAGAAATCCCGGTTTCTGAACCTCCAGTAGACACCCCACCGGCGCCAGATGCGGGAACCGGAAAGCGCCCTGGGCATCGGTCCAGGTGTATAAGGGGTCCGCCGAAGTACAGGCCAGTTTGACTCGCGCGCGGGCGACCGGAGCATGGGTAACGGTGTCGATCGCCACGCCATCCACCGCCGCTTTGGCCGCCGGGTGGCTGTTGGGAGCAGCGTTCTGTGCCTGCATCCGCGCGACCAAAAGAAGGAATAGTACCAAGTTACCTGGATAGCGGCGCACGCGGTCCTCCTTACCCAAGTCTAAGTCAACGCCGGCAGGATTCGCTACCGCGTGATCGACCCCAGCACCACCGCCCGCCGGGCTCCCGTGGCCGAGGGCAGATTCGACGGCCGCCGCCGCCACGTCTCGTGGGCCAGCACGGCAAACGCCACGGCCTCCTTGGCGTCCACATCCACACCGTAGTCGGCCGATGTCGCAAGCGCCATATCCGGCAGCAGTCCGGCCAGATGCGCCATGATCTGGCCGTTGTGCGCCCCGCCGCCGGAGACGATCAGGTCGGCCGGCCCCACCGCGCGAATGCCGATGGCCACGGCCGACGCCGTCAGCACCGTGGCCGTGGCGATCAGGTCGCGCAAAGGCAGGCCCGACGCCTTCAGGCGCGCGACGAACCGGGCGCCGTACTGTTCCCGCCCCGCGCTCTTCGGCCCGCGCCGCCGGTAGTAGGGGTCCCTCAGCAACTCCGCCAGCAGCGCGCGGTCCACCCGGCCCGATTCGGCGATGCGGCCGCCGCGGTCAAACGGCTTCCCCATCTCGCGGGCCAGCGCGTCGATGGCCATGTTACCCGGTCCGGTGTCGAAGGCGGTGACCTGTTCCGCCGCCGCTCCGGCCGGGATCACCGTAACATTGGCGATGCCGCCGATATTGAGCGCCACCCGCGTCCGCCTCGGGTGACGGAACAGCAGGTAGTCCACGAAAGGCACCAGCGGCGCTCCCTGCCCTCCGGCGGCGATGTCGCGCGCGCGGAAATTCGAGACCACCGGCACGCCCGTCCGCTCCGCCAGCACCGCCGGCTCGCCCAATTGCAGCGTGTGCCGGCCGCCTTCGTGATATACCGTCTGCCCGTGGCAGCCGACCAGCTCCACGGCGCCAAACCGGCCCACCCCGCGCAACACCGCCCGCGCGTATAGCTCCGCCAATCGAAAATTCCAGTGCGAAATCGCGGCCGCCGAATCCAGCCCCAGAATGGCCTCGCGCACTCCCTTGGGATACGGCGTGGTCTGGAATCCGATAGTCCGGACGCGCCGCGGGGCGACTTCCACCACCGCCACGTCGATGCCGTCGAGCGAGGTGCCGCTCATCACCCCCGCGATTCTCACTGGCGCCGCAGCTCCTCTTGAATCTCGCTCAGCAACCGCAGCGCCTCGATGGGCCGCAGTTCGTCCACCTTCAACCCCCGAATTCGCTCGGCAATGCCGTAACCCAGCGGCTCGAAAAGCTGGATCTGCACCGGCCCGCGGTCCCCGGCGTGCGTCAACTCCCCGGTGACGGTGTGCTCGCTGCGCTCGTGCAGCTTGAGCACCTCGCGGGCGCGGTCGATCACGCCCAGCGGCAGGCCCGCCAGCCGCGCCACCTCGATCCCGTAACTGCGGCTGGCCGCTCCCGGCTCCACCTTGCGCAGGAAGATGATGTGGCCGCCGGATTCCTTCACGGTCACCATCAGATTGCGCACGCCGTCCAGCTGCCCGGCCAGTTCGGTGAGCTCGTGGTAGTGCGTGGCGAAGAGCGTCTTGGCGCGGGTGCGCGCGTGGATGTGCTCCACCACCGCCCAGGCCAGCGCCAGTCCGTCGTAGGTGGCCGTGCCGCGGCCGATCTCGTCCAGCACGATGAAGCTACGCTCGGAGGCGGTATTGAGGATCACCGCCGTCTCGGTCATCTCCACCATGAACGTGCTCCGCCCGCGCGACAGGTTGTCGGAGGCGCCGATGCGCGTGAACACGCGGTCGATTACCGGCAGCGTCGCCGATTCCGCGGGCACGAACCCGCCCATCTGGGCCAGGATGGCAATCAGCGCCGCCTGCCGCAGATAAGTCGACTTACCGCCCATGTTAGGCCCGGTGATGATGGCGATCAGGTCCGTCGTATCGTTCAGATACAGGTCGTTGGGGATGAACCGCCCGGCGTCCTGATCGGCCATGCGCTCGATCACCGGATGCCGCCCGGCCATGATCCGCATCTCGCCGGTATCGGAAAACGCCGGCCGGTGGTAGTGATTCTCGGCCGCCACCTGCGCCAGCGCCGCGGTCACGTCCAGCTCGGCCACCGCCGCCGCCGTCGAGCGCACCCGCTGCGCCTCCCCCGCCACGCGCTTCCGCAGATCGGCGAACAGCTCCTTTTCGAGCGACTGGATCTTGTCTTCGGCGTCCAGCACCTTGCGTTCGTAGTCCTTCAACTCCGGCGTGGTGAAGCGCTCGGCGTTGGCCAGGGTCTGCTTGCGCTCGTAATCGGCCGGCGCAAGCTGCAGATTGGCGCGCGTGATTTCGATGTAGTAGCCGAAGACGTTGTTGAAGCGCACCTTCAGCGACCCGATGCCGGTGCGTTGCCGCTCCCGTGCCTCGATCTGCGCGATGTACTGCTTGCCGTTCCGGCTGAGGTCGCGCAGCTCATCCAGCTCCGGATGGAAGCCCGCACGGATGGTACCGCCATCGGCAATGTTCAGCGGCGGCTCGTCGGCGATGGCTTCCAGAATCAGGTTGGCCACGTCGGGCAACTCGTCCAGGCGCTCGTGGAGCCCCCGCAGCCGCGCGGCCTGCCGGGTATCGAAGCAGCGCTTCAGCGCGGGGATTCTGGCGATCGAAAGGCCCAGCGCAAGGACGTCGTGCGGGCTCGCCGAGCCCAGCGTCACCTTGGCCAGCAGGCGCTCCATATCGAGGACGCCGCCAAGCTGTTTGCGCAGTTCCGCGCGCAGGATGGTCTGCTGCTGCAACTCCCCCACGGCGTCGAGCCGCTGCTCGATTTCCGCGCGGTCCATCGAAGGCCGCAGCAGCCGGGAGCGCATCATCCGGCCGCCCATGCCGGTCAGGGTTTGATCGAGCACCGCCAGCACGGTGGCCTGCTGCTGCGCGCCGGGCGCGGCGTCGGCGGCGAACACCGGCTCGGTCAATTCCAGGTTGCGCACCGTGACCGCGTCCAGCACCATGCAATCGGCGCGGTTGTAATAGGACGGCCGGTCCAGGTGATTGAGCGCGCCGCGCTGGGTGTCGCGCAGGTAGTGCAGGATGGCGCCGGCCGCGCCCACCGCCGCCGGGCGCCCGGCCAGGCCGCAGCCGTCCAGCGACAGCAGTTTGAAATGGTCGCGAAGCGTGCGCCCCGCGTAATCGGGGGTGAAGACCCACTCCTCCAGTTCCGTGCGCACGAAGCGCGGGCCCGTCCGCTCCGCCGCCGCGAGCAGCGGCAGATCGGCGGCCGCCAGCACCTCGCGCGCGCCAAGCTGCTCGATCGCCCCGGACACTTCGGCGGCGTCCATTTCGGTCGTGCGGAATTCGCCCGTCGAGAGGTCCACGTAGGCGACGCCGGATCTCCCGTCCACGCGCGCCACCGCCGCCAGGTAGTTGTTCTCGTGGGAGCGCACCAGGGCCGCGTCCATGGCCGTGCCCGGCGTCACCACGCGGGTGATCTCGCGCTTCACCAGTTTCTTCGCCAGCCTGGGATCTTCCATCTGGTCGCAGACGGCGACGCGGTAGCCCTTCTGCACCAGCCGCGCGATGTAGCCCTCGGCCGCGTGATACGGCACGCCGCACATGGGAATGGCCGCGCCCTTTTCCTTGTTGCGCGAGGTGAGCGTGATTTCCAGTTCGCGCGCCGCCGTGACGGCGTCCTCGAAGAACAGCTCGTAGAAATCGCCCAGGCGGAACATCAGCAGGGTGTTGGGGACCTGCTCTTTCACGCTATTGTATTGCCGCATCAGCGGCGTGGAGGCATCAGACATGTACCGAGGTCTACATTATCTCAGTTGGCGCGGCGCAAGATTTGTTTCACCGGAGTGTAGTGGAAACCTGCCCGCGCGGGTCTTTGTAGTAGCGCAGGACGCGGCAAGGAAAGCAAAAGCCCCGCGACCGGCGCGCCACCATCATGAAGCTCCATTTGATCCCGGTATTCGTGTGCCTGGCCGCCAGCGCCGCGCCTCCGGCCACGGCCGCGGCGCAGGCTGCCGGCACTCCGCTGACGCTGATCGTCTCCAGCGAAACCGCGCCCGCCGGCGGCTGGGTGCAGATCAAGGTATTCGCCGCGGCGCCGTGCCAGATCACCTTCGGGATTCTGGCGCTGGATTTCGATCCTACGGTGTTCGGCGATGTCGGCGAGGTGGCCGTGTTCAGCGCCACCGGCGATGCCTGGGGTTCCAGGGAGGTGAACGGCAACCGGATCGTGGCGGACCTCTGGTCTTCATCCGGAGGAATTGGACAGTTGCCAGGCGTTCCCCTGCTCGTCGTGTCCATGCCAGTTCACGCCGGTCTGCCCAAAGGGAGAGCCACGAGCGTCACCGTGGACCCTTCCTACACCTACCTTGCCGACGCGAATCGAGAGTATTACTCCCTCACTTCGGTTCCCGGCACCATCGGGTTCGACGGCGCCCTTTCCATTCAGAGCATGGCTCCCGGCGGCGGCCTGCTGCCCGCAGGAACCGCGATTCAGATCGCCGGTACCGGATTCGACGCATCCACGACCGCCTCGCTGGATGGCGTGAGTATCTCGCCGTCCCAATTTCTAAGCTCTCAACAGATGAAGGTCACCCTGGGTGCGCCCGCGGAACTGACCGGCAAACACTTGCACCTTGGCAATGCCGCTGGCGAGCAGGCCGACTACTTCTCCGCCCTGCCCCAAGCCGGGCAGTTCTTCCCGCTCACAACGTATCGCACAGCCCACTGGCCCCCCCCGCCGCTCCTGGCGGGCATTGGATGGTGCTGAACCAGACGATTTCTCCGGTCACCGTGACGCCCTGGGAGATCGTCAAGGGCAGCTCCACACTCCTGGGTTCCGTCGATATTCCGCCGGGCGCGGTGGTTTCCGTGGACGGGTTCGATTCGAACGCCGACCTCTACTTGACCGCGTCCGCGCCGGTTCGGGTGCTGGCCTGCGCATCCTATGCGGATCAAAACTGGTGCGGCCTGCCGGAGGCATCGAGCGCCACCATAGCGGTGGAGCCCTCCGCTTCGCTCGTGTGGGATTGGCAGGTGGGAACCCCGCCGCCGCAGGGCACAAACACGAGTCTGCCGAATCCGGGCGGCGCCTTCATCTCCGTGTCGATTTCGCCGTCTGCGCAGCCCTGGCTCACAGCCACGTTGACACGGCGCTCCCCGAGTTCAACTCTGACGCTGACGCCGGATGTCTCGGGGCTGAGCCCCGGCACCTACACGGGGACGGTCACGATTGCCTTGGTGCCGCCCGCCTCATCCGCGCTCCATGTGGATCCCGGCGTCATTCAGGTAGAGCTAACTGTCAGCGCCGCTCCGTTCATCGCAGCCAGCGGCTCGCTGTATTTCGAAACGGTCATCGGCGGGCCGCCGCCGGGTTCCCAGCCGGTCAGTGTCAGTGCGTCGCCAGGGGCCATTGGCTCCGCTAAATACCAGACGGCCGTCCAGACCGATTCGGGCGGAAACTGGCTCTCGGTCACCCCAGCGGCGGGCCAGACGCCCGCTGCGCTTGCAGTAAGCGTGAGCCCCGTTGGTCTGCCGGCCGGGATATACACCGGAAAGATCGCCGTCCAGGGTCCGGCCAATACGGCGATCGTGCCGGCCCAACTCGTCGTCGGCCTTGCCCCGTCACCGCCCCAGCCCGTTGATCCACCCGCTGTCTCGTTTGTTGCCGAAGCCGGAGCCGCCCCGCCGGGAGTTGCGTTCCTGTTCATTAATCAAGGCTCAGACTACTCTGCCTCGGTTCGAACGCAGTCCGGCGGAAACTGGTTGAATGCAGCCGTCGTTACCGCCAAAGAAGTCTCTGTCACCCCGAATACCGCCAGTCTCAAGGCGGGAACCTATCTGGGCACGGTCACCCTCACTTCTCCCTCCAGTTCGGCCCTTCAGGTCCCCGTGACGCTCACCTTGCTGGCGCCACCCGCCAAACTGAGTGTGTCGCCGGCAAGCCTGCTCCTTACCGCGATGCCGGGCCAGACCGCAACCGGGTGGTTCACCGTGACGTCGCAAGGAGGACCGGGAATCGCCAGCATCTGCATGGATTCGGGCCCAGGCATGACCTGGCACGGGGATTCTGTCAGGTTTTGCTCTAGTGGGATCCCGGCCGGTGAACCGATGCCGGCGACCGCGCAGGTGCAGGTCAGCGCCCAGTTTCCAGGAACCTACCACGGCACTGTGTCAATCGTTTCGTCCCGCGAATGGCTTACCGTGCCGTTCGCCCTCAACGTCACCCCCTCATCCCTGCTACCACCGGTTCCGGCTGGTATCGTCAACACGGCCTCCGAGATGCCGGGCGCTATTGCGCCGGGCGAGGCGATCACGCTGTACGGCATGGGAATCGGCCCGGCTCCCACGGAGTTCATGCTCGACGCCTCGGGCAAGGTGCCGGTAAACCTCGCCGGCACCCAGGTCCTGATCGATGGCAGAACAGCGCCCGTGCTCTACGCCTCCGCCACGCAGGTGAATGCCATCGTGCCTTATGAAACTGCCATCAGCGGCACCGCGACCGTCCAGGTGGTTTCGAGCGGATTCCAGTCGGAAACCTGGGGCGTGCCTCTGGCCCCCGCCGCTCCCGGCATTTTCGCTGCCGGCTCGCTGGGCATCGGGCAGGCCGCAGCGCTCAATCAGGACAACTCGCCGAACAGCGCCGCCAATCCCGCCGCTCGCGGCCAGGTGATTCAGTTTTTCGGCACCGGCGAGGGCCTCACCTCGCCGCAGAACGTCACCGGCGGCGTGACACCGAGCTCCGGCAATACCACCACCCTGCCGGTGAAGGTAACCATCGGCGGTATCGATGCGGCCGTCAGCTATCACGGCTCGGCCCCCGGCGAGGCGGCCGGCGTGCTGCAAGTGGATGCCATGGTGCCCTCAGGCGTCACGCCCGGCGCGGCGGTGCCCGTGATCATCACGGTGGGCGGGCAGCCGTCGCAGGCCGGAATCACCATCGCCGTGCGATGACTGGCGCCCTCTACGCGCAAATCCCGCGCAGCCGGACCGCATTGTATTGCCGCATCAGCGGCGTGGAGGCATCAGACATGAACCGAGGCTTACATTATCTCAGTTGGCGCGGCGCAAGATTTGTTTCACCGGAGTGTAGTGGAAACCCGCCCGCGCGGGTCTTTGTAGTAGCGCAGGCCGCGGCAAGGAAAGCAAAAGCCCCGCGACCGGCGCGCCACCATCATGAAGCTCCATTTGATCCCGGTATTCGTGTGCCTGGCCGCCAGCGCCGCGCCTCCGGCCGCGGCCCAGGCTACCAGCACTCCGCTGACGCTGATCGTCTCCAGCGAAACCGCGCCCGCCGGCGGCTGGGTGCAGATCAAGGTATTCGCCGCGGCGCCGTGCCAGATTACATCGGGGACTCTGAACTTGAAACTCGATCCTGCGTTCTTCCGAACGACTGGTGAGACTGCCGTATTCAGTGCCACTGGCGACGCCTGGGGAAGCGGGTTCATGAACAACCGTGTCTGGGGGCAATTCACGTCCCCTTCCGGAGGAATCGGGCAACTGCCGGGCCTTCCCGTGCTCACCAGGTCTATGCAGGTGGCCGCCGGGCTGACCACAGGGACCACCACGAGTGTAGCGCTGGACCTGTCCAATTCGAATCTGAACGACCCGAGCGGGAAACCTTATTCCATCACCGCGATCTCAGGCACGATCACGGTCGGCGGGACTCTCACCATACAGAGCGTGACTCCCGGCGGCGGCCCCCTGCCCGCCGGCACCGTGATCCAGATCGCCGGCACCGGTTTCGACGCCTCCACCACGGCGACGCTGGATGGCGTGAGTCTCTCGCCGCCCCAACTGCTGAACCCCCAACAGATGATCGTCGCCCTGGGCGCGGCCGCGGAGTTGACCGGCAAACACCTGCACCTGGCGAGCGCCGCCGGCGAGCAGGCCGACTACTTCTGCGCCCTGCCCCAGGGCGGGCTCTACTTTCCGCTCACCACGTATGAGTCGGTCTATTCGCCATACCCACAAGGGCATGCCCGCTCGTTTGTGGCCCTGAACCAGACTCGCTCGGCGGTCACCGTAACTGCATGGCAGCGGATCACGGGAGAAGCCGAGATTCTGGAATCCGTAACGGTTCAGCCCGGAGAGCTGTACTACCCAGCGGCCGGTGGCTACATGGCCAACCTCTATTTGACCGCGTCGGCGCCGATTCGGGTGATGACGTGCCTGAACTATATCGGCGGGGTCGAATGCTCACCACCCGGGCCCGCCGGCAGCACCATCGCCGTGGAGCCCTCGTCGTCGGTTTCGTGGAATTGGCAGGTTGGAACCGCGCAGCCGCGGGCCGCCAGTGTCACTCTGCCGACTCTGCGTGGGGGCCCATCCAACTCCGTTTCCGTTTCGCCATCCGCGCAACCGTGGCTCACCGCCCAGGCACAGGGCTCTCCGTTTTCCACTTTGACGTTGACACCGAACGCATCGGGGCTGCAACCAGGCACTTACACGGGCGTTGTCACCGTCGGCTTGAACCTGCCAGCCTCGTCCGCGATCCCCCCGTCGATCCCGGCTTCATTCAGGTGACGTTGAACGTCAGCGCAGCGCCGTTCATCCAAGCCGGTGACGGGGATTCCGGCGAATCGGTGAGCTTCGAAACCAGCGCCGGCGGGCCATCGCCGTCTTCCCAGATAGTCGGCGTGTATGCGGCGTTGGCCTCCTCCGGTTCCGTCAAGTTTCAGGCGGCCGTGCGGACAGACTCGGGCGGGAACTGGCTCTCCGTCACGCCCAGTACGCTCCAGACGCCCGGCGGGCTGACCGTGGAGGCGAATTCGACCGGCCTCGTGGTCGGAACCTACACGGGGCGAATCCTCATCCAGGGTCCGGCCAATACCGTGATCGTGCCGGCGACGCTCATCATCGACCCTCTGCCGCCGCCCGCCCAACCCGTGTCCCCGGCTTCGATCTCATTTGCCGGCGAGGCCGGAGCTGCCTCGGCGAAAACTGCATCCCTGACCGTAGAGAAGGGCTCGACCTACACCGTCTCGGTGCAAACCCAGTCCGGTGGGATGTGGTTGAGCGCGTCGGGTAGCGGCACCAACATCGCAGTTACGGCTAGCACCTCTGGCCTGGCGGCGGGCTCTTACCAGGGCACGGTGATCTTCACCTCCTTGTCAAGCCCGGCGATTCAGGTGCCCGTGACTCTTACCTTGCTGGCACCCCCCGCCGGCTTGAGCGTGTCGCCGGCAAGCCTGTCGTTCACGGCGCTACCAAACCAGGCCGTTGTCCAGTCGCTCATGGTCACCTCGCCGGGCGGATCCGGAACATTTAGTTGCAGCGTCGTCCCCGCGCTGCTGTTTCAGAGCGAGGGCTTTAGTATGACTATGGCCGCAGAGCTGATCAGCGGCTGCCCTTACGGGGACAACGCAGTAACGCCCGCGACGGTGCAGGTGAAGGTGAGCGCGCCGTGGCCCGGCACGTATTCCGGCAACGTGATTCTCAATTGGACTGGCGGATCGGTTACCGTGCCGATCACCCTTGGCGTAACTGGCTCGTCCCTGCTGGCGCCGGTTCTGGCCAGTATCGTCAACAGCGCCTCCGAAACACCGGGGCCGATCTCCCCCGGCGAGATGATCACGCTGCTTGGCACGGGAATCGGCCCGGCGCCCACCGGGTTCGGATTCGACGCCTCCGGCAGGGTGCCGGTCGACCTCGCAAGTACCGAGGTCGTCATCGACGGCCGGCAGGCCCCCGTCCTATATGCCTCCGCTACCCAGGTGAATGCCATCGTGCCATACGATGTGGGAACCACGGGGACGGCGACCGTCCAGGTGGTTTCGAACGGATTCCGGTCGGAAACCTGGGGCGTGCCTCTGGCCCCCGCCGCGCCCGGCGTTTTTGCGGTGGGCTCGGCGGGCGTCGGGCAGGCCGCGGCGCTCAATCAGGACAACTCGCCGAACAGCGCCGCCAACCCTGCTGCCCGCGGATCGACGGTGCAGTTCTTCGGCACCGGCGAGGGCCTCACCTCGCCGCAGAACATCTCGGGCGGCGTGACGCCGACGACCGGCAATACCACCATGCTGCCGGTAAAGGCGACCATCGGCGGCATCGGCGCCGCGGTCAGCTACCACGGCTCGGCGCCGGGCGAGGCGGCCGGAATCCTGCAGGTGGATGCCGTGGTGCCCGCCGGTGTGACGCCCGGCGCGGCGGTGCCCGTGATCATCACGGTGGGCGGGCAGCCGTCGCAGAGTGGAATCACCATCGCCGTGCGATGACTGGCGCCCTCTACGCGTAAATCCCGCGCAGCCGGACCGCATTCGCCACCCGATCCAGCGCCAGCATGTAGGCGGCTATCCGGTTGTTCACCTGGTGCGTTTCGGCGTACTGCACCACGTTGTCGAAACTCTCGTCCATGAACTCCTGCAGCCGCTCGTTCACCAGACCCTCGTTCCAGAAGAAACCCTGCCGGTCCTGCACCCACTCGAAATACGATACCGTCACGCCGCCGGCATTCGCCAGGATGTCGGGGATCACGAAGACCTTTTTCTCCTCCAGAATCGAGTCCGCCAGCGGCGTGGTGGGGCCGTTGGCACCCTCGCAAAGTACTTTGCATCGGATCTGCGCGGCGTTGGCGGAATCGACGACGTTTTCGGTGGCCGCCGGGATCAGCACGTCGCATTCCGTGAACAGCGCTTCCTTGCGGTCCATATCCTCGCCGCCGGCGAAGCCGGTGAGGAAGCCGGTCTCGCGCCGATGCCGGTCGAGCGCGGCGATGTCCAGGCCGTGCGGATTGTAGACCGCGCCATTGTACTCAATGACGCCGATGATCCTGAACCCCGCTGCGCTCATCAGCCGCGCGGCCATGCCGCCCACATTGCCGAACCCCTGGATCACCACGCGGCAGGCTTCCGGCTCCATGCGCAGCCGGCGCAGCGCCTTCAGCGTCACCATCATGCAACCGCGTCCGGTGGCTTCCCGGCGGCCGCGCGATCCCCCCAGCACCATCGGCTTGCCCGTCACCACCGCCGTCGCCGCATGTCCCGTGTGCATCGCGTAGGTGTCCATGATCCACGCCATGGTCTGCTCGTTGGTGTTCACGTCGGGTGCCGGCACGTCGCGTTCCGGCCCCAGGAAGTCGATGATCTCGGCGGTGTAGCGGCGCGTGATTTTCTCCAGCTCCGTCATCGACAGGATGGCCGGATCGCAGATCACCCCACCCTTGCCGCCACCGAAGGGAATGTTCACCACCGCGCACTTCCAGGTCATCCACGAGGCCAGCGCGCGCACTTCGTCCAGCGTCACGTCGGGCGCGAAGCGGATGCCGCCCTTGGCCGGCCCGCGCGCCAGCGAATGCTGCACGCGGTACCCGGTGAACACCTCCAGACGCCCGTCGTCGAGCTGCACCGGAATGTTCACGGTGATCTCCCGCAACGGCGCGCCCAGCACCTTGCGCATGCCGTCGTCCAGTTTCAGGCGCGCGGCGGCTTCCTCGAAGCGCGCCTCCGCCGCCAGCCACGGGTTGTGCTCATTGTCCTGCGAGATGGATACCGCCGTACGGGTGGCCACTGGTTCGTCCCTCCCGGATTTATTATCTCAGCAACGCCCGCGGGCCGAACCCCCGCGCCTCCGGGTCGGGTACGAGCCGAACCCCCGCGCCTCCGGGTCGGGTACGAGCCGAACCCCCGCGCCTCCGGGTCGGGTATGAGCCGAACCCCAGCGCCTCCGGGTCGGGTACGATAGGAAGCGGCGGCTTCTTATGGTTGTCCTCGGCATCGATATCGGCAGCGTGAACACCAAGGCCGGAATGATCGACGAAAAGGGCGCGATCCTGGCTTCCCGCAGCATCCGCACGCCCTCCGACCTGGAGGCCTTTGTCCCCGCGCTCCAGGATGCCATTCGCTGGCTGCTGGAAGTCACCTCCATGCCCGCCGGCGTGGGCGTGGGCTGCAAGGGCGCCATCGACCCCGACAGCACCCGCGTGATGGCGCTGCAAGGCCCGCTGCATTTCCTGGAGGGGCAGTTGCTCAGCGAGGTGGCGGGCATGCCCTCCGACGTCCCCGTATTCGCCGAAAACGACGCGCGCGTGGCCCTGGCCGGAGAAATGGTCTGGGGCGCGGCCCTGGGCCACCAGAACGTGGTCATGCTGACGCTGGGCGCGGAGGTGGGCGGCGCCGTCATGGTCAACGGCCAGTTGCTGCGCGGCCACTCCGGCATGGCCGGCCACCTGGGGCATGTGACCATCGATCCCGATGGGCCCATGTGTGCGTGTGGCAATCGCGGCTGCCTGCAAACCGCCTTCTCCGCCCGCGCCATCGAGGGCGAAGCCTGGGCCGCCGTCCACCGCGGCTGCGCCTCCTCGCTGACCCGCCTCTTCCGCGAGCAACCCCAACTGGCCACCTGCCGCACCGTGTTCCAGGCCGCGCGCGAGGGAGACGAGGTGGCCGCCACGATCGTCTCCAAGGCGATCCGCCGCCTGGCCGCCGTCATCGCCGGCCTGCTGCACGTGTTCGACCCCGAGTTGGCGATCGTCGGCGGTCCCGTGGCGGACGCCGGCGCCGACCTGCTGGTCCCGCTTCAGGAGGAGGTATGGCGCCGTTCCCGCGGACTGCTGGGCCGCGAGGTCCCGCTCGTGGATCAGGAAGTTGCCGACCGCTCCGGCATCGTCAGCGCCGCCGGCCTGGTGCTGGCGCCCCGGTAAGGGGCACCGGCCTCATTCGTATCTCAGCGCCTCGGTCGGATTCAGGTGCGCCGCCCGGTTGGCTGGCAGAATGCCGAACACCAGCCCCACCAGGCACGACACCCCGAAGGCCACCACAATGGCCAGCGGAGAAATCGGAATGCGTATGCCGGCGAACAGGCTCACGCTCAGTGGGGCCGCCACGCCCACCGCAATCCCCAGCGCTCCGCCGGCCAGGCTCATCATCATCGCCTCGGCCAGGAATTGCATCAGGATCATCCTCGCCGAAGCCCCCACCGCCAGCCGCACTCCGATTTCCCGCGTCCGCTCCGTCACCGTCACCAGCATGATGTTCATGATGCCGATCCCGGAAATCACCAGCGTGATCGCCGAGACCAGGATCAGCACCAGCGACAGGATCAGCGAGATATTCTTGGCCGCGTCCAGAATCGCGGTCAGCGTATCCACCCGGAAGCGCGCTCCCGGGCGGTGCCGGCTCTCCAGCAACTCCTCCACCCGCGCCGCGGTGCGCTCCACGGTTTCCGCGCTTCGCACCTGCACGTACAGCGGGTCGATGCGCTCCACCGGCGTGAAGTAGCGCAGCACGGTGATGGGAACCACGATGGTGTCGCGCTCCACCTCGGATTGCCCAAACGTTTCCACCCGCTCGTGAAACGTCCCGATGACGGTGAAGCGCACGCCAAACAGCCTGACGGTCTGGCCGTCCGCCCCGTTTCGCGTGCCGTATATCCGCTCCGCCAGGTGGTCGGTCAGCAGCGCCACTTTCTCCCGGCCCGTTACGTCGCTCGAGTCCAGGAAGCGGCCGGAGCTGACGATCATGTTGCGCACCTGCTGGTAATCCTGGTCCGTGCCGTTGACCTTTACGTTTTGCAGCTTGCCGCCGATCGGGATGTCGTCGAAACTGCTCATCACCCCGGTGGCCGCCACCGTGTCCGCCGCAAGCGTCCGCCGCACCGCGTCCACGTCCTCCATTTTGATGAAGTCGCCCTCCGCCGTCGCCGCATTCGGGCTGCCCGACACGCAGTAGGCGAAGATGATGTTCGATCCCACGCCCTCGATCTGTTCCAGGATGTAATCCCGGCTGGTGAGGGAGATGGTGACTACCAGGATTACCGACGCCGTGCCGATCACCATGCCCAGGCCGGTGAGCAGCGATCTCACCGGGTTGGCACGCAGGGCCTGCGCGCTGAATCGCACGGCTTCGCCGAGGAACATGCCCGCTCTACCCGCCCCTGACCTTGCGCAGCAACCTGATGGCGTCGGCGCGCGGCGGATCTTCCGGCGTCAGGGTGGCGCTGAGATAGCGTTCCAGCAGGCTCCTGGCCGCATCGAGGTTGCGCCCCGTCCGGATGTACAGGTCCGCCCTGGCGTACATCACGCGCGGGGAGCCGGGAGCGATCTTCTCGGCCCGCTCGAAACTCTGCTCCGCCTCCTGGTAGCGCCCTTGCCGGGTGAGGAAGCGCGCCAGTTCGATCAGTTTTCCGATGGGCCGCGGCGCAGCCTCCACCGCCCGCCGCAATTGCTCCTCCGCCCGCGAGTAGTCCTTGCGCTGTTCCGAGAGCTTGAACATCGCCCAATAGCCCTCGCTCGCGTCCACCCGCGCCATCTCACCGGCCACGGTCTGGGCCTTGTCCACGCCGCCGCCCAGTATGCCCGGGGCTTCCAGGTAGTACTCGAACAGGTCGCTCAGCGCATCCAGGTTGCGGGGATTCAGACGCGCGGATTTTTCGAAGTACTGCCGCGCCCGCGAAGCGTATTGAGGAGCCGTGAACGGCCCGGACGTCTCCGCGCGGCGGCCGTAGGCACGCCCCAGCCACAGCGCGAAATCCGCATTGGCGGGCTGCGCGGCCAAGGCCTGCTCCAGCGCTTCGGAGGCTCGCTTGAAGTCCCCCAGCATGTAGTAGTTTCGCCCCATCAGCGCGTGAACTTCGGCGCTCTTGTCGGGGATGGCGCCTAGTATGTGCAGCGACTTCTGGAAATCCGTGGAGTCGTACAGTCTGCGCGCCTCGTCAATACCGGGACTGGCGGCCCAACCGGCGCACGCCAGCATCATTGTGAGCGCAAAGTATTTCACCCGTCACCTGCCCCTATCTTCAGATATCGTACCGCAATCTAATAGATGGGCCAGCTCTGGCGCGGGTTTCATGCGTTGCGCATCGCCGGCGCGCCGGATTCTCTAAACCTCGCGGCCCGCCGGCCGGGCCGCCGCCTTCACGGCGATCTTTTTCCGCAGCGCCTGGCTGCGTTCTCTGAGGGCGAGCTTGCTTTTACGTTGGCGGTTGAAGCGCGCCTTATCTCCATTGAGAGCTGACATGGTGCCCCGAGCGTAGCAGATTCCCGCATCCTCCGCGCGGCGAAACGTATGAAAACGTCCATCCAGCGGCTACGGATTGCAGCTCCACTGCCGCCCGGCAGCGGGCTGGATCTGGCGCGCCAGCAGCAGAAAGTGGCCCGGAGGCGTGGGGACAACCTCTTGCGCCGCCGCCGCCGAGGCGGCCACGGCGTCCAGGTAGCGCTCCGGGAGGAAGAAATCCGCGGTGGGGTGGTTGCGGACCGTCCGCGCCAGCTCGGCCGTAGTCTCGCCTACGATCAGGGTTCCCACCGGACTGGTGGATTCCATGCCCCACTCGCCCAGGCGGCGGCGGAAGAGCGGAAGCTCGCGGTCCAGATCGTCGAACTGCGGGGCGTCGAGAACGATGCCCATGGCCGCGAAATCCATGCCGTAGGGGCCGGGGACCGGCGTCTGGCCGATCAGGTAGTATCTCACCCTCGGGAGCGGGAGCAGGCTGGCATACATCTCGTCATCGGGCTGCACCACGATGAGCTCGTTGCCGCGCCCCAGACTGCAATACCCGGAAAGCAGGGGCGCCGAGGCCACCACCGAACCCTGGTGGAAGGAAATCCCCCAGGGCGCGCCGGCCGTGACCACCTTGAGAACCAGTGCCGCCGCTGCCAGCCACAGCAGCCACTTCCCCGAGCGGGCTTCCGCCAGGTTGCCGTATGTTGCGGCCAGGATGGCGGCGGCGGGCACCAGCGGCAGCAGGTAGGTGACATTACGGTACTGCCAGAAGAACACCGCCGCGAGCACGACGCCGATCCAGCAGGCCAGCAGCACGGCCGGCGCCGAGCGTCGCCGCAGATCGGCGGCGAAGGCGGAGAGCGAGGCCAGCACGACCGCGGCCAGCACCGGGTCGATGCGCAATAGCCGCATCAGATAGAACAGCAACTGGTTCTCCTGGGACGTCTGCGGCGGCGTGCCCGCGCCGTAACCCAGAATCTCCACCGCGATGTGTTCGGTCCAGAACCAGCGCTGGTGCGCCAGCGCCTGGTAGACGAACCAGGGCGCGGCCAGCGCCAGTGCCACCCCCGCGACGGCGCACACCCGCCCCAGCCCGGGACGCTGTTTGCGCGGCGCCAGCAGCCAGTACAGCGCCAGGACCCCAAGCGGCAGCGCGCCCGCTACGCTCTTGGTGAGAATGGCCGCGGCCACGGCGCCCGCATACCCCCAGAAGGCCGCGCGGGACTCCAGCCACGGGTCCGCGAACAGCGCGTACATGGCGGCCGTGAAGAAGGCCGCCAGCAGGCCGTCGGTGAGGCACATGCTCCCCAGCACGTGCCACAGATGGTTGGATGCGAGCAGCAGCACGGCGGCCGCTCCCGCCTGCCAGGAGCGCACTTCCGCCCCCCACCAGAACACCAGTCCGGCGGCCAGGGCGCACAGCAGCGCGACGGGAAACCGCAGCGCCAGCTTCGAGATGCCCGCCAGATGCGCCGCCCCGCCCGACAGCCACATCAGCATCGGGGGCTTATACAGGGCCATGCGCCCCATGAAGCGGGGCGTCAGCCAGCCGCCCTCGACAGCCGTATGGATGGCGCTGGAGGCATAGGTGGCTTCGTCCTGCGCGCCGATGCGGCTGACGGGGTCCAGATAGTCTCCCGCCAGTCCCACCCGCGCCGACCGGGCCAGCAGGCAGGCCAGCGCAAACACGGCGACAGCGAGGTAGGCGCGAAACATGGCGGCGGCTGTTCTCAGTGTACAGTCTTCCGCGTCGCGGGGCGGGCGCCTCTACTGCGGATCGATATGGACGATTTCGGAACTGCCCGCGGTGGGCAGGGGAACCGCCACGCCGCCCGACATGAGTTGCTCGCCGGGCAGAGAATAGGTTCCGGGATTGCCATCGAACCACACGTTGTAGCGCTGCGCCGGGTTCAGGCCGCGGGGGAGAAACGTATAGGAATCGGCGTCCGAAGCGGCGCGCGTGATGACCGCCACCCCGGCGTCAAACGCGGGGTTGTAGCTCATGATGGCGTCGGTCCCCTGCGCCGAGGGCGGTTGAATGTGGAAAACCTGGCTGCCCGCGATGCGGCCGCGCATGGCTTTGTAATTGGCTATTCCCTCGGCCAGCGAGCCCGCCTGGCTGCCCGAAACCCCTGCCAGCGGCATCATCAGCACCCAATTGCCGCCGAAGGCGTAGCTGTGGGTGGCCGACGGGCCGACGCCATCGGAAGCCGGCATGTAACGGTCCGCGTAGCGTGGGGAGAAGGGATAGGTGGCCCCATACACGGCCTGCCGCGACCCCATCGCCCCCGAAGCGTCGTTGGTGATTGAGGTCACATAATGCTGCACCATGCTGAACGTCATCATGTTGCCGCCGTCCTCGCAGTTCTCCCAGTAGACATTGGGGCGGGCCGCCTGCACCGCGGCCAGCACGGCATCGATCCCCTCCACCGAGTTGGCATAGTTGCTGTCACCCGGATCGTGGCTGTGGGTGGTCTTGGTGCACTGCTTGACCATGTTCTCGCCATCCTGCAGAATCCAGTCCACGTGGTAGTCGTCGATGATGTGCAGCGCCTGCTGGATCACCCAGTTCCGGGTGTCCTGGTTGGCCAGGCACAGCTAGACGGCGCCGAAGTAGGGGTCACTCTGGGTAGCCGTCCAGTCGGGATTGGACTGCAGGACGGGGCTGGCCGGATCGGCGTCGCTGAGGGCGAAGTGCAGGCCGAATTTCATGCCGAGCGAATGCACGTAGTCGGAGACGGCCGCCAGCCCGTGGGGAAACTTCACCGGGTCCTCGTACCAGTCGCCGATCGAGCGCGCCCAGCCCAGATCGACGATGAACAGCTCCACGCCCAGGCCCGCCGCCGCCGTGGCGTTGCTCATCAGGGTCTTTTCGTCGATGGCCGTCTGGAAAGCCCAGGAATCCCACGCCACGTATGGAAATGCGCCCGCGCCGCCCGGCATGGGCTGGGCCAGCACGCGCTCCATAAACGACTGCGTGCGGTATCCGGCTTCCTCGAAATCGCCGTGGAACAGGCCCACGAAAGCGAACGGCGTCTGAAAAGTATCGGCGGGCGCCACCGGGTGATTCAAGTTCAGCACGGCCGAAGAGAATTGCAGGATTCCCTGGCGCCCCTGCTGCGCCACGGCGACCCGGGCGCGGCCGTTGAATTCCCATCCCGCGAAGAGTCCGCGGCCGCCCGCGTCCCTGACCGCCAGCCAGCCGCACTGCTGGCCGTGCGCCCCGGAGTTCACCTCCACCGGCGTGCCGCCCGGATCGAGGGCGGATTCCAGGGTCTCGAAGTTGGCTGGGACCGGCGCCGCTGACCATTGGTTGACGCGAAACGCGGTATACCTCTGGGAAGCGTCGTCGAAAGCCCAGGGAACCATGTCGATCCAGGTGACATTCGCCGCCTGGCCGGTCAGATTCCGGTAGCGCAGGCTGTAGCGCAGCACCGGCTGGTTGTCGTACACGTCGAACAGTGCGGTGATCTGCGCCGCCCCGGCCAGATCCTGCAGCACGATCACCTGCCGGATACCGGAAGGCGTGGTCGGCACGGTGTACTGGTCCACCAGGCGGTACTGGCGGCTGGCGTCGAAGATGTCGTTGCCGGCCTGCAGATGGATCGGAGACGAAGGCTGGTTCAGCGGAGCCATCCACAGGTCCCCGCGCCCTAAGTCGGCAATCGCCTGGGTGAGGAAGTGTCCGTCCGCGGTAAGTTGGAAGCTGGCCAGAACCGTGCCATTGCTCAAAGCCCATGTATTCTGGCTGGGATCGTACACCGATTCCGCCGCGTGACCTATCGATCCACCCAGCGCCACCAGCGACATGAGAAGAACTCTGAACATGGCGGTCCTGCCTAATTAAACGCAGTTGCGCGCCAAACGTTGCGGTGAATTTGATAATATTGTATGAAAATAGTGAAACTACTTAGTAATCTGTGAGATTGCGCACAGGGCCGGTGGGGAAATGCACGGTGTTGTGGTGAGGTTACTCCCTGGAACGCGAGGGCCTCTGGATCTCCCGGTGATTCACCTTCACCTTGAACCCGGCCTCCGCCAGGTTCTTACGAATCTCCTCTGCCATCATCACCGAACGATGCTGTCCGCCGGTACAGCCAAATGAGATAGTCAGGTAACTCTTCCCTTCGCGAATGTAGTGCGGCAGAAGAAAAGTCAACAGATCCGTAATTCGATGGATAAACTCAACCGTCTGTGGGAATGACCGGATGTACTGGGCCACGGCAGGATTCCTGCCGGTCTGGTCCTTGAACCGGGGCACGTAGTTGGGATTGGGCAGGAACCGGACGTCGAACACCAGGTCGCTGTCGGCCGGCACGCCGTTCCGGAAGCCGAAACTGGTGACGGAAATGGCGATTGGGGATTCTCCGTGCTCTCCGCGGAAACGCTCGCCGATAAACCCGCGCAGTTCCTGCACCGTGAATTTGGTGGTGTTGAGGATCAGGTCCGCCATGGCGCGGATGGGAGCCAGTTCGGCCCGCTCGGCGCGAATGCTCCGCAGAATCGACTTGCCGGTACCGAGCGGGTGCGGGCGCCGGGTTTCGCTGAAGCGGCGGACGATGGCCTCGTCGTCCGCCTCCAGAAACACCAGCGTGGTGTGGACGGCGTGGCGGATTCCGGCCACCGCCTGCGGAAAGCCTTCCAGCCCTTCCCGCTCCCGAATGTCCACCACCAGGGCCGCCGCCGGGTTGTTGACGTTGTCGCGCGTCAGTTCCGCGAACTTGGGAATCAGCCCCACCGGGAGGTTGTCGACCGAGTAGTATCCGAGGTCCTCCAGGGCCTTCAGGACCGATCCCTTGCCGCTGCCGCTCAGGCCGGTGATAATTACCAGTTCAGGCTTCCGCGGAGCCTTCCCCGTTTGAGCCGATGACGCGGTCTTGCGCGGCATTCCCCGTTACCCCTCCACCAGGTCCAGGTGGCCGTCGCGCCGCCGGATGAGAACGGTTGTGCGGCCGGTATCGGCATCGCGGTACACCACGTAGTCGCGCGTTTTGTCAAGATCCAGCACGGCCTCCTCGACGGTCATGGGTTTGCGCTTCTTGTGCTGATCCACCTTGTATACCCGCTGTTCCGCCTCGGGTAACTGTTTCATGGTCTTGGCGACCACCTTGCGGCCTTTCACCTTGGTGGGCGCGGGCGGGGCGGCGGGAGCGGCTTCGGGCTCCTTCGCGGCGGCGCGCGGCGCGCGCTTGGTGTCGCGCCATCGCTCGCGCGTCTTGAGGGCCTGCTTCTCCAGTTTCTCGGCGGCCAAGTGAATCGCGGTGAACAGGTCGGTGCTCGATCCCAGTCCGGCCAGTTGGTGGTTGTAGTAGTTGACGGTGGCTTCGGCGAGGTGCAAATGCCGCTCCAGCGACAGGATGACGTGCGCTTCGCACTCCCGTCTGCCATCCAGAAGTTTGCCGATCTTCGAGAACTGCGCCTGCAGCTTCTTCGTCTGAGCCGGCGCCAGCTCAACCTGCCTGCCTGTGTATGTGATTTTCATGGGGTCTCCCTTGCTCGGCGGTCACTTCCCGAAACGCATCCTTTCCTTGCTACTACCGTTATATCTCACATCCACCACCGCGGCGGGGCAAAACGCGCAAGCCTGGAAACTCGCGCGCCGGGTCGCCGCCGCACTATAATCGAGAAAGGCGCGCCCCTCGTGGCACTATTGGAACAGCCGTTGGAACGCGAATGAGTAGATTTGTTGTCCCCATCCTGACGCTGGCGGGTTTGCTGCAGTGCCCGCTGCCGGCCGGAGCCCAATCCCAGGCCGGGAAGGCCGCGCCCGCTCCCCGGACCAGAAAGCGGGTGGTGGCCCCCAGGCGGCCGCCGCCGGTGGACCCCACGCTGGGCGACAACGTCGATGGGGACGATCTGACGGTGCGGCGGGCGGCCGTCGAGGCCCTCGGCACGCAGAATGGGAGCGTGGTGGTGGTGGACCCGAGCGGCGGCCGGGTGCTGACCGTCGTCAACCAGAAACTGGCTTATTCGAGCGGCTTCACGCCCTGCTCCACCATCAAGCTGGTGACCGCGCTGGCGGCCCTCAGCGAGCATGTCGTGGAGCGCAGCGAGTCCATCCGCATCCCCCGCAAGGGGAACTTCGACCTGGACGAAGCCATCGCCCACTCCAACAACGAGTACTTTGGCGAGTTGGGCAAACGCCTCGGTTTCGAGCGGGTGACGCGCTACGCCAAGATGTTGGGCCTGGGCGAGGCCGCCGGGCTGGACATCCCCGGCGAGCGGCCCGGCGCGCTGCCCGGCGAGCCGCCCAAGGGCACCAGCATGGGCCTGCTCACGGCTTACGGCTCGGGCTTCCTGGTGACTCCCCTGCAGCTTGCGGCAATCGTCAGCGCCATCGCCAATGGCGGCACGCTGTATTATCTTCAGTATCCCCGCACTCCCGACGAAATCGAGCACTTCGGCCCCAAGGTGAAGCGTCCGCTGGAACTGGCTCCCACCGGCATCGATGACATCAAGATCGGCATGCGCGGGGCGGTGGATCACGGCACCGCCAGGCTGGCCAATTACGACCCCAGCGAGCCCCTTTTCGGCAAGACGGGCACTTGCGAGGATTACAGCGCCGGCCAGTTCATGGGATGGTTCGGCTCCTTCCTGGACAGCGAGCCACATCGGCTGGTGGTGGTTGTCATGCTGGCCAGTCCGTACCACTCGGTGAGCGGCGCCACGGCGTCGGCGGTAGCCGGCGCGGTTTACAAGAGCCTGGCGCAGCAGCACTACCAGGTGGTCAGCCGGAACAACCTTCCCGAGATCATCGCCACCACAACCAGCCGCTGAGCCTGGCCGCTGCCGCGTGGCGCCGCCGGCAGCCGGCCGCTAGCCCTGGTACCGGTCCCTGCACTCGTTCGAGCAAAAGTGGAACACCTGCCCATGGACCGTGCGCTTCACGCTGACCGCGGCGGAA
>Ga0265323_10000403_pt1 | contig 24762 bp, 20 predicted proteins | sample 41225metaG_FD_193580 | JGI IMG/M metagenome (GOLD analysis project Ga0265323, IMG submission 193580) | Rhizosphere microbial communities from Carex aquatilis grown in University of Washington, Seatle, WA, United States - 4-12-25 metaG | ecosystem: Host-associated > Plants > Roots > Rhizosphere...
TTTATCTGGCGGCGGCGCCCATCGTCGGCGGATTGCTGGCGGGCTGGGACCGCCGGATTTCAGCGCGCATGCAGTCACGTCGCGGCCCGCCCATCCGGCAGCCGTTCTACGACGTGCAGAAACTGTGGTCGAAACAAAACATTGTCGTCCGCCGCTCGCAGAACTTTTACATCGTGTTCTTCCTGCTGATGGTCATCTTCACCGGCGCGCTGTTCTTTGGCGGGTCGGACCTGCTGCTCGTGATCTTCGCGCTGACGCTGGCGGCGATTTTCTTCGTGCTCGGCGCGTACAAGGCCAGTTCGCCTTACAGCTTCATCGGCGCGGAACGCGAATTGATCCAGATGATGGCCTATGAACCGATGGTGCTGCTGACGGCCATCGGGATGTACATGGTCACCAAAAGCTTTGCCGTGAATGACATCGCCAATCATCCCACGCTGCTGGTGCTGGCGCTGCCGGGAATTTTCCTCGGCTTCCTCTACACGCTCGAAATCAAGTTCCGCAAATCGCCGTTCGACCTGTCGTGCTCGCACCACGCGCATCAGGAGCTGGTGCGCGGCATCACCACCGAATTTTCCGGACGCACGCTGGCCCTAATCGAAATCGCGCACTGGTACGAAAACGTCTTTCTGCTGGGCTGGGTTTACCTGTTCTTCGCCTCGATGCCGGTTTTGGGCGTGGCCATGTCGTTGTTCGTGTTTGTGTTCGTCATTCTGGTGGACAACGTGTTCGCCCGGCTCAAGTGGCAGACGGCCATCCGGAGCGCATGGATCGTGGCGGCCGTGTTCGGTTTCGGCAACATCCTCGTGCTCTCGCTTTTGTCCGCGAAACCGGCCGTCCCCGCCACCCCGGCTGCCGTCGTCGCTCAACCTGCCGCCGGCCAGACGGTTCCTGCCACCGCGGCGACGCCCGTCTTGAACAACGCCAACGCCATTGCCCAGAGGAATTGAATCATGTCCGGCCTTTCAAAATCACCCTGGATCATCCACTACGACGCCTCGAGCTGCAACGGCTGCGACATCGAAGTGCTGGCCTGTCTGACGCCGATTTTTGACGTCGAGCGCCTGGGCGTGGTCAACACCGGCAACCCGAAGCACGCCGACATTTTCCTGGTGACGGGCGCGGTCAACGAGCAGAGCAAGGATGTTATCCGCAACATCTACAACCAGATGCCGGAGCCGAAGGTGGTGGTGGCGGTGGGCATTTGCGCGTCCAGCGGCGGCATCTTCCGCGAGTGCTACAACATCTCCGGCGGCGTGGACACCGTGATTCCGGTGGATGTGTATGTGCCGGGCTGCGCCGCGCGGCCGGAAGCCATCGTGGACGGCGTGGTCAAGGCCCTCGGCGTGTTGGAACAAAAACACAAGGACACCCAGGCCGCCGTCAGCAACATGGACAACGTCCTTTACCAGCGGGCGGAAAAGAGCGACGCGCCGGAAATCCTCGCCCTGCAAAAGACCGCCGGCCAGTGCGAAGCGGAAGTTTACAACGAAGAAAACCTGCCGGCTTTGCAGCAGACGTTCGAGGAACTCCAGAACGATTTTGACAAGGCGGTTTTCATCAAGGCCATGGTCAACGGCAAGATCATCGGCTCGGTGCGCGGCCAGGCCCGCGACGATACCGCGCTGGTGAGTGGCATCAGTGTCCATCCTTACTTCCAGCGCCGTGACATCGGCCGCCGTCTGGTGGAAGAGCTTGAAAAAGCCTTTCCCCAGGCGAAACGCTTTGAGGCTTTCACCGGCCGCCCGAACAAACGCAGCCTGCATTTGCTGGGCCGGGCGGGTTATCAGGAATTCAAGACCGAGCCGTTCACGCCCGCCATCACGTGGGTCTATCTGCAAAAGGAACGTAAATGAGCCAGGAACAAATCGAGCTGATCACGATTGACGCACTGCTGGAAAAAGTCCGGGCCAAAAAGGACCAGGGCTGCCGGCTGGTGCAAATCAGCGCCACGCAACTGCCCGGCCAGATCGAGCTGACCTACAGCTTCGATCTCAACAGCCAGTTGACCAACCTGCGCCTGTCGCTGCCCGGCGAAGAGCCGCACCTGCCGAGCATCAGTTCGATCTATCTCTGCGCCGTCCTGTACGAGAACGAAATTCACGACCTGTTCGGCGTGCAGGTGGCCGGCATCGCGATTGATTTCAAAGGCAAATTTTACAAGACGGCCATCAAGTTCCCGTTCGCCACCGCCAAGCTTCCCTGCGCGAGCAGCGCGGCGGCCCCGGCCGCCAGTGCAGCCACCTGCGCCATCACTCCCGACGCCACGCCCAAATGAGATTTTCACGCAACACGCAACACGCATCACGCGCCGCCGGGCTGGTTTCCACCGGTTGGAAAATTGGCAGCGATCAATTATTGCCACGAAACGGCACCTACTAATTTATGGCACGCACTGTCATTCCTTTCGGCCCGCAACACCCGGTGTTGCCGGAGCCGGTCCATCTCGACCTCGTCGTCGAGGACGAAAAAGTCATCGAGGCGCGGCCGTCCATCGGTTTCATTCATCGCGGGTTGGAAAAACTGGCGGAGACGAAGGACTATATCGAGTTCGTCTATGTTGCCGAACGCATCTGCGGCATCTGCAGCTTCATCCACGGGCAAACCTATTGCCAGGCGGTCGAAACCATCATGAACATCGCGGTGCCGCCGCGCGCGTTGTATCTGCGGACGGTCTGGGGCGAACTCTCGCGCCTCCACAGCCATCTGCTCTGGCTGGGCTTGATGGCCGACGGCATGGGTTTTGAAAGCCTGTTCATGCACTCCTGGCGCATGCGCGAAAAAGTGCTCAACATCATCGAAGCCACCACCGGCGGCCGCGTCATCTTCGGCTCGTGCAAGGTCGGCGGCGTGCGGCGCGACATCAACGCCGACACCATCAAAACCATTTTGAAAGATTTGGGTGAGATCGAGAAAGACATGCGGGACCTTACCAGGGTCTTTCTCAACGACAGCTCGGTGAAGGCGCGGCTTTGTGGCATCGGAGCGCTGACCAAACAGGAAGCTTGGGACCTGGGTTGTGTCGGCCCGATGCTGCGGGCCAGCGGCGTGGCGCAGGACCTGCGCCAGCAGGGTTACGCCGCGTTCAAGGATATTCCTGTCGTGCCGATTACGCGCGCCGAGGGCGATTCCTACGCCCGTTGCGCCGTCCGCTGCGAAGAACTTTTCCAGTCGCTCGAAATCATCCGCCAGGCCTTCGCGAAGATTCCCGATGGCGAGATCGCCGTGAAAGTCACCGGCAATCCAACCGGCGAGACCATTACGCGCACCGAACAGCCGCGCGGCGAGGTGGTTTATCATTTGAAAGCCAACGGTTCCAAATTCTTGCAGCGGTTCCGCGTGCGCACGCCGACGTTCGCCAACCTCCCGGCCATGTTGAAGGTGCTGCCGGGCTGCGACCTGGCCGACGTGCCGATGATTGTGCTCACGATTGATCCCTGCATCAGTTGTACGGAAAGGTGATATGGGTTACTTTGAAATGTCCAAGCTGGCCTTGAAGTGGGCGCTCACGAAGCCGCCGACCACCCGCTATCCTTTTGAACCGCGCAATCCCATCGCCGGCTCGCGCGGCCAGTTGGTTTTCACGAAGGACAACTGCGTTTATTGCACCGTTTGCGCGAAGAAATGCCCCACCGGCGCGCTGTTGGTGAATCGCGCGCAAAAGAAATGGGCCATTGACCGGTTGCGGTGCATCACCTGCGGCTACTGCGTGGAAATTTGCCCCAAGAAATCGCTGGAGCTGGCCACGGGCCACGGCAGTCCGGCGGTGACGCGCGACCGCGAGTTTTTCTGAGCCATCCGAACGAAAGGCGGAGCATGAACCCAAGTTCCTCGCCAAGTGGGAAAGCGAAATACGCCTGGAGTGATATTGACCGCGCCGAACCGCCCAAGCGCCCGGCCACCGACCGGGTTTCCGATTTTCATCAAACCCATCTGCCTTACGACGAAGCCACAGCCCGAGCACAGGCCAGCCGCTGCATCCAGTGTCCGAATCCCCGCTGCGTCGAGGCCTGCCCGCTGGGCACTCCCAACCATGAACTGCTGGCGCTGATTGCCGACGGACAGTTCAAGGAAGCCGCCGAACTGCTTTTTGTCAACCAGAGCATTCCGGAACTGGCGTCCCACGTCTGCGTGGGCGGGCGCGTGTGCGAGCAAGCCTGCATCCTGGCGGGAAAATCCGACCCGGTGCCAATCCGCGCCCTTACGCGGTTCCTGCTGGACTACGGCTGGAAACACGGCCTGGCCGAACCCGCCGTGGAACACACCACGGGCCAGAACGTGGCCGTGATTGGCTCCGGCATCGGCGGCCTGGTGACGGCTGACACCCTTTCCCGGCGCGGCCATGCCGTCACCGTCTTCGATTCCCGGCTGAAACCCGGCGGCCGGGTGATGAATGGATTGCCCGGATTCCGCGTGGACAAGGAATTGGTTGAACGCCGCCTGGAATCGCTGAAACGGCGCGGCATTCGTTTTCGCATGGGCGTCACCTTCGGACAGAACGTGAAATTGAGCGAACTGCGGCGCGAGTTCGACGCCGTCTTTCTGGGATTCGGCCTCGCCGATGCCATGCCGCTGGACGTGCCCGGAGCGGAATTGCGCGGAGTTTATCAGTCGCTTCCGTACGTCAGCCAAAACGCGCTTCCGGCGGGCCAGCCATCGGTGGATGTGCGGGGCAAACGCGTGGTGGTGCTCGGCGGCGGTGACACCGCGATGGATGTTCTGCGCATTGCCGTCCGCCGCGGGGCTGCCGCCGCCTTGTGCATCTATCGTCGTGACGAGGCCAGCCTGCCCGCCGACGCGGAGGAATACGAGGATGCCCGGGAGGAAGGCGCGCAGTTCAAGTTCCTGAGCCGGGCCGTGGCCGCGCTCGGCAATGCGGCGGGAGAAGTGACCCATGTCCGCTGCATCCGCATGGAAACCGGCGAACCCGACGCCACTGGCCGGCGCAGCGTCAAGCCCGTGGCCGGCTCGGAATTCGATGTGCCCGCCGACGTGGTGTTCGTGGCTTACGGCTTCACCGTGCCCCGGCTGCCGGACAGTGACGATTTTGGCAAACTGTCCCTGGACGGGCGTGGTTGTCTGCAAGTGGATGCGAATCGGATGACGAATTTTCCCGGCGTTTTCGCCAGCGGTTCCATTGTGCGTGGTCCCGCTTCCTTGTCCGACGTGGTGCGGGACGCCCGCAAAACCGCCGCCGCCGTTGATTCCTACCTTGCCGCCCGGCGCGGTCAGTGACCGTTCCCAAACGGATCCTCCCGGAGTCGCTGCCGGTTGTGTTAGCTGGAACTGGTATATGGCACCAGCTTCACCGGCGGAATCGTCCACGTGCCGTCAATGATTGAGGGCGGCGTTTCCTTCGGCCAATAAAGCCGGAGCATCAGGATGAATTTGTCTTCCGGCGCCGGGAGCCAGTTGGATTCCTTGTCCGCGCCCGGCGAATCGTGCTGGAGGTAAAGGTCCACCGAGCCGTCGGCGTTGGTGGTGAATTGATTCCGGCTGCTCAGCGTGTAGCGGTTTAGCGGGTTGGCCGCGAAGAAGAAAGCGCCGTTATACATCGTCAGCGACCAGAACGCTTCGGCGGGCGGCATCTGGCCGGCGTCGAAGTGGAGAACATATTGGTTGGTGCCCTGGTAGGGCTTGCCTTCGGCATCCGTCAGGGAGGTCGGATAGACGGCATCCTGCGGCCGGTTGCAGCCGAGGCCGATGGCTGTGATGGTTGCCCGCTGGAGATAATCCGTGCCGTAAACGCCGGCCTTGGTTGTGAAGATCCAGCCGTTGGTGAGGGTGCCGGCATCATTGTAATGGGCCATGATTTTATCGAAGGCCGGCTTCGGCACATCTTGCAGGGCCTTGGCCACGTCCGGACCGAACTTGTTGATGTCAAAGTCCTGGCCGGGGATGATTCCGATTTTCGCCAATTTTTCGACCATCGGTGCGTCCGCTTCGGCGGGCGGATTGTCCTTCAGCAATTTGGCCAGCAGCTTGAAATAATCCTCCGCGCTCAGGGCGTTCACCTGATTGCGCACCGGCGTCTTCATGTCAATGTTCGTGTCCACGGCGCCCGGCGATGGCGTGTAGGACTGGCCGTACGAGTTGAGCGGAACCACGGATATGTCATCCTGCATCTTGTGCACCGCGTCATAATCTTCCGGCGTGCCGGCACAGTAGATACGACCGAGGATCCAGACCAGGCTGGTCGGTGATTTATATTCAGTCACGCCGTCGGGCAGTGTGCCGCTCCAGCCGGGGCCGGTGATGGCGTATTTCTGCGGCCCGGTGCCGGTGGTGCGTTTGCCGGGGTCCTGAAACACGTCGGTCCAGCCGTCAAGCATGGGAAACAGGTAGTAACGGTCGTTCGCATCGGGCAGGCTCAGGATCCACGGTTCCTTGCCGACATCCAGCCAGGCGATGGTGTAGAGCGTGTCGGCATTGGGAGCCGTTACCTGCTTGTCGTCAGGGGTGGGATAGGCCCGCAACCGGAGGAACTGTCCCATGGGGGCGGCCTTGCCTTCGGGTTTTTCCACGTTGGTCAGCACGCGCCGGGTGCATTCCATCGTGACCAGCGGGTAGCCGAAAATGTAGGCCTCGGCGCCGATCACGGCAGCCTCATCCGGCGTCAGCGAGGGGGCGGCGGGCGCGGCTGCAACTGGTGCAACGGCGGCTGGCGGTGGTGTAACCGGAGCATGCTCCGGCGTCGTCACTGCAATCATGAATGCCCGGGTGAGCCGCACCCCTACGGCGTTGCCCGGTTTTACTTTGGACAGTTTGATGTTGGGACCGACTTTCACCGTCCGGGTTGAGCCATCCGCCATTTGCAAAGTCACCTCGCGATTCAGCTTGTCCACACTCATGACCTTGGCAGTGAATCCGACGGTATTGACCATTTTGCCGGCCGGTTTCTCTCCCAACGGCGCCCGGACCATGATGTTGGCGGCACCGGCCATGGGCGGCACACCACCCTTGACCAGTCCGATGGCGACGGCCTCGGCCACCTGGGCCGTGACCTGGTCGCCCACCTGGATCTGGTCGAAGTTAATCACCTCCGGTCCGCACTCGTAGGTGATCAGGCTGCCATCCGGGCGCTGGAGAACCACGATGCGGTTGCTGGCATTGACGGATTGCACGGTGGCGACCGCCGACACTACATCCATGACGACACCACCCCGCATGGCCTCTGAGACGGCAGTTTGCGATTTGGGCGTTGACGAGCAACCGGTGAATACCAACAAGGCTGCCGGCATCAACAGCATGACTGTTAACTTCAGAATTTGTTTTTTCATTGGCGCCTTTCTCTTTTTTGGGGTTTGTATGAGATTTGTGTCCGGGGAATTGAGGTTCTACGGTTTCTCCAGCACGAGTACAGCTGCCTCCGTGGCCCGCACCGAGACGCTGTCCCCCACATTGACATCCGCCAGATTGACGGCTTCGCTCACGTGGATCGTCCTGGTCAAGCCATCGGCCAGTTGGAGGGTCACGGTGTAATTCCAGGCATTGATGGCCATGACCTTGGCGGTGAATACCAGTGTCGCCACTTCGGTGGCGACGGCTTGCGTACCGCCCGGCAGACGGACGCGCAGCCTGGCGGGTTTCGACCCGACACCGGCCGGCACACTGTTCATTCCGAGAAACACGGCGAGTTCCTCCGCCACCGAGACTTTGACCACGTCGCCGGCTTTGATGTCATCGAAACCGGGCGCACCCGGAGCGGCTTTGTAGGTGACCTGGCTGCCATCGGTGCGTTTCAGGACGACCAGACGTTTGGCGTGATCGACGGAAACCACCGTCGCGGTGGTCGAGGTGGCATCCGTCACAATTTCGCCGCCAAAATCGGTGGCGTTGGCGTAGGCGGCGGGATTGGTTGGCTCATTCACCTTTCCCGTGGCGGGTGTTGACGAGCAGGAGGTCAATGCCAGCAGGGCCGCCGGCATCAGCGCCGTTACCACGAACTTCAACATTCGGTAAGCCGTTGGGTTTTTTAATGTCATGGCATGGAAATATGGGTGATGGATGGGGTGCCGTTGTGGATGCCTTAGGGTTTCTCGATGTGAAGCGCGGTCACTTCCTTGGGCTTTACAACCACATCATCGCCGGGAGCCATCTCCTGAAGTTTGGCGTCCAGGCCGGCTTTAAATTTCTCTGACTGACCATTGGGATATTGCAGGGTCAGCAGGCGGTAGCTGGGATCCACCCACAAAACCTTGGCGTTGACGCCCAGGGTTGCGGCCGTGGTGCCATCCGGCAGCCGGCCGTTTTCCAATATGTATGCGGCGAGTTCATCTTCCACGGTCACCTTGACCTGATCGCCTGCTTTGATCTGGTCGAAGCTTTTGACTTTCGGACCCACCGCGTACGTCTTCGTCAGGCCGTCGGTGCGTTTGATGGTTATCGTGCGCTGGCTGGCATCAATGGATGCCACCGGCGCCGGATTCTGAACGACTTCCACCATGAACCCGCTCTGGATCAGACCGGGATTGCCCTTGGGTTGCACATTGGCGTTGGGTGGTGTCCAGCAGCCGGCCAGGGCCAGCGCAATGACCGGCAGCAGTGTTGCCATTGTCGCAAATTTGAGATTTTTCATCGGATTATTTGTGTTTGGGTGGGTGGTTGTTCAGTTTGCTTTGCGGAGCCAATTCCCACATGTCGTGGTCACGGTTGTATCCATCCTTGGGTAAGAAATAAATCCTTAAGTTGCGTGGTGATTTTTTTGGCCGTGCGGGCGGCATCGGCGTCCACGTTGGCCGAGAACGCTTCACTGCCCACTGCCGCCCCCGAACTCACCACGGCGGATACCACCAGATGGCCGGCAACCGCGCCGGCTCCCATGGTTTCGGCCGCGCCGGGTTTGTCGCCGCTCCTGGCATTGATCCCGAACTGGTTGACCAGAATATTGGTGCCATTCCGGCGCTCATAAACCTGGGTCATGGTTTTCACGTCCGTCCGTCCGAGTCCCAACCCGATGACCACCCGTTCGGTCTGGTCGCCTTCGTTAATGGAAATGAACTGCCCCTTGATTTCAAGTGTGTTGTTCCCGTCGGCCGGCGCCGGGCCAGACGCCCGGCTGGCCGGCAGACCGAGGGCCTGGATCTCGGTCACCAGGTGATTGGCCAGGGCATCGGCCACCTGCCGTCCGATGGCGCGTTCCTGGTCCGTCCGTGGCGCCGCTTTTTCAACGAGTCCCTGGATGTCCGCGCCAATGCCGCTGTCCAGCGTCACTTCATCCGGCGACACGGCAAAATTATAAACGAGCACCTGTTTGGGCTTGGGGAGAAACCCCTCGTATTCGCTTTGCGAGGTTACGCTGGTGCTGGCGCAGCCGGTGAAGAGGCCGATGACGCATCCCGCGATGCTTATATTCAAGATCGTTTGTCTTTTCATAAACGATTCCGTTCTTCCGGTTTGGATTGTTTGCACAAAACCATCTTTGGTTTCAGGTCCTCCGTACGGCAAGCCCGGCTGAAGAAACCAGCCGCATCATTTTGTCATCTGCCGCGAAGCTTACCCGGTTCACCCACAACCGCAACCAAACATCGGCTTTTTATCTCAAAACTTGCGGAGGCAACCGGGCCGAAGGGAGGAACGTCTTCGACCCGGTTGTTCCGACCCACCCGTTCAGTTGTTACGGTCTTTCGCGAAATTCCCAGTCGGGTCTCGAAGTCAGCTTCCCGTTTCCGCCCCCGTATATTTGATCGCCACGCCGACCACCACGCGCCCGACAATCTGTTGAACGGAACGTCCATACCATGGCCCGGTGACCATCGCGCCCGTGACTTCCGTCCGGTCAAACACAATCACAATGGCGTCGGCGCCCATTTTGGCCGCCGCGTTGCGCAAGGACTCTTCAATTTTCTGCACACTGACATTCTCACTGGAGGGTTCCGCCCGGATCTCGCCCAATTGCACGTGCGGACGATCCGGCTCCTTGCGCAGAATCTGGATCTGTGCCGGGTTCGACGGCGGATAGGACTGCACGCCGATATACTGGTTGGAATTGATGGAAACGGTATTGCAGCCGGTCACCGCGAACAGGATGACGATGGCCGCGAACGAGGCGAGGCAACGGAATGCGGTTTTCATGGTCGGTTCATTGTGTTTCGTTCCCGTTCTTTGATTTTAATCGCAGCGTCTCTCATTGCAAATGCCATTTAAATGAAAAACACGTCATGGGCCATTCCCGGCAGTATTCATTCGCAGGAAAGGAGCGGGTGACGAATGAGGACCGGTGCAGGTTGCGGCGCGCATCGTTGACCCGATCATCGCGGGTTTCAACACCGGCGAATATGTCTGGGGGATTTCTGAAGGATTACCGCGAGACGGATTGGTGAAAGCGGTGGGGTCATCGCGCTGCGATAACCGGACGGCGCAGCACGCCGTCCCTGCCAAATTTCCCCACGCCTGGCAACCCGAGGTGATGGCAATTTATGTTTTGCAGCTTATCCTCATATTAGGCCACAAAGTAATCATCTGAAAAGTCTCTTGTATGACTCCCACTTCAGGTTGTAACCCGGTGGTAATGCGTTATACCATGTCTGCTGCCGCCATACTTCAAAACCGCAGAACAAAGTAAATACGCCGAGCAAAATCAGAACGGATGGCCGTTTGCGGTGTCTAAACTCACTCGTAAAAGCACAAATGGCAAACACCGCCGCTGCCGCAGCTGATCCGACATCTGGAAACTTCGGATCTGCAAAAAGCAAAACCACAAGCTCAAGAAACACCGACAAGACAAGGAAAATAATCATGCGCTCTTGTGTCCTAACTAGTAATGGACGTCCTGTTCCATGATTGTGTGTGTGTTTCGTGTTTAAGTTTCTGTCCAGCCCGCTTTTGAATCATTCCACGCTGACGATTTTCACCGTCTGTTTTGCGCCACCGAAGTTGATGTGTGGCTGGTCGCCTTGTTTCCTGCCCAGGAGCTGTTCGCCCAACGGCGATTGCGGCGTGATGACGAGGATTTCCCTTTTTTCGTGAATGACTTCCGTGCCGCCGGCGCGCGGGCCGATGAAGTAAAAGGAGTGTTCGCCGCCGGTTTCAAGTTCCACCAGCGCGCCGGGGTCAATGGCTTCGCCGTGGCCAAACTTTCGGACGGCCAGCTTTTTAAATTCAGCAATGGCGGATTCAATTTCCGCCGCCTGTTTGGACTGGCCGCGGGCGAGGTAGGAGGCTTCGAGGCCGCGGGTGTCGTATTTGTCCTCGGCCTTGTTCTGCTCGTGCGTGGCTTCGGCGCGCGAGGCGTTCGCGGCGCGGAAATAAACTGCCAGCTCGTCCGTCAGCCGGGCGATGATTTTCTTGATGAGCGTGTGTTTGTTCATTAGTTCACGTCGGCGACTGTATTTTGCCGTTCGCTTCCGTCCAGATGACTTTTGGATTTCGTCCGCCGGATACCGCCGCCGTAAAGCACCAGAGGGTTGGCGCAGTCCAAGACGCTTCGCGCGCATACGAGGGTTGCCTAAAATCGCACCAGCGTCTTGGAGTGCGGCGGCCCTCCGCCGCTTTTCATCCAGTGCTGGCGCGGCTGGTATTGCGCACACACAACCGCACTCCCCGTTCACAGATACTTCGCCAGGATCGGTTTCAACTCGGCCACGGTTTTCTTGGGCCAGAGTTTTTTGTCGGTCAGGATCGAGTTCTTCAACGCGGAATGGCACGGCCAGTCCGGCTCGGACGGAATTTGCGGGATGGCGCGGGCGACGATTTGTTTGGCCATGTCCGCGTTGCGCTGGAGGTTGGCAATGACCATTTCGAGCGTGACGTGCTCGTCTTCCTTCCAGCAATCGTAGTCGGTGGCCATCGCCAGGGTGGCGTAGGCGATTTCGGCTTCGCGGGCGCATTTGGCCTCGCCCAGATTGGTCATGCCGATGACGTTGAAACCGGCACGATGGTTCAGGAGCGATTCGGCGCGGGTGCTGAAGGCCGGCCCTTCCATGCAGACATAAGTGCCGCCGTTGTGCGCCTGCGCCCGGCAAAGAATGGCAATCTTAAACAGAATTTGCCGCAATTCCTCGCTGATCGGATGCGCGAAGGCGACGTGCGCCACGATGCCCCGTCCAAAAAAGGTGTGGGCGAGCGATTGTTTGGTGCGGTCCACAAACTGATCAACGAGCACGACATCGCAAGGCTTGCATTTTTCCTGCAATGAGCCGACGGCGCTGACGCTGATGATCCAGGCGACGCCGAGCTTTTTCATCGCCCAGATGTTGGCGCGATGGTTGAGTTCGCCGGGTAGAATCCGATGGCCGCGCCCGTGACGGGGAAGAAACACCACGTCACGGCCGGTGAGCTTGCCGGTCAACAAATCGTCCGACGGCGGGCCGAAAGGGGTTTCGACTTCCACCCATTTCTGGTTGGTGAACCCCTCGATGTCGTAAAGGCCGGTACCGCCAATGATGCCAATGCGATGATTAGACATGGGCGCTTTATAGCATGGGTCCGGCAAAAAGTCGCCAGCATTTTTACCGGTTGGCGCAGGCTGAACGGTTTGCTAGGCTGGGGGCGTGGAACTGTTTCAGCGCATTTTGAAGACGGCCATCGAAGGCGGCGCGTCGGACGTGCATTTGAAAATCGGCACGCCGGTCGTTTTCCGCATCAACCGCGAATTGATCGCGGTGGATTCCCCCCACCCGACCGCGGAATGGATGGGAAAAATTGTCGAAGCCGTCACGCCGGTGCATTTGAAAAAGCGACTGGACGAGGAACGTGAAATTGATTTTTCGTATTTTGTTCCCGGCATCGGCCGTTTTCGCACCAATCTGTTTCAACAGCGCGGCCAATGGTGTCTGTCCATGCGTTTTGTCAAGACCCAGGTGCCCGGCTTCGAAGAACTTGGGCTGCTGCCGCAGGTGCGGAAAATCGCCGAATCTCCCCGCGGGATCGTGCTGGTGGCCGGCGCCACCGGTTGTGGCAAATCCACCACCCTCGCGGCCATGATTGAACACATCAACAGCAATTTCAAGCGGCACATCATTACGCTGGAAGACCCGATCGAATACGTGTTTGAAGACAACCAATCGGTGATTGAACAACGGGAGGTCGGCCTGGACACGGTTTCGTTTCATCACGCGCTCAAACATGTTCTGCGCCAGGACCCGGACATCATCATGATCGGCGAAATGCGGGACGACCTCAGTTTTTCCGCGGCCATGAGCGCGGCGGACACGGGTCATCTGGTGTTGTCCACGCTGCACACAACCAACGCGTCGCAGTCCATCAGCCGCATCCTTGAATTCTTCAAGGCCGAGGAGCGCGAGCAAATCCGCCGGCAAATCGCCGCCACCTTGCACGCGGTGGTCTGCCAGCGCATGGTCGGCACCCTGGACGGCCAATCAACCCCGGCTTTGGAAATCCTCATCAACACACCGATGGTCAGAAAACTCCTCGAAGAAAACCGGCTCGACAAATTGCCCGCGGCCATTGAAACGAGCCTGGACGATGGCATGCTCACCTTTAATCAGGCCTTGTTCGATTTGGTCAAGGCGGGGCGCGTAACCGAGAAGGAAGCCATGTCCAAGGCCAGCAATCCCCAGGCGCTGGAGATGAATTTCAAGGGCATCTTCCTGGATGAAGGTCGTCGTATTATCAGCAGTTGATTCAACGTTTGCTGATCAGGCCCAAAAACCGCAATTGACTTAATCCCGACTCGGCGTATCGTTTTTCGTCATGCGAGTGTCGAAGGAAACTGATTACGCGTTGCGCGCCTTGTTCACCTTGGTGGACCATTTCGGCGGCGCGCCCATACCGATTCGTGAACTGGCCAGGCGGAACGACGTTCCCAAACGGTTTCTTGAGCAAATCATGCTCAAACTCAAGGCGCAAGGCTGGGTGGACAGCGTGGCGGGTGTGCGCGGCGGATATGTGCTCGCCAGAAATCCAGGCAAGATTTCCATGGGCGAGGTGGTGCGGCTATTTGACGGTATTTTAGCGCCGATTGATTGTGTTTCGGTCACGGGTTACCAGCGGTGTTCGCAAGAGCCGGTATGCCGGTTTAGACGCGTGTTTCTCGATGCGCGCAATTACGTTGCCGGGTTGATGGAGCACGCAACGCTCGCCGAAGTTGCCAAGGGCGCACCTGTGTCCAAACAGGAGATTTCAGCCGGTTTCATTGGCGGAGAAGGCATTTAGAAAAAAATCAAAAAAACGGTTGACAATTCCAACCAATCGCGGATAATAACGATTGTTTAAGTCGTTAATTAAATGAACAACGGAATTGAAAATATAGCGTCAGGTTGCTGCCTATGGCGGAAGTTTGCGGCAAGAGGGACAAGTGGTTTTTATTTCATTTTAATGACGACTCTAACTGTCGCTATTAATAAATTACGATTACATCGTGGCCAGCAGGCAACTGAAGCCGGACAAATAATTAAATAATTTCGGACGACTGACCGGACCACCGGAGGTTCCCATGAAAAAGAAAAAACGAATTATCCATGCGGAACTGGGTTCAAAGACTGACGCGGCTGCTTGCCGCAGGATTGCTGTGGCCGGCAGTTGCGGTTACGGCATCTGACATCAAACTGCTCAACGTCTCCTACGACGTCACGCGCGAGTTTTATCAGGATTACAACGCGGCCTTCGCCACCTATTGGAAGGAGAAGACCGGCGACGTGGTGACGGTCAACCAGTCTCACGGCGGTTCCAGCAAACAGGTGCGCAGCGTGCTGGCCGGCCTTGAGGCCGACGTGGTGACGATGAACCAGGCGCTGGACATTGACGCCCTGTATTCCATCGGCGGACTGATTCCTTCGAACTGGGCGGCACGCCTCCCGGACAAAAGCGTGCCCTACGACTCGACGATTTTATTTGTCGTCCGCAAGGGCAATCCGAAACACATCAAGAACTGGGACGACCTCATTCGTCCGGATGTTTCGGTCATCATTCCGAATCCAAAGACCTCCGGAAACGGTCGTTATAGTTATTTGGCGGGGTGGGGGTATGCACTGAAGAAATCCGCCGGTGTCGAGGAGCGGGCGCGGGCGTTCGTGGCGAAGCTTTTCGCCAACGTGCCCGTGCTCGACACCGGCGGACGCGGCGCCACGACCACTTTTGCCGAGCGTGGCATCGGTGACGTGCTGCTGACGTTTGAGAACGAGACGGCGTTGATTCAAAAACAATTTCCCGCTGGCCAGCTTGAAGTCGTGGTCCCGCCTGTGAGCATTCTGGCGGAAAATCCCGTGGTCTGGGTGGACCAGGCGGTGAAGAAACACGGCACCGAAACGGTCGCCCGCGCCTATCTCGAATATCTCTACAGCGACGCCGGGCAGGAACTGGCGGCGCGGCATGATTTCCGGCCGCAGAACCCGGCGATTCGGGCGAAATATGCCGGTCGTTTCCAGCCGCTAGATTTGTTCACGGTGGATGAAGTGGCCGGCGGCTGGTCAAAGGCGCAAAAGGTCCATTTCGCCGATGGCGGAATCTTTGACCAGATTTACCAGAACAAATGATGGATTTGCCGACGCCGACAGGGCGAGGCGCAACTCGAAAAAAACGAGGGCTGACCGGTTCACCGGAGGTTCTTCGAAGAAGAACAAAACCGTTTTAGTGTGAATGCGAATGGAGACAGCGGGCCGAAACTGGTCCGGTTCCGGGCGTCGGTTGATGCCATTGGAATCCGCCGCTTGCTTGTGCAGGCGGCGCTGTCTCCTGCAAACGCTGCGCGGGTTTCGGTTCTTCATTTGTAATAACCAAAAAAAGCCAAAGAAAAATTGTGAACCTATGAAAACATCAAATCTAAACAAACTCATCGCCGTCGGCCTGACTCTGGCCGGTGTGGCGTTCACTCCCAATCTGCGCGCCGCCGTTTCAGTCTTTGTTGAGGGCGGCAGTGCCAGTCAGAGCGTTCTCTACGACCGTGCCACCAACCTCTTTGCCGGCGGCTCTTTTACCGCGACCGGCACCGGTTCCTCAACTGTGCGCCGGTTTCAAGGCACGAGCCTGAATCCGAACCTGTCGGGCTATGGCACCATTACGTTTGACATCAATGTCGCCAACGGAGCCATCGCCGGCCTTCAGGCTCTGGTGAACCAGACAGCGGGTCCGGCTGATACCAACGTTTTGGGAGTCCCAACGGTTCCCACGTTTGTCGATTCGGCCACCTCGCCCGAGGCGATCGGTATTGATTCGGTGGCGGCGAACCTTTCCGCCTACCAGACCTATGTGGTTCCCTTGGTATTCATCAAGAATACAAACTACCCGGTGGTCAACTCCATCACCAACCTGACCCAGCGGCAGGCTGTGACTTTGGAAACCTCGACCAATCCGGCGACCTTCTTCGGGGGCACCAACAACGCAACCATTTATTTCGTCGGCCGCAACAGCCAGGCGGCGGTTCGCACGGAAATTGACCTTAATATTTACAACACCGCGAACATAAAAACGTTCACCAACAACGCCGCGGGATTGCCCGTTCAAGACAAGAGCGCCGATCCGGGATTGGCCTCTGGCGGGGCAAATGTCAATACCACGATAGCTCTCACCAACTCCATCGGGACCGTGGCCGTTCAAAACGTCAAAACTCCGCTCGGAACGATTGCTTATGAAGGAGTTCCGTATTCCGCATCCAACGTGATCAATGGCAGCTATCCGATCTGGGGCTATGAAAACTATTATTTCATTACCGAACCCAACACCGGCGCCCCCTCCCCGGCGCAACAGGCTGTGCTGGATGCGTATTATCAATCCGTCACCAACGCCGCGTTCGCGGTCTCGCCGGTTTTCACCAATAATTTCATCCCCACCGTCTCGCTCAAGGTGAAACGGGATTATGACGGCGGTCCCATCAAACCCCTGCCCGGCTACTGATTCAACCGGCAACTTTTGAAAGCAAACCATCGTATGAAAAGAATCATCTTAACAACCCTGGCAGCGTTGACGCTGCTGACCACGCCGCAGGCGCGAGCGTGGACGTATAACGACGGCGATGTGCTGCTGGTTTTTCGCCAAGGCTCGCAAAATGTCGAGTTTGACCTGGGCAGTGTCACCAACTTCCTCGGCAAGACGAATGGCTACACGAAAACCGTCACCGGTTGGGATCTCAGCCTGGTCACCGGCACGTTTGGCAGCCTGACCGGCGTGAAAGTCGTTCTGCTGGCCGCCGGCGATCCAACCAACTGGTTGAGCAGTGCCGAACCCAATACCACCGCCTACAACATCAGTGCGTCGGATGCGGACACGCTGCATGGCGTCATCAGCGCTGTCGGCACGAGGCCGTTGTATCCGATAGCCATACCCACAGCCGGGGCCAATTCGTATTCCATTGACACCGGCGGCCAGTATGCCGGGTCATCCTATGACTACACCGTTTCCGGCGGCCACTTCAGCGGGATAGCCAAACTGGGTGGCAACGCCCCGTTCACCGTCGAGCAGTCCATCCCGGGCACCCTCGATTTCTGGTCCATCAAATCAACCGATATCTATCCCAATTCACCGCCGGACCAGTTGATTGGCACTTTTACGATCAGCGCCGGCGGCGTGTTGACGTTTGTGGCCGGGCCGCGCGCGTCAAACATCACCAGCGTCAGCCGCTCCAGCGGCGTCAGCACGGTTAAATTCACCACGACGGTGGGCAACACCTACTCCGTGGCCTACACCAACAAGCTCGGCGGCGCCGTGACGACCTGGCCGGTGGACGCCACCACACTGGTTGGCAATGGCAAGGTCAATGCCATCAACCACACCAGCTCCGGCAACGCGGAATTTTACCGCGTCACCACACAGTAGCGTGCAATCCAAAATCCGCGGCAGACCCGGACGCAAGCCGGGTCTGCCGCCAACGGCCAGTTCGTAGAGAGGACAACCACAGCGAATGAAATTACGGTCGATTTTGATCGCCATGCTTCTGCTTGCGAAAATTTTAAATGGAAGTGCGGCAGAAACCAACGCGCCGGCCAGTTCCGTGCCGAAGGTTGAAGTGCGCGCTTATTACCTGGAAGGCGACACCGCATTGCTGCCGGAACCTGCCGGGGTGATTTCCAATTACACCGGCCAGGTGAACCTCGCGCGCCTGCACGAGGGATTGGATCAATTGCAATTGTTTTACCGCCGGTCCGGCTTTCCGAACCTCAGTGTCACCCTGCCGCAACAGACGCTCACCGACGGCGTTGTGCGCGTGAAAATAGCCAACCCCCTGCCTGTCGGGGTGACCAATGCTCCCGACCGGCCATCACCGGTGTTCGAGGTGTGTGGTTATCTCGTCGAGGGCAACACCGTCTTGCCGCCGGAAGCGATTGGCCTGCTATCCAATTACACCGGCCGGGTGGGCCTCGCGCGCCTGCACGAGGGATTGGACCGATTGCAATTGATTTACCGCCAGTCCGGTTTTTCAAACCTCAGCGTCACCCTGCCGCAACAGGAATTTACAAATGGCATTGTGCGGGTGGAGATTGTCAGCTCCGGGATTGCCGGGATTGCCGGTGCGCCCGTCACAGTCGCGCCCGTGCCGGCTGCAATCACGAATGCTGTGACTCGGGTTGAGAACGCTCCGGTCACGGTTACGAACACCCCCGCCCATCCGGCGCCGACGTTTGAAGTGCGCAGTTATCTCATCGAGGGCAACACTGTTTTGCCGCCGGAAAAATTCGGCCTGCTGTCCAATTATTGTGGTCAGGTGGAATTCACGCGCGTACGTGAGGGATTGGGCAAATTGCAACTGCTGTACCGCGAATTGGGATTCTCGACAATCAGCGTCACCCTGCCCCAGCAGAAGCTGACCAACGGCATTGTGCGCGTGAAAATTGTCGAAGGCAAACTCGCCAAAATCAAGGTGGAGGGCAACCGCCATTTCAGCACCAACAATATTCTGCGCGCGCTGCCCAGCTTGGACACGAACATCCTGCTCAATACGAAATGGTTTCAACCCGAACTGGACCGCGCAAATGCGAACTCGGACCGCCAGATTTATCCGGTCGTCAGTCCCGGACTCGAACCGGGCACCAGCGATTTGACGCTCAAGGTCAAGGACCGCCTGCCCCTGCATGGTCATATTGAGGTGAATGACAAGTCCACGCCCGGGACACCGCTGCTCCGGCTGGATTCGGCCCTGCAATACAACAATCTCTGGCAGCTCAACCATCAGCTCGGACTCGAATACAATTTTTCGCCGCAGGCGATGAAGGAAGGCGATTACTCGCCGAATTTTTTGGACCAACCGATGGTCTCCAGCTACAGCGGTTTTTATCGGATTCCCCTCGACGGCGGCCGGGGGTTGCAGGAGACATACGAGCGGTTGCCGGTGGATTTTGGCTATGATCAGGTCACCCATCAATTCCGGCTCCCGCCGGCCACGGGAAATCCCGAGGTTATCGTTATTGCCTCGCGTTCGGTTTCTGACCAGCCGGTCAACTTTGGACCGCTCACAACCATTTTCACGAATACGCTGGCCACCATCAGCTCGCAATTCGCGCAGCGCGTGCTTACTTTCAACGATGACCTGGGCGCGAGGTTGACCATTCCGGTCAGACAGTTCCTCGGCATCAATTCGTCGCTGACGCTGGGTTTGGATTATAAATCCTATGAAGCCCGCACCTACAGCACCAACCTGGCGTACTTTTCCCTGTACGCGCCCGACCAGTTCGGAAATCCGGTTTTGGTCACCAATCGAACCCTCCGTCTTCCCGCCAACAGCCGCGTCGCGCTGGACTATCTGCCGCTCTCGTATGGCTGGTCGGCCACGCGCCCGGACAAATGGGGCGTCACCAGTTTTAGTTTCAACCAGAATGTTTTTCTGGCCGGCCTGGCCTCGGCGCGAACCAATTTTCAAGTCGTTGCCGGTTCGCTGAACGCTGGCGGCAATTACACGACACTGACTGCCGGATTAAACCGCCGGCAGAACCTGCCGGACGACTGGTCACTGCTGCTTCGCGCCAACGGCCAGTGGGCGAGCGCGCCGCTCATCAGCAACGAACAATTTGCGCTCGGTGGCACCAGCGGCGTGCGTGGTTATAAAGAAGGGCTGCATTACGGCGATACCGGCTGGCGCGTGTTGTTTGATGTAAACGCGCCGCCCGTTAACATCGGTTATTTCCCCACTGCCAATGGCGATGTTCCGGCCAATCTGCGTTGTTCATGGTTCATGGACTATGGTCAAGCGTATCGGATAGACCGCTCCGCGAGCTATGCCGAACAAGTGGGTGGCCTTTCTCGTCATCAGTGGGGTACCGGTGCCGGCTTTTTTCTGACGGCTGGCGAGCATTTTGACGCCCGGTTGACCCTGGGTTGGGCCTTGCTCGGCAATCCTGAAAATTCCGCCGGAAGTGCGCAGGCCTATTTCAGCGTCGGATTCCAATTCTAAATGCGCCTATGAAATCCAGATTCAAAAAAATTTCGCTCGTTGCCATGCTGTTTTTTGCCGGAAATAATTTTATATTCGCAAATCCAACCGGCATGACCATCGTGTCCGGCTCAGCCGCCGCTCAACAAAACGGCTCGCAACTCAACATCACCACCAGCCAGTCCGCGTTTTTGAATTGGAGCAGCTTCAACATCCAGGCGGGCGAAACCACCACCTTCATCCAGCCCTCGGCGAATTCCGTGGTGCTCAACGAAATCGGCGGTGCGAGCCCGTCGCAAATTTTTGGGAACCTCAACGCCAACGGCACCGTCATCCTTGCCAATGCCAATGGTTTTTACTTCGGCCCGAATTCCATGATCAAGGTCGGCGGCGATTTCATCGCCACCACCGCGCCCATCACGCCGGATTTCGGCTCGGGCTCGAGCTGGACCTTCACCGGCATGCCGCCGCTGGCGAGCATCATCAATTATGGTTCAATCCAGGCGGGCAACGGACGTTCGCTCTTTCTCATCGCCGAAAACATTCAGAACAACGGCAGTCTGAACGCGCCCGGCGGCAACATCGGCCTCGCGGCGGGCCAGACCGTGCTGGTGAGCGAACGTCCCGACGGCCGCGGCCTCAGCGCCAGCGTGCAGGTGCCCGCCGGGTCGGTGAACAACCTGGGACAGATCACCGCCGATGCCGGCACGATTGCGTTGCAGGCACAGGTGGTGAATCAAAACGGAATCATTCAGGCCAATTCCGTGCAAAATCAAAATGGGGTCATCGAACTGATCGCCTCCGACCAACTGACCCTTGGTGCGAATTCACAAATCATCGCCAATGGTGACAATTCGTCTTCCGGCAGTGCTGGCGGCCAGATCATGGTCCAGACCGCGCAAACTTTTTCCGACGTTTCAGGTTCGCAGATTGAAGCTCGCGGCGGCGCGAACGGCGGTGCGGGCGGCAGGATATTGGTTTATGCCGCCCCCACATCTGTCAATTCGACACTCGACGTGTCCGCGCAGGCTGGTTCCGCCGCTGGCAGCCTGTATTATTATCCCCGGGTTGATCATCTCACGCTGACCGCCAGTTCGCTGGCCCCTTTCGCTGGTTTTTCACATATTCTTTTTCAAGCCAACTACGACATCACCATCGCAGCCGGGGCGACATTGAATTTGAGCGGCACCGCTGGCAGCCGGATCAGCGGCCAATTGACGCTGGAAGCCGGTGACAGTTTGGACACCGATGGCAACATCATCTTTGGCGCCGGCTCCAAAATAACGGATGCGAACAACTGGTCGGTGACGCTGGCCGCCGGATACAATTTCGCCAGCCACGCCGTTCAATCCGGCATCGGAAACATTTATCTGAACGGCGGCAGCGGGCTGACCACGGCGGGCACCATCCAATTGGCCGCCGGCGACATTAATCTGTTTGCCGGGCAGAGCATCCTCGTGGCTCCGATGGGCAGCGCGGTGGTTTCCGGTTCGATCTTTACCACGGGCGGCGGAAATATTTTCGCGTATGCGATGGCCGGCGACATCATTGCCGGCACTTCGAATGGCAGCAGCGGCACCAAACAAACCACGGATTACAATTTCACCGGCGACGGTTATACGGTCAATCCGATCCTCGGCGGCATTTCCACGGCGGCGGGCGGCAATGTCACTTTGATTGCCGGCAATAATATTGACAGCACGCCGATAGTTCCTTCGAAACAGGCACCGGGCGCATCCGGCGCCTACGGATCCGGCGATGTGACCATCATTGCGGGCAACCAGATCACCGGAAATTACAACCTGGCCGACGGGGTTGGCACCCTGATCGCCGGCGTGCAGGTGCAAAGCGGTCAGGCGGCCATATTGCAGAAACCCGGCGCCGATGCCGCGGCTTATGCTGCCACGTTGGGCGACCTGGTGGCGGCGGTGAAGCAGTCTCAAAATATGAATGGCAACGTCGGTGCTGCGCCGGTTGCGGGCACGCCCTCGACGGGTCCCGTGACTTTGAGTGTGATCAACGGCGCATGGAATGTTTGGGCGGCAAACGATATTTCCATCAAGGAGGTCAACAATCCGAACGGCGCGTTCAACTTCAGCCAGTCTTTCCTGTTCAACTACGCGCCGGATGCGGCGGCAAATTTCTGGGCGGGCAATGCCATTGAATTGATCGGTGCAAATCTGGGACGGCTGACGTCCGCGAACAAGACGCCCATTTATGCGCCGATTCTTTCCCTCAATGCCGGCGCGGGCGGCATCAAGATTGACAAGTCCATCATCCTCGCGCCTTCGAGCGAAGGTTCCCTGACCATCATCACCCGCGACGGCGGCAATTTGAGCGGCGCGGTCGTTTCCGGTTCGACGGTGTTGAACGGCATCACAATGTCGGACAGCGCTTCGAGCGACTACACCACTTTCTCGTCCGAGCACGACAACATTCACCTGAATGATCCCAATGTCGAAAATGATCCTAATTTCAAACCCGTGTATCTGGACATCTCCGGCAGCATCGGCAGTTTCAGCCTCACGGTGCCGACGTTTGCCGATATCACAGTCGAGAGCACGAAGCCATTTATCGATCCTGACGGCAACAATATTTACGGAACGTATAATTTTGGCTTCAAAGGACGCAATTTGTCTCCTGGCCAAACCACGTCTATCAACGTGCTGGGAGCCATTACCTATCGCGGAGATTTGACGGACATTGGTTTGACTCCCGCGCAATTGGCGGATCCTCTGCCGGCACAGATGTTCACTGACAGCGCAGATGTCAGCGTGACCTCCAAGTTGCGTTATGATGCCACCACCGGAAAACTCATATTTGTCGGAGTCATGAGCCTATCCGACCTTGCCTTCCTGCTCAATCCCAGTGTTCTCGTGCTGGATAAAAACGGCAACCCGGTCACCCAGCCGGCCGTGGATGCCGATGGCAATCCGATTTTAGACGCGAACGGCAATCCGACCACCGTTCCCGTGACCACGCCATTGGTCTTGGACGCCACGCAAAAGGGAATGATCAGCCAGTTATACACCGCCAGCCAGAGCGCCTCGCTCGGCGACCAAGGTCTCGCGCTGGCCGGCCCCGGCAATTTCGACGTCAATGCGAACAGCATGGACCTCGGCGTCTCCGGTGGCATCCGGGTGCTCGCTCCGGATGCCGCGCTGGCCGCCATTTCCCCTTATGGTGCAAACCTGAGCGTCACCACCATCGGCGACCTCACCATGACTTCCACCAAGATTGCGAATGAAAGTTTGCTCGGCCAGGTGAACGTGAATGTTGGTGGCACGCTGGATGTCGGCGGTCAATTCACGACCTTGGGCGATGCCAGCGCGCCGAAGGGAATTTTCACCACGAGCAGCGGCGATGTTTCCGTCATCGCCACCGGCGATGTAAACGTGAACGGCTCGCGCATCGCGGCCTACAACGGCGGCAACGTCACGGTGGAATCATTGAACGGCAACGTGAACGCCGGCGCGGGCGGCGCGGGCTACGTCAGCCTGAGCGCGTTGGAACTTGACCCGGTGACAGGATTGTTGACGAGCATCCCGGCGATGATTCCCGGCAGCGGCATTTTGGCGACGACTGTGGCCGGCTCGCAAGCCACTCTTGGAAACATCCTGGTTGAGACGCCCAACGGAAACATTTCCGCGAGCCAGGGTGGCGTTTTACAAATTTCCTTCAACGGTACCGATGCTTCAAAAGCCACAGCGTATCTTTTGTCTGGTTACGAGTTACGGGACGTCGGGGGTCAGAATCGCCTGACTGCGGCCGACATCTCTGCAAACTATACTTTGCGGGATAACGGGACCGCCGGCGCTCAGTATGCCGCCGATTTGATTGATGGGACGGGCAACATTATCGGCGAATTGGCTGAGGTTTCGGCGGGCAGAAACATTGATGCCAGCGGTTCCGGAATAATCGCCCAAAATATTATCGCGAAAGCAACTGGCGAAGCAAAAGGGCTGTTTGTTGGATTTAACAGCGTAACTTTGGACGCCACCACCATCGGTCCAGGCGTTGCTTATGGCCCTCATGTTGATATTACCTCTACTGAACCGGGGCCGGTGATTCAGGTCATCACTGACAACCCTTCGACGGTCAATGGAGAGAGTCTGGCTCCAACGGCTCCCGATACCCAGCCAGTTGCCAACCAAGTCGCTCCGACTGCTGATGACGCCTCAACCGTGGCTTCCAAAACCGACGACCAGGACGACGACGAAAAGAAGAAGAAAGGCAAAGGCATTATGCTGGCGCAGAAAACGGCCCGTGTGACGATTGTTTTACCGCCCAAGCAACAACAACCCAAGGCCCAGATCCCGGCCCCAAGAACCTAGACCCCAGAACCCAAAATTCATCCATGACCACATTCATTCAACCAATGTTTGCCGCCAATGCGGCGGTGTACGCCATCCAGAACGCCACCACCGAAGGCAAGGCCACGGTCGTCGCGCTGCTGATCCTGTCGCTGTTCAGCTGGACCATCATCATCACCAAGTTCCGCCAGT